>ERZ773100.71-NODE-71-length-66078-cov-8.727262_pt1 | contig 66078 bp, 72 predicted proteins | sample MGYA00511119_ERZ773100 | MGnify/ENA primary metagenome ERZ773100 (study PRJEB29015, sample SAMEA2738000) | human oral metagenome | biome: human oral; feature: human-associated habitat; material: dental | place: China | collected 2111 ...
TTTTAATTATTCAATTTCTTCTACTGATTCTATATAACTAAGATATACTGATTTATAATTATCTAGTATAATAGAGTAATCTTCATCAGTGGTGTAATCTGATACAATATCTACCCTAGTTAAAACTCCTTCTGAAAAATCTATTTCACTTACAGAAGATAATCCTTTTTCTTTTAATAATCTTTGAGTATCATAACTCTGATCTTGTAATTTATTCTCATCTTCTATTTTCTTTTGATTTTTCTTTTGTTCTATTAAAAAATCTTTTGTATATTTAATTTTTATTTTTTTACCTATGTATTTTTTTATTGTTTTTATAATCTATCATTTTTTATACTTATCCTTACTATAATAATGAAAATATATTATTATTTACTTGACAATTCTTTTCTCTAAAATTTTTCTTTCTACTACATCTATTCTATAACATATTCCTATAAATAGGAAAACTTCAATAATATTGTCTGATATTTTATTTAATCCTGTATAAGCTTCATCATTTCTTTTTATAATTTCTGAAATATTCCAAATAATTTTATTTTCATAGTTTATACAAAATATATTGTCTGATATTTGAGAATTATATTCTATTCTAATTATGATAAAATTTTCAAATTCTATTAGTTGTAAAATTTTAGTATGAAATTCCCTAACTAAATTATTTATATTTAATACATTTTCATAAGTTATAATTTTATTTTTTTTCATACCTTTCACAAAATCTCTTTTCCATTGCCTAATTTTCATAATTATTCCCCTATTTTCTCAAACTTATTTTCATCTTCGTAATACCAACTATTACTTCTCTTTTTATTTCCTTCAACATCTAAGATATAGAAAATTCTTCTATTTTTTTCATGCCATATTATTTCTTTTACTATTGCTATTTCATCAAGATACTTAATTAATCTTACTTTATCTCCTACATTAAATTTAGGCTTTCTTAATATTTCGTATCCTTCTTTTTTTATTATTGCTATTTTTTCACTTTCTTCTTTACAATTTCCAAATATAATAACTTTTAAATATTCATCATTTTCATCTATGCACTTTAATATTGAGGCAAATAAACCTCTTCCTTCATAGTTTACTGAACAAATAAGATCTATCCCACCATTTTTTTTAATTACTCCATAAGTTCCTACATAATTTTTATTCACACTCTATTTATCTTCCTTTTTCTGATATTTTTATAGAATTTTAGTTCTGTTGTTAAGTTTTATTAATAAGTATATTCATTATTTACTAAATATTTTCTCATAAATTTTATCCATTCTTTTAAATTTCTTTTATATTCAGCATATTGTTTACCAACTTCTTCTCTTTCTTCTATTTTTTTAATAAGTTCTTCCTCTCTTTTTGGTGTATTTACTTTTTCTCTTCTTAAAATTTCCAATTCATCTAAATATTTAAAATACTCTCTTCCTTTTCTTTTTAATTCTTCTAATTTTTTGTTTTTTTCATTAATTATATCTATATGTTCTCTCTTAATATTTTCTTTTGTCCAGATTATCTCATTATCCAAGTTTCTTATTTCATCAGGATAATTATAGATTGATACCTCAATTGATAAACAATCATTCCAATCACTAAAATCTAACCATTCAAAATACTCTTCTTCTACTTTACTAAGTACCTTATAAACAACTGCATCATAACCTATTTCAAGTAAATAAAAAGGTTCTTCATCACTATAACAACTTTCTAGTTGTTCTTGATACTTTCCTATTATTTCAATCTTTTGTTCTTTCCATATAAATTTTAAAATATTTTCTTTGCATCTATTTAAAAAAACATACAATTCAGTGTCCGAAAACTCATCTAAAAAAATAAATGTATCATTTAGCATTTACATACCTCTTTTCTATTATGATTTCTGATTTAATAGAATTTTCTATGCTTTTTATTGTATTGTATTTTTTATTTTAAATCAATTACTTTTATATAGTAAAAAAGAAGCTATTGTAAATTTACAATAACTTCTCTGTTCTTATTTCATATTAATTTTCTCATAAGCCTTTTCAAATTCTTCAAGACTTATTCCATATCTATTTAGTTTAGCCATGAATTGTTTCCCATTTGAATAGCCAATACCTAGTTCTGCACCAAGTAAAGCTCTTAAATCAGCTGAATTATCTTTTCCAATCAAATTATAGTCTATCATTAAATCTAAATTAAAAATATTCTCTGAATTGTCTAAACTAAATCTTGCCTTTTCAAGTGCAGTGATAATATCCTCAGGAGAGGCATTTTCAACTCCAATATCTCCATCTTTTGTCCCACTTACACGAGAAATATAGGCATTTTTTGCATTAGGAAAATGTTTGCATAAATATTTTCTTATTTCTTCACCTGCATAATCAGGGTCTGTTAAAATTATAAGCCCCTTATTTTCATATGCAAGTTTTAATAATTCAATACTCTTATTTTTTCTAACAGCATGTCCATTGACTTGAAAAACTTCTGCATCAACAGCATTCTTAACTGCTGAAATATCATCTTTTCCTTCAACAACAATAACTTCTTTTATTTTCTTTTTCATTTTTATCCTTATTAAAATTCTGCATTATTTGGAGTTCTTGGGAAAGGTATTACGTCTCTAATATTTTGCATACCAGTTAGATACATCATCATTCTTTCAAAACCTAATCCATATCCAGAGTGAGGGAAACTTCCAAATCTTCTTAAATCTAAATAAAATTCATAATCTTCCTCATTAAGTCCAAGTTCTTTCATTCTCTTTGTAAGAAGTTCATAGTTATCTTCTCTTTGAGAACCACCAATTATTTCTCCAATTCCTGGTGCTAACAAGTCCATAGCTCTAACTGTTTTATTATCTTCATTAAGTTTCATATAGAAAGCCTTAATATCTTTTGGATAATCAGTTACAAATACTGGTTTTTTGAAATATTCTTCTGCTAAATATCTTTCATGTTCACTTTGTAAGTCTATTCCCCATTTAACAGGAAATTCAAATTTCTTTCCAGACTTTTCTAAAATTTCTATTGCTTCTGTATAAGTAACTCTACCAAAATCATTGTTAAGTACATTATTTAATTTATCAAATAGTCCTTTTTCAATAAATGAATTAAAGAATTCCATTTCTTCAGGACAGTTATCCATAACATATTTAATTATATACTTAACCATAGCTTCTGCAAGCTCCATATTAGCACCTAAATCTCCAAAAGCTATTTCAGGTTCTATCATCCAAAATTCAGAAGCATGTCTTGCTGTATTTGAATATTCTGCTCTAAATGTTGGTCCAAAAGTATAAACATTTCTAAAAGCAGCACAGTAAGTTTCAACATTTAATTGACCACTAACTGTTAGGTTTGTAGATTTACCAAAGAAATCTTTAGAGAAATCAACTTCTCCATTTTCTTTTTTAGGCACTTTATTTAAGTCAAGAGTTGTAATTCTAAACATTTCTCCAGCACCTTCAGCATCAGAACCAGTTATAATTGGAGTGTGGACATAAACAAAGTTATTTTCTTGGAAAAATTTATGTATTGCATAAGCAAGTACAGATCTTACTCTAAATACTGCTGAGAAAGTATTTGTTCTAGGTCTTAAATGTGCTTTAGTTCTTAAATATTCAAAAGTATGTCTTTTATTTTGTAATGGATATTCTAAGTCAGCTTTTTGGAATATTTCTATATTGTGAGCTTTAACTTCTAAATCTTGCCCACTACCTTCTGATTTAACAAGAGTTCCTTTTACTTTAATAGTAGAAGCTATTGAAAGTCTTGAAACCTCATCAAAATTTTCAAGTCCTTCTTCAAAAACTATTTGAACTCCTTTAAAGAATGAGCCATCATTTAATTCAATAAAACCAAATTTCTTTTGGTCTCTTATCTTTCTTACCCAACCAAAAAGCTCTATCTCTTTGTTTAGGTAGTTCTCTCCATGTCTAAAAATATCTTTTACAGTAATCATACTATCCCCCTAGTTTTTAAAATCTTTGTCATCTACAATTTCTATATTATCTAAATGTTCTTTTACCTGTGCTTTAAATTGGTCCAAATACATTCTTCTATATATTTCTCTATCTTTTATTTCTTCTTCTGTAAGTTTTCTTTCCTTACTCAATTTTGCATAGTAATTTACTTTTTCTATTATATCTTTCATTTCCATTTTTTTTACCTCTAATAAAAATATTTTTGCTATTCAAAAAATTATAGCACCATGAACTTACTTTGTAAAGCTTTACTCTATTTTAAAGTTTGAGTATTATTGACATGTATAACAAGTCCCATAGCTATTGATATAGCAAGAAGTGATGAACCTCCTGAACTTATAAATGGTAAAGGAATACCAAATACAGGAATTAATCCTATTGCAACTCCAATATTTATTATAACTTGTGTTATCAGATAGCCTGCTATTCCCCCAACAAGATACTTAGAAAAATATGATTTTGAGTTATTAGCAACTCCCATTATCAAGAAAAATAATGAGAAGAATGAGAAAAGAATAATAACCATACCAACAAAACCTGTTTCTTCTGCAAAGTTTGCTATTGCAAAGTCCGTTTCAACTTCTGGTATATAGTTATATTTTTGTACTCCATTACCTAAACCTTTACCTAATATTCCACCTGTCCCAAAAGCAATAAGAGATTGATAAATTTGGTAAGCATCTTCTCTAGTATAGTTACCATGTAAAATTCCATCTATAAATGTCTTTACTCTATGTTGTTTATAACCAGATGAAAAGTGAAGTGCTAAATAAAGCAGTCCTGGTATTGAGAAAAGTAACCCAAAAAATGCTGGAAAAATAACTTTATTTGGAATATCTGATAAAAATATTATGAAACTAGCTATCATAGCATAATGTATAGCTGTTCCCATATCATGTAAAGCAAATGTTATCAGCATAAAGAATATAAGAGTATAAAAAAGAACAGAGAAGAAATTTTTTATATAAGGAATTTTTTTATTATCATCTTTTCCTCTGGCAAGTATATTTGCTAAAAGTATAATAAATGGTACTTTAAAAAGTTCTGGAATTTGTAAACTTATGGGTCCCATATGAACCCAACCTTTACCACCATTTATAGTTGGAAACAGACTATCTGGACCAAAGGCAATAATTAGAAAAATTACAAAACTACTTCCCAAAACAAAGAGTCTAAATCCAGGTTTGGTTATTATTTTATGAATTGTACTTCCAAATTTTATTATTACTCCAAAAATTAATAAAGAAACAAGTAAGATCATAGATTGTTTAATAATCTTAGCAAGCATTATTTTGTTATCAAATCTTGATATAGAACTAAAAAAATTGATACATCCAAGTATAATTAGTATCAAGAAAAATGAAACAATAATACTTTTCCTTTTAACTATTAAATCATTTACTTTTTCATTTTCTCTTTCTTTTTGTATATCATTTACTTTTTTATAAAGAGTTTTATTTTCAACAATATCATCATCTATAACTAAATTTTTTTTCATTTCTACCTCTAAAAATTAATAATTTATATTATAACATATTTTATGGTTACATTTCTAAAAAAAAATGATAAAATAAAAAGGATATTAAATAAAAAAGATGAGAGGGATAGTCTATGAAAATTAAAAAAATTTTTTTGTTTTTGTTGTTATTTGTAGGTCTTGAATTATTAGCAGTTAGCAAATTGCCAAAAAATCTTTTTAATCCAGATAAAATAAATATCTTAAAAAAAGGAATTTTGAATGGTCCTATTAGTGTTTATTATCCTAATGGAAAGATACAATCAAAACAGTTCTTTATCAATAACAGAAAAGCTGGAATTTGGCAATATTTCTATGAAAATGGAAAGTTAAAAACAGAAATTGTCTACAATATAATGTCAAATGAAGAAGAAGGTATTGTAAAAAATTATGATGAAAAAGGTGTTATAATAAGTGAAGGAAAGATAATTAATGATAATATGGCAGGTGTTTGGAACCATTATGATGAAAAAGGAAGAAAGAATTATACCTATAATTTTGAAAAGGGAATAGTTATTATTTATGATGAAAAAGGTAAAGCTATACTTCAACTAAGTGAAAAAGATTTAGCTGAACGTTTTCAAGAAATACAACAGGAGATAAATGATGATAGAATTAGAGCTAATGAGGAAAAAAATTGATGAAATAGATGATAAACTTTTGGCTTTTTTTAAAGAAAGATTAGAAGTTTCAAAAAAAATTGGTTTATTAAAGAAAAAATATAAAATGGAAATTTTTGATCCTCAAAGAGAACAAGAGATCATAGATGGCTGTACTCAAAATATCAGTGAAGATGAAAAAGTATATGTAGAGAAATTTTTAAGAAATCTTATGGATATAAGTAAGGAGGTTCAGTCAAAATGAGAAAATTTGGACTTCTAGGGAAAAAACTTTCTCATTCACTATCTCCATTGTTACATAATACTTTTTTTAAGGATATGGGACTTAAAGATGAATATAAGTTATATGAAGTTGATGAAACTGAAATAGATAATTTTAAAAATTATATGCTTGAAAATTCTATTGAAGGAGTGAATATAACTGTTCCTTATAAAAAAACTTTTTTAGATAAATTGGATTACATAAATGATGAAGCAAAGGGGATAGGTGCTATAAATCTTCTATATATAAAAGATAATAAATTCTATGGAGATAACACTGACTACTATGGCTTTAAGTACACACTGACAAAAAATGATATAGATGTAAAAAATAAAAAGATAGCAATTATTGGAAAAGGTGGAGCAAGTGCGAGTGTATATAAAGTGTTAAAGGATATGGAAGCAGAAGATATAACTTTCTATTTTAGAAAGAATAAGCTAAGTAAGATAGAATTTCCAGAAAATATAGGAGGAGATATAATAATTAATACAACTCCTGTTGGCATGTTTCCTAATGTTGAGGATAATTTAGTAAGTAAAGAAATTTTAAAGAAATTTAAAATAGCAATAGATTTAATCTATAATCCCTTGGAAACAAAATTTTTGAAAGAAGCAAAAGAATGTGGATTAAAAACTATAAATGGTCTTGATATGTTGATTGAACAAGCTTTGAAAACTGATGAAATTCTATATGGTATTTTATTATCAACTCAACTTAAAAAAAAAATTAGAAAAAAAATAAAAAAGAAGGTAGAAGAATTCTATGAAAATAATAGTAATTAATGGACCTAATTTGAATATGTTAGGAATAAGAGAAAAAAATATCTATGGTACTTTTACTTATGATGATTTATGTAAATACATTAAAGATTATCCAGAATATAAAGATAAAAATATAGAATTTGAATTTTTACAAAGTAATGTTGAAGGTGAAATAGTAAATTTTATCCAAGAAGCATATAACAAAAAATATGATGGAATTATTTTAAATGCAGGGGGTTATACTCATACCTCAGTAGCAATTCATGATGCTATAAAGGCAGTTAGTATTCCCACTGTTGAAGTACATATCTCAAATATTCATGCAAGAGAAGAGTTTAGAACAGTTTGTATGACATCTTCTGCTTGTATAGGACAGATAACAGGCTTAGGAAAATTTGGATATATACTAGCAGTAGTATATTTAATTGAATATTACAAGGAAAGGAAATAAATATGAAATTGATATCTTGGAATGTAAATGGGATTAGAGCAGCTATAAAGAAAGGTTTTTTAGATTATTTTAATGAACAAAATGCTGATATATTCTGTTTACAAGAAACAAAGTTAAGTGCAGGGCAATTGGATTTAGAATTAAAAGGTTACCATCAGTATTGGAACTATGCAGAGAAAAAAGGTTATTCAGGGACTGCAATTTTTACAAAACAAGAGCCATTATCAGTTAGTTATGGTTTAGGAATTGAAGAACATGATAAAGAGGGTAGAGTTATTACTCTTGAATTTGAAAAGTTTTATATGGTTACAGTTTATACTCCAAACTCAAAAGATGAGCTTTTAAGACTTGATTACAGAATGGTTTGGGAAGATGAATTTAGAAAATATTTAAAAAATTTGGAAAAGAAAAAACCTATTGTTGTTTGTGGTGACTTGAATGTTGCACATAAGGAAATAGATTTAAAAAATCCTAAAACTAATAGAAGAAATGCAGGGTTTACTGATGAAGAAAGAGGTAAGTTTACTGAGCTTTTAGATAGTGGTTTTATTGATACTTTTAGGTATTTCTATCCAAACTTAGAGCAAGTTTACTCGTGGTGGTCATATAGAGGAAGAGCAAGAGAAAATAATGCAGGGTGGAGAATAGATTATTTTGTTGTGTCAGAAGGACTTAAAGATAATCTAGTTGATGCTGAAATTCATTCTCAAATAGAAGGTTCAGACCACTGTCCTGTGGTATTATTTTTAGATTTAAATAAATAATAAAAAAGGGTTGTTACAAATTAATTTTATCTTGTAACAGCCCATTTTTTTATTAACTTATTATTTTATTAATTCTCTTAGATTTTTTATAACCTTAGTAGGATAAACTTTTAATCTTTCTATATCTTTTTCAGTGTGAACACCAGAACAAACCATTATAGTTTCAATTTTTGCATCATAACCAAGTTTAATATCAGTTTCAAGATTATCACCAATAAAAATTAAATCTTCTTTTTTTAGATTTTTTTCATCTAGTAAAATATCTAATATTATTTGATAAGGTTTACCTATTTTTACAGCTTCAACACCTGAGGCATATTCAAGCATATCTATTACTGCACCATTTCCTATATCAAAAGTTCCATTATTTGCAAGTAATCTATCTGGATTTGTAGCAATAAATTTTGCTCCTTTTAAAATATGGTGTAATGCCTCACTATATTTTTTATAAGTGGCATTTCTATCTAAACCAACAACAACAAAATCAGGATTTTCTTGAACAAGGTCAAAGTTCCACTCTTTTAATGCCTCTTCTAACCCACTTTCACCAATCATAAAACATTTTTTTTCTGGATAATTTTTAGCAATAAATTTAGCAGAAGCCATTGCAGATGTATAAAAATCTTCTTCTTTTATATCTTTAAATCCTAGATTTAACATATGTTCTTTTGCCTGTTTTTTTGTTCTTGTTGCATTGTTTGTTAAAAATATATAAGGAAGATTTTTTGAGTGAAGATAATCAATAAATTCTCTTGCACCATCTATATTTGTACTTCCACTATACATAGTTCCATCTAAATCAATAATATATGTTTTCATAACTTACCCCTTTAACTTTTTATTTTTTATTGTCCAATATTTTTTGAAATAAATCAAGTAATTTTTAGTCTTAAATTTGACAAGTAACAATTAATATACTATACTTTATAATTATAAATTTTATCTTAAAATAAAATGAGGACAAAAGTAGAGATAATTCTTAAGAGCAAAATTTAAAACTAAGTTACAAAGAGGGTTTAATAGTTGGGGGAGACATAAAAATAGTACAACAAACTATTAAAAAACTAAAAATACTAAAACAAAATTGTATTAACAAAATTATTAAAAGTATTAAGTTAACTTAGGAGGCAGAAAATGAAAAAGACATTATTTGGAACTTTAGTGTTTTCACTAATTTTATCATCATTGGTATATGCAGAGGCTGATGCTGATAAAATGAGAGAAAGAAGGGAACAAAGAGAAAAAGAACAACAACAAGGAATAATAGAAAATTCTAATTCTGTTGAAAGTTCAAATGGAAATGTAGTTGGAACAACTACAACAAATTTAAGTCCAGAAGAAGAAAAAGAAGCTTATGCAGCTTTAGAAAGAGCAAGAGCTAGAATAGAAAAAGAGGAGCAAGAAAAGCTAAAAGCTCAACAAGAAATGGCAGAAGCTCAAAATCAAGTAGAAACTCAGACTGAAATAGTGGCTGAACAAGGAGCAAATGAAAATCCTAATCAAAATCAGGTTTTTGTTGAACCAGCAGCTCCAAGAATGACACCAGAAGAAGAAAAAGAAGCTTATGAAGCATTAGAAAGAGTAAGAGCAAGAATACTTAAAGAAGATGAAGAAAGAGCTGAATTATTAAAGGCAGCAACAGAACAACAAGTACAATAAAAAATATATTTAAAAATAGTTATATAGTAAATGGTGTTGATAAAAAAATCTCAACATCATTTTTTTCTATAAATGTAAATAATATTCATTGACAAAATATGATATTTAAAATATTATAGAAGTAAGTACTAACTATTATTAAATTATTGGAGGAAACTATGAGAAAAAAATTTTTTGGAAAATTATTTGGTCTGACGCTTTTAATGTTTACCCTTTTATTTACTGGAGCATCTGCTGAAGTATATGAAGGAACAGGATTAGGATATGATAAAGATGGAATAGTCCTAGATGTAGAAATAACAAATAATAAAATTGTTGATGTAAAAGTAAAAAGAGCTAAAGAGTCAGATTTTGCAACACCTGCAATTCAAGAGATTGCTAAAAAAGTTATAGCAACTCAAAGTTTAGATGTTGATGGGATTTCAGGAGCATCTTTAACAAGTGAAGGAACTAAGGAAGCTATTGAAGAAGCTGTTAAGAAAAGTGGAGTAACTTTAAAAGCAGTTACAGCACAAAATACAAAAGCTGTTGAATTACCAAAAGAAACTGATGTAGTTGTAATTGGAGCTGGGGGAGCAGGTTTAACTTCTGCTATTGCTGCACATGAAAAAGGAGCTAAGGTTATTTTAATTGAAAAAACTGAGCTTTTAGGTGGAAATACAAACTATGCAACAGCAGGGCTTAATGCAGCAGGAACAAAAATACAAGAAAAATTTGGTGAAAAAGATAGTCCAGAACTTTTCTATGAAGATACAATGAAAGGTGGAAAAAATAAGAATAATAAAGAGTTAGTAAGAGTTTTAGCTAATAATTCAAGTGCAATAGTTGATTGGCTAATAGCAAGAGGAGCAGATTTATCAGAAATTACTTCAACAGGTGGACAAAGTGCAAAAAGAACTCACAGACCAACTGGAGGAGCTGCAGTAGGACCTAATATAGTATCTGCACTTTCTAAAACTGCTGAAAATGAAAAGATAGATATAAGAAAAGGAACTAAAGCAATAGCATTAGTGAAAGTTAAAAATAGAATAGTTGGAGTAAAAGTAAGAGAAATTGATGGCAAAGAATATACTATTAAAGCAAAAGCTGTAATTGTTGCAACAGGTGGATTTGGAGCTAATGCTAAAATGGTTGAAAAATATAATCCAAAATTAAAAGGTTTTGGTTCAACTAATAACCCAGCAATAGTTGGAGATGGAATCATTATGGTTGAAAAAGTTGGTGGAGCTTTAGTTGATATGAATGAAATTCAAACTCACCCAACTGTTGTACATAATAAAACTAATATGATAACAGAAGCTGTTAGAGGAGAAGGAGCCATCCTTGTAAATAGAGATGGAAAGAGATTCATAGATGAACTTGAAACAAGAGATGTTGTTTCTAAGGCTATATTAGAACAAAAAGGAAAATCTGCTTTCTTAGTATTTGATGAAGGAATAAGAACAAAATTAAAAGCAGCTGATGGTTATGTTAAAAAAGGTTTTGCAGTTGAAGGAACACTTGAAGAAATAGCTGCTAAAATTGGAACAGATGCAAAGACATTAGAAGCTACATTAAATAAATATAATGAAGCAGTTAGAAATAAAGTTGATAGTGAATTTAATAAGAAAACTTTACCTAAAGAATTAACTGGGGATAAATACTATGTAATAGAAGTTTCACCAGCAGTTCATCATACTATGGGTGGAGTTCGTATCAATACTAATGCTGAAGTACTTGGTAAAAATGGTAGACCAATAAAAGGACTTTATGCAGCAGGAGAAGTTACAGGTGGAATCCATGGAGCTAATAGAATAGGTGGAAATGCAGTTGCAGATATAACTATATTTGGTAAAATTGCAGGAGAAAATGCTGCAACTTTCTCAAAATCTGTAAAATAATAGATTAGAATAAATTTTTATAAAGACAATTATATGAAAAAAATCATATAGTTGTCTTTTTTATCTTAAAAATAAAAACATCACTAATTGCAGTTAGTGATGTTTTGCCTTGTTATTTTGCAATCATTGTATGAGATATATCTCTATATCTTTAAAACGATTATAACACTTTACAAAATAAAAATCAATGCTATAATTATTTTGCCTTTGTTATCTTTCTTTATGTAGCCTTGGAAGGAGGTGAAATATTGAAAAGGCAATTATTGTATGTTTTGATATTTGTAATAGTAGAAATATTGTTATTTATATCTAAAAACATCAGTATCACAATTAATTTTATTTTTTAATTAATTGATAGTTTTATGTGGGTTGTAATTGCAGTTGCAACCTGCTTTTTTTATTGTTAATTATCAGTAGTTATGGTATAATTTTTAAGTTAATATAATAAAAGATTAGGGGGAATAAAAATGAAAGATATAGTATTTTTTTGTTATCCAAAGTGCTCAACTTGCCAAAAAGCAAAGAAATGGTTACAAGAAAATTCAGTAGAATTTACAGAAAGGGATATAGTAAAAGATAATCCTACTGAGGCAGAATTAAAGAAATTTTTAAAAAAAAGTAAAAAAGAATTAAAGAAATTTTTTAATACAAGTGGTATTTTATATAGAGAAATGGAATTAAAAGATAAATTACCAACTATGACAGAAGAGGAAATGTTAAAGTTATTAGCAACAGATGGAAAGCTTGTAAAAAGACCAATGATAGTTACAAAAGATGTAGTTTTAAATGGTTTTAAAGAAGAAGAATGGAAGGAGTTGCTAAAAAAATAAAATGTATAATATGATGGATGTTATCACAGCAGGGTTTGCTCTATTTGCAATGTTATTTGGAGCAGGAAATTTAATATTCCCTCCTATGTTAGGATATGAATTAGGTAATAGTTGGGGAATAGCATCATTTGCATTTATTCTAACAGGAGTTGGAATTCCTCTTATGGGAATTATTGCTTCAGCTAATGCAGGTAAAAGTTTAGACAGTTTTTCAGATAAAGTTTCACCTTTATTTGCAAAATTTTATGGAATAGCACTTATTTTATCAATAGGACCACTTTTAGCATTGCCAAGAACAGGAGCAACAGCTTATGAAGTTACTTTTTATCATGCAGGCTTTACAACTTCAATTTGGAAATATGTCTATTTAGGAATTTATTTCTTATTAGCATTGTTATTCTCATTGAAATCATCAAAAGTTGTTGATAGGGTAGGAAAGATTTTGACACCTATACTTTTAATAGTTTTATTTATAATACTAGTTAAAGGTGTATTTTTCAATGATTTACCAATTGCAGAAAAACTTTATGAATTGCCATTTAAAAAAGGTTTCACAGAAGGTTATCAAACAATGGATGCCTTGGCAGCAATAGTTTTCTCAACAGTTATTTTAAATGCAATAAGGGGAAAAGCTGAACTTACACCAAAACAAGAATTTTCATATTTATTGAAAGTTGGGCTTATAGCAGCAGCAGGGCTTGCAATAGTTTATGCAGGGCTTAGCTATATAGGAGCAACTTTTGGTGGTCTAGACTTGGTTGCAGGGGCAGAAAAAACAGATTTACTTGTAAAAATATCAATAAATCTTTTAGGAAAAATTGGATATTTAATATTGGCTATCTGTGTTGCAGGAGCTTGTCTTACAACTTCAATAGGACTTATAGTTACTGTTGCAGAATATTTTAGTAGCTTTATGAAAATATCTTATGAAAAATTAGTAGTAATAACAACAATAATAGGTTTCCTATTTGCAATATTTGGTGTTAATAAGATAGTTATTATATCAGTTCCAATTTTGGTATTCCTATATCCAATAAGTATTGCCTTAATAATTTTGAATTTCTTTCATATAAAAAATGCTAATGTGTTTAAAGGAGTTGTATTAACATCAGGACTTATTGGACTATATGAAGGAATTTCTATAACTGGAATAATTATGCCAGAAATATTTAATAATATTTATAATTCACTACCACTTGTAAATTTAGGTTTACCATGGTTAGTGCCAGCTTTAATAGTTGGATTTTGTTGTTATTTTATAAAAGATGGAGGAAAAAATGGCTAATGTATATGATGTATTGAAAGAAAGAGGATATTTAAAACAGCTTACACATGAAGAAGAAATTAAAGAAATTTTAGGAAAAGAAAAAGTTACCTTTTATATAGGTTTTGACCCAACAGCAGATAGTTTACATGTTGGACACTTTATTGCAATGATGTTTATGGCACATATGCAACAACATGGACATAGACCAATAGCTCTAGCAGGTGGGGGAACTGGAATGGTTGGTGACCCAAGTGGTAGAAGTGATATGAGAACTATGATGACTGTTGAAATGATAGATCATAATGTTGAATGTATCAAAAAACAAATGCAAAAATTTATAGATTTTTCGGATGGTAAAGCTATACTTGCAAATAATGCAGATTGGTTAAGAAACCTAAACTATATTGAATTTTTAAGAGATGTGGGAGAACATTTTTCAGTAAATAGAATGCTTGCAGCAGAATGCTATAAGTCAAGAATGGAAAATGGACTATCTTTCTTAGAATTTAACTATATGATAATGCAAGCTTATGATTTCTATATTTTAAATCATAAATATAATTGTACTATGCAATTAGGTGGAGATGACCAATGGTCAAATATGATAGCAGGTGTTGAATTACTAAGAAGAAAAGATAGAAAACCAGCTTATGCTATGACTTGTACTTTACTAACTAATAGCGAAGGAAAGAAAATGGGTAAAACTGCTAAAGGAGCATTGTGGTTAGACCCTAAAAAGACTACTCCTTATGAATTTTATCAATATTGGAGAAATGTGGATGACCAAGATGTTGAAAATTGTCTAGCACTTTTAACTTTCTTACCTATGGATGAAGTTAGAAGGCTTGGAGCATTAAAAGATGCTGAAATAAATGAAGCTAAAAAAGTCCTAGCTTATGAAGTTACAAAAATTATTCATGGAGAAGAAGAAGCTACAAAGGCTAAAGAAGCTACAGAAGCATTATTTGGAAGTGGAAATAATTTAGATAATGCACCAAAAATTGAAGTAACAGATGAAGATTTTTCAAAAGAATTACTAGATGTTTTAGTTGAAAGAAAAATTATAAAAACTAAAAGTGAAGGAAGAAGACTTATAGAACAAAATGGAATGTCTTTAAATGATGAAAAGATTACTGATGTTAAGTTTACTTTAAATGACAATACTTTAGGGCTTTTAAAATTAGGGAAAAAGAAGTTTTATAATATTGTTAAGAAATAAATTAAAAGAGAGGGTTCAAACTGCGACATTTTACTACCTCTCTTGGTTCTAATTTTTTACAAGAATTAAACCAATAAACTTGTGATAGTGTATTGCCAAATTAGTATTATTGTATATTGAAAAATACAAAATAATACCAAAATCACTATCAATATGAGCCATCATCTATACAAAATGGTAAAAAGTCAGGACTGCCACAATACCTGGCTTTTTTATTTTAAAAAATATTGATAGATATTAATGAATATGTTATTATATAAGTACTTAAATAAGTAATAAAAGGAGGTAAAATATGTTAGCAATTAATTATACAACTTTGAGAACCAATTTAAAAAGCTATTTTGATAAAGCAGTAGATAATGATGAAGATATTATTATAACAAGAAAAAATGAAAGAAATGTTGTTCTATTAAGTCTTGATAAATATAATGAGTTTTTAAAAGCTATGAGAAATCTTGAATATATGACAAAAATAAGAGAAGGAATAGCTGAATTAGAGGCAGGAAAAGGAGAAATTCATGATTTAATAGAGGTTGATGATGAATAATTTAGTATGGACACATAAGGCTTGGCAAGATTACCTATATTGGCAAACTCAGGATAAAAAAACTTTAAAAAAGATAAATGAATTAGTCAAAGATATTGAAAGAAATGGAGCTTTAAATGGGATAGGCAAACCAGAAGTATTAAAAAATGAAAGTGCATATAGTAGAAGAATTGATGAAAAAAATAGACTGGTTTATAGAATTGTAGATGGTTTTATTTGGATAATTGCTTGTAAAGGGCATTATGAGGAATAGGTGCTTATTATGGAAATAAAAATAAGAGAAATAGAAGTAGAAGACTATAAAGAACTTTTAGATTTTATGAAAAAAGTGAAGGGGGAAACTAATTTTTTACTTGGTTATCCTGATGAAATGAAATTGAGTTATGAAGATGAAAAAGAGCACATAAAAAAAGTAAAATCTTCTGAAACAAGCAATCATTTTGTAGCAATAAAAGGTGATAAAATAATAGGTTGTACTAGTTTTAATGGAAATATAGCAAGAAAAATGAAGCACTATGGAACTATTGGAATTTCTGTTTTAAAAGAATATTGGGGTAGAGGAATAGCGACAGCATTATTAGAAAAATTAATAAGTTGCTCTAAGGAAAAAGGGATAAAAAAGATTAATTTAGATGTTTTTGAAAATAATGAAAGAGCAATAAAATTATATGAAAAATTTGGTTTTAAATTAGAAGGTTGCATAGAAGATGGAATTTTTGATGGGGAAAAATATATAAATTTATTGGTATATGGATTAAAAATTTGATTAAAATATTAAGGTAGTGTGGTATTCTTGTCCAAGTTCAAAATAAGAAATATGAGGGAAGATGATATTGAGATTATTTACAAAAATCTACACTTAGATTTTGTAAATAAATATTTCAAAAATAAAAAACAACAACAAAAAATACATAAAAATCATAATGAATGGTATAAAACTCATATATCTTCTTTTGATTACTCAATTTATATATTTGAAGATGACAAAAATAACTTTGTGGCAATGACAAGTTATGAAATTTTAACTGATACTGCAAAAGTAAATATCTATTTGAATAAAGATTATAGAAATAAAAAATATTCACAAGAAATTCTATCAGAAAGTATAAACAAATTTTTAAGCGATAATAAAAATATAAAATCTCTTTGGGCATGTATATTAGAAGAAAATATTGCTTCAAAAAAACTTTTTGAAAATTTAGGATTTATATATAATGATAAAAAAGAAATTTGTAATGATGGATTAGAATACTTAGTATATAAAAAGGATACGATACAATGACAAAAAAGGAAAAAGTAAAAAAAATATTAGTAGAATTGGAAAAGAAGTTTGGAGAGCCTAAATGTGCTTTAGATTTCAAAACTCCTTTTGAACTTTTGGTAGCAGTTATACTCTCTGCACAGTGTACAGATAAGAGAGTTAATATAGTTACAGAAGAAATGTTTAAACATGTAAATACACCAGAGCAATTTGCTAATATGGAATTAGAAGAAATTGAAAACTATATAAAGAGTACAGGTTTTTTTAGAAATAAAGCTAAGAATATAAAGAAGTGTAGTGAGCAGTTATTAGAAAAATATAATGGAGAAATTCCAAAAGATATGGATAAACTTACAGAGTTAGCAGGAGTTGGAAGAAAAACTGCCAATGTTGTAAGAGGAGAAGTATGGGGACTTGCAGATGGGATAACTGTTGATACACATGTTAAAAGACTTACAAACCTAATAGGACTTGTAGATAGTGAAGACCCAATAAAAATTGAATTGGAGCTGATGAAAATTGTTCCTAAAAAATCTTGGATAGTTTTTTCTCACTATCTTATTTTACATGGAAGAGCAACTTGTATTGCAAGAAGACCAAGATGCTCAGAGTGCGAAATTTCTAAGTATTGCAACTATGGGATAAAAAAATTATCTAATGATAACTAAAAAAGTATAATTTATTCTTGACAAAGTTGCTAAAGAATGTTATAAAGTATATAGATACTATTAGGGAGATGAGATGTAATGAAAGTTTATTTAGATAATAATGCAACAACAAAGGTTGATGAAGAAGTTGTAAAAGCAATGATACCATATTTTTCAGAATATTATGGTAACCCATTTAGTTTACACTTATTTGGTAATGAAACAGGTTTAGCAGTTACACAAGCAAGACAAACTATTGCTGATATTTTAAAAGCTAAACCAAATGAAATAATCTTTACTGCCTCAGGAAGTGAAGCAGACAATTTAGCAATAAGAGGAATAGCTAAGGCATATAAACATAGAGGAAAACATATTATAACATCTACAATAGAACATCCAGCAGTAAAAAATACTTTTATGGATTTAATGGAAGATGGTTTTGAAATTACAATGGTACCAGTTGATGAAAATGGTGTTATGATAATGGATGAATTTAAAAAAGCATTGAGAGAAGATACAATACTTGTAAGTGTTATGCATGCTAATAATGAAGTTGGTTCATTTCAACCAATAGAAGAAATTGCTAAAATAACAAAAGAAAGAAAGATAATATTTCATGTTGATGCAGTTCAAACTATGGGAAAAGTTGAAATATATCCAGAAAAAATGGGAATAGATTTATTATCATTCTCAGGACATAAATTCCATGCTCCAAAAGGAATAGGAGTTCTATATAAAAGAGATGGAGTTCGTTTGGCAAGAATAATAACTGGTGGTAACCAAGAAGGAAAAAGAAGACCAGGAACTTCAAATGTACCATATATAGTTGGTTTAGCTAAGGCTTTACAAATGGCAGTAGCAAATATGAAAGAAGAATGGAACAGAGAAGAAACATTAAGAAACTATTTTGAAGATGAAGTATCAAAAAGAATACCAGAAATAAAAATAAATGGAAAAGGTGCAAGAAGATTACCAGGAACTTCAAGTATCACTTTTAAATACTTAGAAGGGGAATCTATGCTTTTGAATCTAAGTTTAAAAGGAATTGCAGTAAGTTCAGGTTCAGCTTGTTCATCTGATAGTTTACAACCATCACATGTCTTATTAGCTATGGGAGTACCTGCTGAGTTTGCTCATGGAACATTAAGATTTTCTTTAAGTAAATATACTACAAAAGAAGAAATTGATTACACTATTGAATCTTTAGTTGAAATAATAGGAAAATTAAGAGAATTATCACCATTATGGAAAACTTTTAAAGATAATAAGTTAACTAATGTAGCAAGTTTTGATTAAAAATTGGAATATAATTGAAATTGAGATATAATTGTTTAAATAATTAAAGGAGATGAATTTTTATGCAATATACAGAAAAAGTTATGCAACATTTTATGAACCCTCATAATGTAGGAGTAATTGAAAACCCAGATGGATATGGAAAAGTAGGAAATCCTTCTTGTGGAGATATAATGGAAATTTTTATTAAAGTTGATGATGACAAAATATCAGATGTAAAGTTTAGAACATTTGGTTGTGCATCAGCTATTGCAAGTTCTTCAATTTCAACTGATATGATTATTGGAAAGACAGTTGATGAAGCTTTACAAGTAACAAATAAGGCTGTTGTTGAAGCGTTAGGTGGATTACCAGCTGTTAAAATGCACTGTTCAGTTTTAGCAGAAGAAGCTATAAAAATGGCAATAGAAGACTATATCTCAAAAAGAGATGGAAAAAAAGCACAATAATTAAATAAAAATAAAAAAATATAAATAGCTATTACATTGTGGTATAATGTAATGGCTATTTTAATTTATAGGAGTAAATAAAATGTATAAGAAATTCAAAAAAGTATTTTTAGTTATGTCAATTTTAGGAATATTATTTACTAATAATTATGCAAATGAAATTAAAGAAGTTCAGTTAATAGATGATTTTTCAGCAGAACTTTTAGGAGAAACAAAAAATCAAGAAGCAGAAGTTCCAAAACCACCAGTACAGCAGCAAATACAAGAAATTACAGAAGAAAAAAATATTGGTGAAGAACAAATAGAAAAATCAAAAGATAAAGTTCCAGAAGATAAAAATGAAAATAAACCAAAAGAAGAAACTGTAAAAAATGAAAATTCTCATAAAGAAGATAAAGTAAAAAAAGATGAAATAAAAGAAGCAATTGAAAAAGCTAGTGAAAAAAATAATAGTGTAAAAGAAATTAAAGAAGTTCAAGAAGATAAAGATTTAGCAATTGAAGAGCCAGAAAATCCAACAAAAGATAAACAAAAATATGAAATGATTAAATACTATTCTGCTGATGGTGTGGAATGGGAATTGCCAGATAATTTTAGAGCGGTTATAGTTGGGGATACAAAAGGAAATGTAATATTTGCAAAAGATGCAGATACTATGTATCCACTTGCCTCTGTTACAAAGATGATGTCTTTAATGGTAACATTTGATGAAATTAATGCAGGAAATATTTCTTTGAGTGATAGTGTAAGAATAAGTAAAAATCCTTTAAAATATGGAGGAAGTGGAATTCCTTTAAAAGTAGGACAAATATTTATTTTAGAAGATTTAATAAAAGCTTCTGCAGTATATTCAGCTAATAATGCAACTTATGCAATAGCAGAATATGTAGGAAATGGAAGTGTATTTGGCTTTGTTGCTAAAATGAATAGAAAATTAAAAGAATTAGGTTTACAAAATGAGATAAGATATCATACTCCTGCTGGTCTACCTACAAGAGTTACTAAACAGCCTATGGATGAGGGGACTGCAAGAGGAATATACAAACTATCAATAGAAGCATTAAAATATAAAAAATATATTGAAATTGCAGGAATCAAAAAAACCAAAATCTATAATGAAAAAATATCTATAAGAAATAGAAATCATTTAATTGGAGAAAATGGAGTATATGGAATAAAAACAGGTTTCCATAAGGAAGCAAAGTATAATATAGCTGTGGCAAGTAAATTTGAAGATACTGATGTAATTATTGTAGTTATGGGAGGAGAAACATATAAGACAAGAGATGGGATTGTTCTTAGTGTTTTAGATATATTAAATAATAATTATACAGTTAAAAATGGACTAATTAAAAGAAAATAAATTATATTATATTAAAATATTTTAAAGGAGGGTTTTTATTATGAGAGAAAAATTTAGAGAGTTAGTAAAAAAGAAAAATAGAATATATGCTAACTTAGAGCTTTTACATTGGGACTTAGAAACAAAAACTCCTGTAAAATCAAAACCATATTTATCTGACTTAGTTGCAGAACTTAGTATGCAGGAATATGATCTATTCACTTCTGATGAATTTGTAAATTTAGTAGAAAATTTAAATAAAGAAAAAGAAAATTTATCTGAAATTGAAAAAAAAGAAATTGAGCTTTCAACAGAAGATATAGAAAGAATGAAAAAAATACCTTCAGATGAGTATGAAGCATATGCAAAATTGACAAGTATAAATCAAGGCATCTGGGAGGAAGCAAAATCTAAAAAAGATTTTTCAATAGTTGAGGCTAATTTAGAAAAAATATTTAACTATAATAAAAAATTTGCAGAGTATAGAAGAAAAAATGAAAAAAATCTTTATGATATACTATTAAATGATTATGAAAAAGGTATGGATATTGAGAAATTAGATATATTTTTTAATGAATTGAAAAAAGAAATTGTACCTTTCTTAAAGAAAATACAAGAGAAGAAAAAATCTTTAAAAGAAGAAAATAAAATAGATGTTCCAGTTGATGAGGATATACAATTTAAGTTTGCAAAATATTTAGCAAATTATGTAGGTTTTGATTTTGAAAAAGGAATTATAGAAACAAGTGAACATCCATTTACTTTAAATTTGAATAAAAATGATGTTAGACTTACAACAAATAATAAAAAAGATACACCATTTTCAACAGTATTTTCAATAATACATGAAGCAGGTCATGGTATTTATGAACAACAAACAGGTGATGAACTTATAGATACTTTACTTGGTACAGGTGGAACTATGGGATTGCATGAATCACAATCAAGATTTATGGAAAATATAGTTGGAAGAAATAAATCATTTTGGAAACCATTATATAAGAAGGCACAAGATTTTTATCCATTTTTAAAGGATATTGATTTTGAAGAGTTTTCTAAGCAAATAAATAAAATTGAGCCAGGACTCATAAGAGTTGAAGCAGATGAGTTAACATATTCTTTACATATTATGGTAAGATATGAAATAGAAAAAATGATCTTTGCTGGTGAAGTGAGCATAGATGATTTACCAAAAATTTGGAATCAAAAAATGGTAGAATATTTAGGAATAGAACCTGAAAATGATTCAGAGGGGCTTATGCAAGATGTTCATTGGTATTGTGGTTTAGTTGGATATTTTCCTTCTTATGCCATAGGTAGTGCCTATGCTTCTCAAATTTATAACACTATGAAAAAAGATTTTGATGTAGATAAGGCTTTAGAAAATCAAGATATAAAAAAAATAACTGATTGGCTTGGAGAAAAAATTCATAAATATGGAAGACTAAAAGATACTGCTGAAATCATTAAAAAAGTTACAGGTGAAGAGCTAAATCCAAAATACTATATTGACTACTTAAAAGAAAAATATAGTAAAATTTATGAAATATAGGTTGACATTTTTAAAATTTTACTGTACTATAACAGTAATAAAAAAAATTTAATGTTTAAGAATAGAATAAGAGAAAAAATTAAGGAGGTAAACAAATGGGATTATTAGATGATGTAACAGGAAAATTAGATGAATTAAAAGATACAGTTGCAGATAAGGCAAAAGAGTTAAAAGATGAAGCTGTTGCAAAAGCAGGGGAATTAAAGGATAAGACAGTAGATAAAGCAACAGAATTCAAAGATAAAACTGTTGAAAGAGCTGGAGAACTAAAAGATAAAGTTGTTGATAAGGCAAAAGAATTAAAAGAAGGTGCAGAAGATAAAGCATCTGAATTAAAAGACAAGGCAGCAGCAAAAGCAGGGGAATTAAAAGATAAAATATCAGAAGGTGCTGATAGTCTTATAAATAAAATAAAGTAAAATAAATAAGTTAACAAGGGGGGTTGCTAATTTTCGTAACTCCTTTGAATTTTTATAGATATAGGAGGAAATTTTTATGAAAAAGATGTTAATAATGTTGGCTTTAGTTTTAGGAGTAAGTGCAATGGCAGAAGAAGCTGCTACAACAACTAAGGCAGAAGATGCAAAAACTGGTGCAATGGCTACAATGAAAAAAGAAGCTAAAAAAGTGGAAGAAAAGGCAAAAGAAGTTAAAGAAGATGTAAAAAAAGAAGCTAAAAAAGCAGGAGAAAAATTAGAAGAAGCAAAAGATAAAGTAGAAGAAAAAATGTCAAATGCTAAAAAAGATGTAAAAGCAGATACTAAAAAGGTAGAAGAAAAAGCTTCAGATGCAAAGGCAGACGTTAAAAGTGATGCTAAAAAAGTTGAAGCGAAAGCTGATAAGGCAAAAGATAAAATAGAAGAAAAAGCTGGAGCAGTTAAAGAAGATACACAAAAATCTACTAATACAGTAAAAAAAGATGTTAAGAAAGCTGGTAAAAAAGTAAAAAAAGCAGCTAAAAAAGTAGAAGCTAAAGTAGAAGAAAAAGTTGATGCTGTAAAAGATAAAGTAGAAACAAAAAATTAATAAATAACCATAATTAAGAGTTGGAATAATTACAGAATGAGAGTTTATAAATTCCAACTCTCTTTAAGTTTTTAGGAGGGAATAGAGTGAAAAAATTAGTATTAGTGATGGCTTTAGTTTTAGGAGTAAGTGCAATAGCAAACGATTGCTGTGATATTAAAAATAATGCAAAATGTGATTGCACAACAGAAAAGAAAAGTGAGAACTGTCATTATGATAAAGAAAAAAAGGTTGATTGCGATTGTGAAGTTCAAAATACACAAAATAACACAAAACCTAAAACAAAAAAAGCTGTAAAGAAAGTAGAAAAAGCAGAACAGAAAGTAGAAGAAAAAGCTGAAACTAAAACAGACAAAACAGAAGTAAAAAATTAAGTTCAAATATAAAAGATTATTGAAAGTTTAGTTATCAAGACTAAAATTTTTAAATAGTCTTTTTTATTTTACATGGAAGTATATCTATCCATTTAGAAAATGAAATAATTAAGAAAAAGAGTTATTTTAAATTATAAGAAATTGAATGGAGGTAGATATATGGAATTGACAAAATTATTGGTTAAAGATTTAATGAATGGCAAATTTGAATTATTTTCTGATTATGTTTACAAAACAAAGGAATACCCTATCAAAGTTCCAAAGGGCTTTGTGACAGATTATGCAAGTATTCCAAAATTATTGAGAGCTATAATTCTTCCTTATGGAAAACATAGTGGAGCAAGTGTGGTTCATGATTGGCTATATTCTTCTAATTGTAATTTAGATATAAGTAGAGAAAGAGCAGACAAGATATTTTTGGAGATATTAAAAGAGGAAAAAGTAAATTTTTTGCTAAGAATACTTATGTATATTGCAGTAAGAAAATTTGGTAGAAGTAGATTTAGAAATGGAGTTTAATCACTCCATTTTTTTGTTAAAGTATATTTTTATTAAAAAAAATGATAAAATATATACAATATATAGTGTTTAAATATAATGAAAGCTGAGGAAATTTTATGAAAATATCTGATATTATAAAAAAATCAACTATAGCTCAAAATCTAAACATAAAAAATAATTTAGTTTTTCCTTTAGATATTAATATAAATCAAATTGATATTAATAAAATAAATGGAGAACTTATTTATTTTGAAGATAATAAAAAAATTGTTGGAAGTATAAGTAAAGATTTAGTAGTTTATTTACAAAATAAAAAAATATATAATTTTTTAACAAATATTATGGATAAAATTGAAGAGGGAATTATAGCAGTTGATGAAAATGGTAAGATATTTTATGCAAATAAGAATTATTCCAAAATTTTAGGAATACCTTTATACTATATTATAGGAAAATATATTCAAGATATAGAAAAAGAAGCTACTATTATAAAAGTTCTTGATACTCATAAGGAAATATTTAAAAAAAATAATTATATAAAATCTCTTAATAAATACGTTGATGTAAAAATACTACCTATATTTATTGAAAGTAAATTTAAAGGAGCTATTTCAATTTTTAATGATATTACTGAAATAATAAATTTAAATAAAGAAGTTATAAGAATTTCAAGTGTGATAGAAGAGTATAATCAAAAATTAGAAAATATTAAAGAATTAAAAAATTCTAAAATAATTGGAGAAGACCCTAAATACCTAGAACTTATCACCAAAGCAGTCATTGTTTCTAAAACTGATGCAACTGTTCTTATTTTAGGAGAGAATGGAGTTGGAAAAGATGTTTTAAGTAATTTTATACATAGTAATAGTAAAAGAGCAAATAAGCCATTTATTACTTTAAATTGTGCAGCAATTCCAGAAAGTTTAATTGAAAGTGAATTATTTGGCTATGAAGGAGGTTCATTCACAGGAGCAAAACAAAAGGGAAAAATAGGGAAATTTCAATTAGCAGATCAGGGAACAATTTTTTTAGATGAAATCGGAGATATGAGTCCAACTATGCAGGCAAAGTTATTACGAACTTTGGAAACTGGCGAGATTGAAAAAATAGGGAATGCATCAAATATTAAAGTTAATGTAAGAGTTATCGCAGCTACTAATCAAAATTTAGAAAAGAAAATAAAAGAAGGAAATTTTAGAGAAGATTTATATTACAGACTAAGTACAATAACTTTTGAAATCCCTCCTTTAAGAGAAAGAAATCATGATATTATATTACTTATTAATAACTATCTTAATTATTATAATAAGAAATATAATAAAAATCTAAAAATATCAAGCAGGGCATACTCAGCTTTATTAGAATATAATTGGCCTGGAAATATAAGAGAATTAAAAAATTGTATAGAACATGCAGTTATTTTAACAAATAATGATTGTATTTATCTAGAGAATCTTCCTAAAAAATTTCAAAATGATGTTATAGAAAATAAATCCATAACACTTGAAGAACTTTTAAATAAGAAAGAAAAAGAGATTATATTAAATTCACTTATAAATAATAATTGGAATAAAGAGGAAGTAGCAAAAAAATTAGGTATTGGGGAAAGAACTCTATATAGAAAAATAAAAAAATATAGAATAAATTGTCAAAAAAGTCAATAAAAATTAGATAATTGACAAATTTGGCAAAAATATATAAGTAAAGAAAAGCTAGTGAACGAAATTTTAATGCTTTTCTTTATTTTTTATTTGGTATACTTTTTGCTTATATATTATATAAGATTAATTATACTAAAAATGAGGTGATTTTTATGAAAAAAGAAGTTTTAATTGGAGGAGGACAAGGTTTTTGGGGAGATAGTCCAGATGCTGCCATAGACATGGTAAAAAATGGGAATCTTAACTATCTTGCTTGTGATTATTTAGCAGAATTAACTATGTCTATATTACAGCGTCAAAAAAATAAAAATCCAAATACTGGTTATGCCCGTGATTTTATAGATTTATTTAAAGTAATAGGTAAAGAGAGCTATGAGAAAAACATTAAAATTATAAGTAATGCAGGTGGAGTTAATATAGAAGAGGCAGTAAAACAAATTAAAAATATTGCAGAAGAAAATAAAATGTCAGGATATAAGATTGGATATGTTTTAGGAGATGATTTAAAAGAAAAATTACCTGAATTATTAAAAGAAGGTTATGAATTTATAAATTCAGATAATGGTAGAAAGTTAATAGAAATACAAGATAAAATATTAAATGCTAATGTTTATTTTGGAAGAGAGCCAATTATTGAATGTTTAAAAGGAGGTGCTAATACAGTTTTAACAGGAAGAGCAGCTGATTCAGCATTATTTTTATCACCATTAATGTATGAGTTTGGTTGGAGAGATGATGATTATGACAATATTGCTAGAGGAATTATAGTAGGGCATTTATTAGAATGTGGAGGACAGGGAGCAGGTGGAAATTATGATTATGATTGGAGAGTAGTACCAGAAATGGATAATTTAGGTTTCCCAATAGCAAGTGTTTCAGAAGATCATACATATATCACCAAGACAAAAACTAGTGGAGGTTTAATTACAGAACAATCTTGTAAGGAACAACTATTATATGAAATTCATGATCCTGCTAATTATATAACACCAGATGTTATAGCTGATGTGAGTCAAGCAAAGTTAAAAGAAATTTCAAAAGATAAGGTAGAATTATTAGGAGTAAAAGGGAAAAAAAGACCAGACAATTTAAAATTATCAATAGGTTATCATGCAGGTTACAAAGTAGAAACATACCTAAATTTTGCTTGGCCAGATGCTTATGAAAAAGCTAAGTATGCAGCAGAAATTATTATGAAAAAAATGAAAAGAAAAAATTTAAAAGTTGAGGACATTAGAATAGATTTCTTAGGGCTAAATGCTCTTCATTTAGATATAGCCAATATGTCTGATGAATTAGTTAAAAATATGAATGAAGTTGTAATGAGAATAGCTATAAGAACTCTAACTAAAGAGGAAGCAGAAAAATTAATTCCAGAAATATCTCCTTTACAATTAAATGGACCACCAGGAGCAAGTTTTTTTGGAGGAAGAGCAAAAATTCAAAATGTAATAGGACTTTGGCCAACATTTATTCCAAGAGATATTGTCAAACTAACTTCACATATTTTGGAGGTAAAATAATGAAAAAAATGTATTTAAAAGATATTGCACATGGGAGATCAGGAGATAAAGGAAATATAAGTAATATTTGTGTTTATGCTAGAAGAGAAGAAGATTATCCTTTTTTAAAAAAATTTTTAACAGTAGACAGAGTGAAAGAGCATTTTAAAAATATAGTTACTGGGGAAATTACAAGATATCTTGTTGATTCATTAAATGGGATGAATTTTGTAATGAAGGAAGCATTAGGAGGAGGAGCAACTTTATCTCTTAGATTAGATTCTTTAGGGAAATCAATGGCTTCAGCATTAATGAGATTAGAAATAGATAGTGAATTATATAATAAATACAGAAAAGAGGGAGAAAACTATGAAGAAAAGTAATTATTCAGGATTTTATAAATTATCAGTTGAAGAAAGATTAGATGAAGTTGTTAAGTTTGCTAATTTAGATAAAGAGGATATTGAAAATATAAAAAATACAGATGCTTTAGATATTTCTAAGGCTGATAATATGGTTGAAAATGTTATTGGAAGATTTACTTTACCTATGGGAGTTGCTCTAAATTTCAAAATAAATGATAAAGATTATATAATTCCTATGGTTTCAGAAGAAGCATCTGTTATTGCTGCTGCTAGTAATGCAGCAAAGTTAGCAAGATCTTCTGGAGGATTTTATACTAGTAATACAGGTTCTATTATGATAGCTCAAATCCAAATTGTTGGAGTAAAAGATGTGAATTATACTAGAATGGTAATTTATGAAAATAAAGAAAGAATTTTAAAAATATGTAATGATAAAGATCCAGTTCTTGTTAAATTTGGAGGGGGAGCATTAGATATAGATGTTAGGGTTATAGAAACAAATTTTGAAAATATGGTTATTTTACATCTAAAAGTAAATACTTTAGATGCTATGGGAGCAAATGCTGTTAATACTATGGCAGAAGCAGTGGCACCATTTATTGAAACAATAACAGGAGGAACTGTATATTTAAGAATTTTATCTAATTTAGCAATTGAAAGATTAGTAAGAGCTAGAACAAAAATTAAAAAAGAAGAATTAGGAGGAGAAGAAGTAGTAGACAAAATAATATTAGCTTATACTTTTGCAGAAGCAGATCCTTTTAGAGCAACAACTCATAATAAGGGAATTATGAATGGTATTTCAGCTGTAGTCCTTGCTACTGGAAATGATACCAGAGCTATAGAAGCAGGAGCTCATGCTTATGCTTCTATAACAGGAAGCTATAAACCTTTAACAAAATGGGAAAAAGATAATAATGGTGACTTGGTAGGAACAATAGAATTACCATTAGCATTAGGATTGGTTGGAGGAGCAACTAAAATACATCCTACTGCAAAAACAGTAGTAAAAATATTAGGAGTTAAGTCAGCTACTGAATTAGGTGAAATTGTAGCTTCTGTTGGTTTAGCACAAAATCTTGCAGCAATTAAAGCACTTGCAACAGAGGGGATACAAAGAGGGCATATGTCTTTACATGCAAAAAATATAGCTAGTGTTGCTGGGGCAAAAGGAGAAGAACTAGATAGAATTGTAAAAAAAATGATAGAAGATAAAAATATTAATTTAGAATATGCAAAATCCCTACTAAAAAATAAGGAGTGAATAATATGAATAAAGAGACAAAGAATAAAAAATATACAGAAGTATGGGGAGATACAGTTGTATTAAAAGAATTATTGTATTCTTGTATTATTGGTGTTTTTTTAACAATGGGTATGTTTTTCTTAGGTCAAAAAATATTTCATAGTTTTGAAAATATAGAAAAAAGTTTAGCCAATGGTTATGCTTTATTAATAGGAGTTATAGGCTGTATAGTATCAGGAGCTATCTGTGCTAAATTATTTCGTCCTAAAAGAACAGTAGAGGAAAAATTTGAGTTTGAAAATATAGAAAATATCCTTGAATCTGCTGGAATAACTTTAGAAGAAGAAAGAGAAGCACTATCAAAATTAGACTCAGAAACTATAAAGGAACTAGAAGATTTAGAATTATATGCTTTATTAGCTTTAATTCCTGAAGATTCAAAAAATTATAAAAAAGAATATAAAGAAAAGGCAAAAGGAGGGGTATAGATGACTTTATGGCTTATTGCTGGTGCATTTTTAGCTGCATTTTTAGGTGGTATTATATATTCTATTGTTGGAATTATCCCTGGAACTGATGAAACAGCAACCATGGCTCCTGTAACTTTAGTACTTGTATTATTAAAAGTTCATCCTATTATATTATTTTCATGGACTATTGGAATTATGGTTGCTATGCAAATAACACATACTATTCCAACTTCAATGGCAGCATTACCAGGAAGTACAATGGCTGTCCCTATGGTTTATTATAGTTCTTTAGCAAAACGATTAGGAATACCTCATATAGCAATGAGGAAAATGGCGGCAGGATCTTTAATTGGTTCTATTATTGCAGTTCCATTTTCAGTAATTTTTGCATATCTTTTAGCTCCATTAGGAGATAAGATTAGTCCTTATATTGGTTTGATATTTACTATTGGAGCAGTTATAATAGCATATATGTCAAATGCAAGATGGGCTGCAGTTATTTGTTTAATTCCTTATTCATTTTTAATTCAAGGCTTCCAAAGATTGAGTACAGAAGCTGTTGGAAAAAATCTGTTTATTTCGATTTTTATGGGGATTACAATTGGACCAATGATTTCTGAGTTATTTAATATTCTTGTCCCTAAGATGAGAAATAAACAGAAAAGAGAAAAACCAAATGAAATTTGGTTAGCTCCAGATTCCAAGAAAAAGCTTTCTTTATATCCGAATCCTTTTAAACTTCTTACGAGAAAGCAAAATAAAGATGTTATAGCTGCTTCTGTTGTTAGTACAGCCTCATTTACATTCTCACCTGTTGGGACAACTGTTCTTTTAGGAGAATTAGTGGCAGGAAGAAAAAAAGAATTATATGAGAAAGTAACTTCAACTGTTGGAGTACAAGATGCAGTAAGTAATGCAACTTATATTGGAGGAATTATTATACCATTATTAGCATTTGGTTTACCTCTTAGTCCAGTAGCTTTAGGACCAGCTGCCCCATTATTTAATGCTCCTCCTGTATTTACAGTGTCTCCAATTAATAATTTACATAATTATTTAGATGTTTGGCACTATATAGTATTTGGTTTTATAGGAATATTTGGAGGAAGTTTATTAGCTTATCCAGTCTCAATAACAAAAGCAAGATCATGGACTGAAAAAATGTTTAAAGGAATTAGCCATGAAGCATTAATAGGATCATTTTTAGGATTAATATTTATGTTAGCTTACTATGAAGCAGGATTTATAGGGATTATAATAGCACTTTGTATTGGTTTATTTGGGGGAATTCTTCATAATATTTTTGAAATTCATACTGGAGTTCAATTTATGGCTTATTATGCTTCAGCTTGGATAGTTTCTCATTTATTGGCTTTGGTATAAAAATAGATTTAGTATTAATTTATTAATAGTACAAGAATATTCATGACATCTACCTAAAGAGGCTGTTGCAAATTGATAATTTTTATCATTAATTTGTGACAGCTTTTTTCTTTCTTAATAAAAAAATAGAAATCTTTTAGAAATTCATTCTATTTTGACTTCTATTTTAATTTTTGAACGAATTTAATACAAGTTAAAAAAGACTCTAAATTGCAAAAAATGCTTTTTTAGTATTATTTTTCTTTTTGGACTCAATTATTTAATTTGCAACAGCCTCATTTTTTGTAATAATTTGACTTATTATATTTGAAATAATACAATGATATAAATAGAAAATAGTGGGTGAATAAAATGAAAGAAACTCTAAAAAATATAAAGTTAGGACAAATAATAGGAATATACCATTTTGAAGATTCTTGCTTTACAGTTGGAAAAATTTTAAAGATAAGTTCAAAATATTTATTTTTGCTTTCTTATGATATAAATTTTAAAGAAGATGGAATAAAAGTATTTTTAATTGATTCAATAAAAAGAATTATATTGAAATCAGACTATATGAGAAATCTTGAAAAAGAGCAAAGGAAAGTTTTTAATATTAGAGCTAAAGATTTGTTTCAAGAATTAATAGAAAATAAAGTAAAAATTTCTATTGATTTAGCAGATGGAAGTGTTGAAGAGTCTTATTTAACTGAAAAAGGAGAGGATTATTTTAACCTTCAAATATTAAATGATAATGAAAATATTATATCAGAAGAAATTATAACAAAAGATTATTTAAAAAGAATAAAAATATCTAATTTTATTGAAAGAGAAGAATATAAAAAATTTAAGATTATCACTACAAAAAATGATGATGAATATATGGCTTATAATTTATCTTATAATGAAGACTACTTGATTTTTTCAGAAAAGAGAGAATTTTATGATACTAGTGAAATAAATATTATTCCTAAAAATATAATAAAAAATATCTCAGATTTAGAAGTTAAATTAAATTTTAAAAGAGAAAATTTTTATAATAATCTTGAAAAAGGTTTAGAAATATTAGAAATTTTGAAAAAATGTTATGAAAATAAATTTCTTATTTTTATAGATAATGAGGATTTTTTTGAAACAAAGGTTGGAATTATAACTGACTTAGAGGATAATAAAATAAAGATGAAAGAAATTGATAAATATGGGAATTTTCATAAAAATTCTGAAATATACTTTGATGAAATTCAGTTACTAGCAGTAAAAAATTATAAATTTTTGGAGGGAAATCATGAAGAAAAATTTTAGATTTTGTATTTTATTTATTTTAATATTTTTGTTTAATACTTTAATAGCAAAGGCAGAGAGAGAAGTTGAGAAAGAAGATATTGAATTGAAAAATGGAATAATTTATTTTAAAGGAGAAGAAAATTCATATAATGGAATTGTAAAAGAGAATTATCCTAATGGAAAATTAAAAGAAAATTTAATAGTTGTAAATGGAAAAGTTAATGGAAATGTTAAAGTATATTATGAAAATGGAAATTTAAAATATAATACATCTTATAAGAATAACAAGAAAGATGGGATAGAAAAGATATATTCACCAGATGGAAAATTAGAGATGGAAGTTCCATATAAAAATGGTGTTAAGGATGGAGTGCAAAAGCAATATTCAAAAGATGGGAAATTGATTGTTGAAGCTTCTTTAAAAAATAATTTAAGAAATGGTAGCTACAAAGATTACTTTGAAAATGGAAAAATAGAGAATGAAGGAATGTATAAAGATGATAAAGAAGAAGGTATTCATAAAGAATATTATCCTAATGGAAAGATAAAAAAAGAAGTAGAATTTAAAGCTGGAATACCAAATGGAATAGCAAGAGAATACAATGAAAAAGGAATAAAAGAAAAAGAAACTTCATTTAAGAATGGAATAGAAGATGGAATTAGAAAAAATTTCTATAAAAATGGAAATTTAAAATATAGTGTAGAAATGAAAAATGGTATAGAGAATGGAGCTTTTAAACAATATTATGAAAATGGAGTATTAGAAATAGAGGCTTTTTATAAAAATGGAAAGCTAGAAGGAATTAGGAAAGATTATTATAAAAGTGGGAAACTTGAAGTAGAAGGTTTTCATAAAAATGGAGAACCAGATGGTTGGACTTATGTTTATAATAAAGATGGAAGTTTAAAAAGAGAAATATTTTTTGTTGAAGGAAAGGCTTATGAAAAAGATAATAAAAAGAAATAAGGGGAATTAATGAAAAATTTTGAATTAAGACCTATTTACTATCCAAAAGATTCATACTTAAATTACATATTAGAAATTTGGGTAGATGGAGTTAATATAAGTCAATTTTATGAAGAAAATAAATTGAGAATAGATGTAGGATATATCTTTCATATTTATAATTTTTTTGATGATTATTTAGAAGAAATCATGAAAGAAGAAGTTTTACCTTATGAAGATGTAGAAGGAAAAACAATTTTTGAAACTATAGACAATATTAAGGAGAAATATTTTTATTGGTTAAAAGATGATTATGGACATAATGAAGATGATGAAACTGATGAAGAAATAGAAAAAATAATCAGTATATCAGAGCCTTTTTATGATTGGCAAAGAGCACATCGTTGGCTTCTATATGGACCATTCTTGTGTATACCAGATATTATTTTTAGAAGAGTAGGAGATAAAATAGAAATTTCTTGGGATACTACTTGGGATATTACATATCAACAAAGAAAATATGAAAATGAAAATATCAAATTTATTTCAACAAAGGGAGTAAGTTATATTGATGCCAATGAGTTTTACTTGGAAATAAAAAAATTTTTAAAAAAGATAGATGACATATCAAAAATCCAAAATGAAAAATTTCATATTATTGAGAAAACTGGAAAATTAATATATGCAAAAGATCCTTATAATAATATTGAATTTAAAGAAGAAAAAGAATTTTTACAAGATTTAGAAAAAATAGATTATAAATTTTTCACTATATATGAATTAGTGTTAATAACAGAAAAAGATAAAAAGGTAGTTCCAATTGTATTAAAATATCTTTCAAAAATAGAAGATGAAAATATAAAAACACATTTAGCTTATTTTCTAGCAGTAAAAAATTATAAGAAAGCCTCTGAAAAACTAATAAAAGAATTTTATAATGCTAAGACAAATGAATATAGAATAGCATTATCCAAGGCTTTATCAACTATTTATAATAAAGACATTTTAAATGAATTATTAGAAATAGCTAAAAATAAAGAATATAAAGATGTAAATTTTCCAATTATATTTACTTTAAGAAAATATAGAGATAGAAGAGTAAAGATGTTTTTTGAAAAACAGTAGAATGGAGTAATAATGAAAACTTATGTTTTAGACGTATTAGAAAATGTTTTAAATGAGGAAGAAGCTAATCAATATTATTATAAAGCCTTTATTGAAATGAGTGAACTACTCACGACTAACACTAACGAGTGCTAGAGTTGAGAGCTTCATAAGATAACTGAAAAAGTAAGTTATCTTCTAAGAAGTTTGGTTTTAAAACCCTTATTCTTTTTGGCTAGTCCACAATAGCCACTACTGGATAAGACTTGCGTCTACACCGCTACTTTTATCTGTATATTATATTTAAAAAGAACAACTATACAGAACAGTGAATATTTTACAAGGCTACTGTTTACTAGCCTTAACTCCATATATTCAGTTGCTAATGTTCTAAATATATTATACATTAAAATTAGTAAAATTGCAAATTTTAGTGCAACATTTTCAATGTTGGTGTTATTCATACCCTACGAGTACATGTCTCACGGCTAGCACCCTACGAGTGCTAGAGCCACGAGTGTTCTAACACATTTAATAAATTCTTAAAAATTGAAGTTGAGGTGAAAATATGGAAGTTAGATATGATGTTTACTTAGAAGATGAAAATGACTTTGATATTCCTATGAGAAAAATAGAACTTATTTTTTCTCATATAACAGAAGAAGAAAAAGAAATCTTAGAAAAATATAATTTTAAATATGAATATACAGAAGATAATAAAATAAAATTAATAGATGAGGATTGTGCTATCTATTATACTATTGAAATTGATGGTAAAGATAAAGGAATATATTTAGAAAAAACAAAGACTTACTACAATTATTTTAAATATGATTTCATTTCAAGAGAAAATGAAAGAACTGAAAATTTAGTTATATCAAAAGAAGGAGTAAGAGTAGAAATTATTTTTGATAAAAAATGGAGATAAGTTATGGTTGATTTTAGAAGTATCTTAGTAGAAAGAATGGAATATAAGGATTCAATATTGTATTTATATTGTAAGACATTTTATAAAGCAGTAGGAAATGATTATTATAGAAAATATGATTATAATGTTTATCACAGAAAAGTTTTAAAATTTAAAAATGTAAAAAGATTTGAATATTATTTAGATGAACAAATTTATAATTTTGTTTGTGAATTAAATGATTTACAAGAAGAACTTGGAATAGATTATTTTTCAAAAATATTTTACAAGAGTAAAAAAAGAAATAGGTTATACATTTTTGAAAGAGGCTATTTTGAAGATTTTATTATGATAGAATTTAAAGATGATGAAAAAGAAAAAATAGTAATAGATGAAAAAGAAAAATATTTAGAAATAAAAAAAGAGCTTTTAAAAATACTTCAAAGTAAAAAAGAAAAATTTGAAGAAAATAATATAAAAGTGAAAGTGATAGAAGAGAAAGAAGATAGCTATATTATTAACTTGGAGAAAGGAAAAAGAATAGCTACATTATCACTTAGAATGCCAGATTCTACAAGATATTATTATATTCATTATGAAGAAATAACTAATAATTTTGCTCATTATGATTGGTATGATGAAGAATATCACACTGTTTTTGAGATAGCAGAACAACTAAATATAATGCTGGATAGATTTTAAAGGAAAGAAAAAGGAGTTTTCAAGCTGCCATACTTTACTAACTCCTTAGCATTGATTTTTTACAAGAATCTAGCCAATAAACTTGTAATACTATCTTCAATTAATAGGTAAATAACTATTTGGATAGATATAATAAAAATTAAAGTTAGTATTAAGATGAACTTCCTAAACATATTGCACCTCCTTTCAAGAGGAAGGAACAAAAAATTATAACATATTGTATAAAATAAATAAATATGCTATAATAACATCATAACAAAGTAATAAAAGATGAGCTTTTTAAGCAAAGGAACAAAAAGTCAGGACTGCCATAAATGCCTGACTTTTTTATTTCTCAATTTTGCTACTCTGTAAATAACTAAAAAAATATGGTACAATATACAATAGAATTCAATAACCATAAGGAAAAATATAAGGGGAATGTGATGGAAAAGATTTATAAAATTGTAGCTGAAGAATTAAAAATACCAGTTGATAAAGTTGAAAACACAATAAAACTTTTAGATGATGGAGCTACTATACCTTTTGTTGCAAGATATAGAAAAGAAGTAACAGGAAATTTAGATGAAGTACAAATAGGAGATATTTTACAAAAGGTTGAATATTTAAGAAATTTAGAAGAAAGAAAAGAAGAAGTAATAAGACTGATTGAAGAACAAGGAAAATTGACAGAAGAATTAAGAAATAGCATAATAGAAGCAAAAATTTTACAAGAAGTTGAGGATATTTATTTTCCATACAGAAAGAAAAAGAAAACAAAAGCTGACATTGCTAAGGAAAGAGGTTTAGAGCCATTAGCAGAAAAATTTTATACAGCTAATAATTTAGAAGAAATTCAAAATTTAGCAAAGGATTTTATAACAGAAGAAGTCCCAACAGTTGAAGATGCAATAGAAGGTGCTATGCTTATAATTGCACAAAATATTTCTGAAAAGGCAGAATATAGAGAAAGAATAAGAGAAATATATTTAAAGTATTCTATTATAGAATCAAAAGCTAGTAAAAAAGCAACTGAATTAGATGAAAAGAAAGTTTATAATGACTATTATGAATATGCTGAAAAAGTTGAAAAAATGCCGTCACATAGAATACTTGCATTGAACAGAGGAGAAAAAGAAGACATACTAACAGTTCATTTAAGACTTGAAGATTCTGATAGAGAAAGAATTGAAAATATGATTCTTAGAGAATTTTCTAAAAATGATTTAGTTTCAACTTATAAGGAGATTATAAAAGATTCTTTAGATAGACTTATAGTTCCTTCTATTGAAAGAGAAGTTAGAAATGCACTAACAGAAAGAGCAGAAATTGAGTCAATAGCAGTATTTAAGGATAATTTAAAGAATTTACTTTTACAAGCACCTTTAAAAGAAAAAAATGTATTGGCACTTGACCCAGGATACAGAACAGGTTGTAAGGTTGCAGTTATAGATAAATATGGTTTTTACAAAGAAAATACAGTATTTTTCTTAGTTGAAGCTATGCACAATCCAAAGCAAATTCAAGATGCTAGGGATAAATTTTTAAAATTAGTTAAGAAATATGAAATAGATATTGTAAGTATAGGAAATGGAACTGCTTCAAGAGAAACAGAAACTTTTGTTGCTAATATAATAAAAGAAGAAAAATTAAATGTAAAATATTTAATAGTTAATGAAGCTGGAGCTTCAGTTTATTCAGCCTCAAAAATTGCAGCAGAAGAATTTCCAGACTTGGATGTAACTGTTAGAGGAGCTATTTCAATAGGAAGAAGAATACAAGACCCACTTGCTGAGCTTGTAAAAATTGACCCTAAGTCTATTGGAGTTGGAATGTATCAACATGATGTAAATCAATCTAAATTAGATGAATCTTTGGATAATGTAATAAGTCATGTAGTAAATAATGTTGGAGCTAATATTAATACTGCCTCTTGGGCTTTACTTTCTCATATTTCTGGAATAAAAAAGACTGTTGCTAAAAATATAGTTGATTACAGAAAAGAAAATGGAAACTTTAAGAACAGAAAAGAAATTCTAAAAGTTAAAGGTGTTGGACCAAAAGCCTATGAACAAATGGCAGGTTTCTTAGTTATACCAGAAGGGGAAAATATTTTAGATAATACAGTTATCCACCCTGAGTCTTATGGAATAGCAGAAGCTATTTTGGAAAAAATAGGTTTTGATTTAGAAAAATATAACAATGAATTAGATGTAGCAAGAGAAAGATTAAAATCTTTTGATTACAAGAAATTTGCCAAAGAAAATGAATTTGGTTTAGAAACAGTAAAAGATGTCTATGAAGCACTTTTAAAAGATAGAAGAGACCCAAGAGATGATTTTGAAAAACCACTTTTAAAATCAGATATTTTAAATATTGATAATTTAGAAGTAGGAATGGAACTTGAAGGGACAGTTAGAAATGTTGTTAAGTTTGGAGCATTTATAGATATTGGTTTAAAGAATGATGCACTTTTACACATTTCAGAAATATCAGATAAATATATAGATGATCCAAGTAAGGTTTTATCAGTTGGACAAATAATAAAAGTTAAAATAAAAGATGTTGATAAAGATAGAGGAAGAGTAGGCTTAACAAGAAAAGGGCAAAATTAATGAGGGAGCAGTATTAAGTAATGTTTATAAAGAAGGATTCTCTACTTTTAAGAATAATTTCATATAATGGGATTGCGATAGTAATTGTTGCTTCAATTATGGCAACCCTTTTTGGAATTATGATTTTTAATGAATTGAATATGAGACTTTTGGATAAATCTCGTGAGAGAACTTTACTTGTGAACAAGGCTTATTTATATTATATTGATAAAAGTCGTGAACATTTATATGATGCATCAACTGATGCAGTAAATTTGGTTTTAGTTGATAGTAATGATAAACTACTTCAAAATAGATTGGCATCAGCAGTAAGAAATCAACTTAGTACAGAATCATATGCTTTATATGGAAAATCATTTATTCAGATAGTTTCTACTAATAGAATAATTTTAGGAGAAAGTGGAGATAGGGATATAAAATATGATTTATACAAAAATAACAATATTATTCCTTCAAAAGACTTTTTAGAATATGGGAAAGCTGAATATGTTAGCACAAAAGAAGCCCTTTATGTTAGAATAGTTCAACCATATAGATTGTATAAATCAACTGAGAGAAATTACATTGTTTTAACATTTCCTTTGACTAATTACAGTCTATCAGAAATAAAAGAATATGCCTATTTGACTAAAGAGGATAAGGTATTTATTCTTTCAAAAGGTGGTTATTTATATGGAGAGTTAAGTTTAGATAAGATTGATGATTTTTTTGGAAATTTTAAATTTAATAAAGTTGGAAGAGAATTATCAGATAATAAATATTATTTCTCAGAAAAGAAAATAGGTGATGATTACTATTATTTAGGAATGCTTGCCTTAAAAAATGATAATAGTGATGATTATGTTGGAGATATAGGAGTTGCTATATCTAAAAATGACTTTGTTGCAATAAAATATATGTTAGCAACTATAATATTAGTTGTGGGTATACTAGCAGTTGTTATAAGTACAGCACTTTGTGCAAGAATTTTTGCTAAGCTTCTTAGCCCTTTGAATGCACTTGCTGATAAGACTGAAAAGATAGGCGTAAATGATGAAAAAGATAAAGGTGGAATAGATTTTAAAGAAGAAAATATCTTTGAAATTCGTTCAATTTCAAATTCTTTGAAGTTTATGGCAGAAAGAATAGAAGAAAATGAAAAACTTTTGAAACAAAATAATAACAAATTAAATACAAACTTAAATAGATTAGTAGCAGTTGAAAAGCTATTAATGGGGATAGATTTAGTTGGAAGCTTGTCAGAAGGAGTAAATGAAGTTTTAAGAGCTTTGACATCAGAAGTTGGTTTAGGATATAGTAGAGCTATATATTTAGAATACAATGAAGAAAAAGATGAGCTTTCAGTAAAAAATTATGCTATAAATCCTCATATATTAGCAAATACAGAAAAATATACAGAAGGTATAAATGGTTTTACATTTCAGATTAATAACATAGGGGAGATGATGCCTCTTTTAAATGTAAAATATGAACCAGGCGGAATATTTTGGGAAAGTATGGAATCAGGGAAAATAATCTATCATAACGATAAAGGTTTTAAATATACTTATGGAAATAAATTATTTAAGACACTTGGCTTAAAAAACTTTATGATATTACCTGTTGCTGATGAAGATATAAAAATAGGCTGTATATTGGTTGATTATTTTGGAAAAGATAATTTAATTTCAGAAGAAGAAGTTGAAGTAAATAACTTATTGTTGATGAACTTACTAATAAGAATTAAGAATGCTATGACAGAAGAAAGTAAGCTGATGAAAGAAAGATATTTGACAATGTCTAAAATTTCTAATAAGTTCATTAAGAATAATAAAAAATTAATTAACCATATTGAAACTTTTATTGAAAATTTAACAAATAATGGATATAATAATAAAGATATAGATAAAATAAAACGATACTTAAGAGATGAAAAAAAGAAAAATATTGTTATCAAGGATTCTTTAGATAGTAGCAAAAATAATTTTGAAGTATTTAATTTTGAAAAATTAATAGAAAAAATAGTAAAAAATAGTGAAAAAATATTAAAAAAATATGGAATTAATACTTCACTATTTATAGATTTTTCTGGAAATATGTATGGAGATAAGAAAAAAATATATCAAATGTTTATACAAATTTTAAGAAATTCAATAAATGCTATTCTTACTAGAAATAAATTAGATAAAAAGATTAATATAGTTGTTGTAGGGGATAAAAATCATAGAATTATTTTAGAGATAATTGATAATGGTGTTGGAATGACACAGGAAGAAGTTAAGGCAGTTATGAGACCATATTCAGATGCAAAAGGTGATAGTATAATGGGAACAGGACTTATAACTATATACAAAATAGTAAAAGAGCATAATGGTTTTATGACTATATCTTCTGAACTAGATGTTGGAACAAAGATAAGAATAATTTTTAATGAATACAGGGAGGAAACAAATCAATGAGTGAGAAAGAGTACACAAGTACGCTACATTTACCAAAAACAGACTTTCAAATGAAAGCAAATTTACCTACTAAAGAGCCAAAGTACATAAAGAAGTGGACTGAGGAAAAGATTTATGAAAAAGGTTTAGAAAAAAATAAAAATGGGGAAACTTTCATATTACATGATGGACCACCTTATGCAAACGGAAATACTCATATAGGACATGCTTTAAATAAGATATTAAAAGATATAATTGTAAAGTATAAAACATTTAGAGGATTTAAATCACCTTATGTTCCTGGTTGGGATACTCATGGATTACCAATAGAATTACAAGTAGTTAAAGAAGTTGGAGTTGCTAAAGCAAGAGAAATGTCTGCTTTAGAAATAAGAAAACTTTGTGAAAAATATGCTAGAAAATGGGTAGGAATACAAAAAGAACAATTTATAAGATTAGGAGTTTTAGGAGATTGGGATAATCCTTATTTAACTCTTGACCCTAGATTTGAAGCTAAACAATTAGAGCTATTTGGAGAAATTTATGAAAATGGATATATATTTAAAGGTTTAAAACCTGTTTACTGGTCACCTGCAACAGAAACAGCACTTGCTGAAGCAGAAATAGAATATTATGACCATGTATCTCCATCTATTTATGTAAGAATGCAAGCTAATAAGGATTTATTAGATAAAATAGGATTTAATGAAGATGCTTATGTTCTAATATGGACAACTACTCCATGGACTTTACCAGCAAATGTGGCTATATGCTTGAATGAAAATTTTGACTATGGTTTATATAAGACAGAAAAAGGTAATTTAATACTTGCAAAAGATTTAGCAGAAAGTGCATTTAAAGATATAGGAATAGAAAATTTTGAGCTTATAAAAGAATTTAAAGGAAAAGATTTAGAATATACAACATATAAACATCCTTTCTTAGAAAGAACAGGACTTGTAATATTAGGTGATCATGTTACTGCTGATGCAGGTACAGGAGCGGTTCATACTGCACCAGGACATGGACAAGATGACTATGTTGTAGGGCTTAACTATAAATTACCAGTTATATCTCCAATTGACCATAGAGGTTGCTTAACAGAAGAAGCAGGAGATTTATTTAAAGGACTTGTTTATTCAGAAGCTAATAAGGCTATAATAAAACATTTAACTGAAACTGGGCATATATTAAAAATGCAAGAAATAAATCACTCTTATCCACATGACTGGAGATCTAAGACACCTGTTATATTCAGAGCTACTGAACAATGGTTTATAAGAATGGAAGGTGGAGATTTAAGAGAAAAGACTTTAAAAGTTATTGATAAAATAAACTTTATACCTTCTTGGGGTAAAAATAGAATAGGTTCTATGATGGAAACAAGACCTGACTGGTGTATATCAAGACAAAGAGTTTGGGGAGTTCCTATACCAATATTCTACAATGATGAAACAAATGAAGAAATATTCCATAAAGAAATATTAGATAGAATTTGTGGATTAGTAAGAGAATATGGTTCTAATATCTGGGTTGAAAAAAGTCCAGAAGAACTAATTGGAGAAGAATTATTAGTAAAATATAATCTAAAAGGTTTAAAACTAAGAAAAGAAACAAATATAATGGACGTTTGGTTTGACTCAGGAAGTAGTCATAGAGGAGTATTAGAAGTTTGGGAAGGTTTACATAGACCATGTGACTTATACCTTGAAGGTTCAGACCAACATAGAGGTTGGTTCCACACTTCACTTTTAACATCAGTTGCTTCAACTGGAGATTCACCTTATAAGAGTGTATTAACTCACGGATTTGTTAATGATGGTGAAGGAAGAAAAATGTCTAAGTCTTTAGGAAATACAGTTTCTCCTGAGGATGTAATAAAAGTTTATGGAGCAGATATATTAAGACTTTGGTGTGGTTCAGTTGATTATAGAGATGATGTAAGAATATCTGATAATATAGTTAAACAAATGTCAGAAGCATACAGAAGAATAAGAAATACTGCAAGATATATACTTGGAAATAGCTATGATTTTAACCCAAAAACTGATAAAGTAGCATATAAAGATATGTTAGAAATAGATAAATGGGCTTTAAATAAATTAGAAGTATTAAAAAGAAGTGTAACTGAAAGTTATGATAAATATGAATTCTATAACCTGTTCCAAGGTATACATTATTTTGCAGCAATAGATATGTCAGCTTTCTACTTAGATATAATAAAAGATAGACTTTACACTGAAAAGAAAGATTCTATTGCAAGAAGAGCAGCACAAACAGTAATGTATGAAGTTTTAATGACTTTAACAAAAATGGTTGCACCAATACTTTCATTTACAGCAGAAGAAATCTGGGAAAGTATACCAGCTGAAACAAGAGAAGCTGAATCAATTTTCTTAGCAGATTGGTATGTAAGTAATGATGAATATTTAAAACCAGAGCTTGATGAAAAATGGCAACAAATTATAAAATTGAGAAAAGAAGTAAATAAAAAATTAGAAAAAGCTAGACAAGGTGAAAATAAAATAATAGGAAACTCTTTAGATGCAAAAGTTAGCTTATGTACAGAAGATAATACTTTAAAAGACTTTATAAAAGAAAACTTAGAATTATTAGAAACTGTATTTATTGTTTCTGATTTAGAAGTAGTAGATTCTGTTGATGAAAACTTTACAGATGCAGAAGAAATAGAAAAATTAAAAATAAAAATTACTCATGCAGATGGAGAAAAATGTGAAAGATGTTGGAAGTATGATAAATTAGGAACTGACTCAGAACATCCTACACTTTGTCCAAGATGTACAGCAGTATTGAAATAGGAGACAGTATGATTTATATATTCTTGTTCTTAATATTACTTATAATAGACCAGTATTCAAAATTTATAGTAGATAGTACTTTATCTGTTGGAGAAACAGTACCAGTGATAGATAATTTTTTCAATCTAACTTATGTCCAAAATAGAGGAGTTGCTTTTGGACTATTTCAAGGAAAGATAGATATAGTAAGTATTTTAGCAATAGTTGCAATAGGCTTAATTTTATTCTATTTCTGTAAAAATTTTAAAAAAATAAGTTTTTTAGAAAGAATAGCATATACTATGATATTTGCAGGAGCAGTAGGGAATATGTTAGATAGAATATTTAGAGCCTATGTAGTAGATATGTTAGATTTTAGAGGTATTTGGTCTTTCATATTTAATTTTGCAGATGTGTGGATAAATATAGGTGTAGTTTTGATAATAGTGGAACATATATTTTTCAATAGAAAAAAGAGGGTGAAATAAAAAATGACATTTCAAGAAATAATTTTTTCTTTACAACAATATTGGAGTTCTAAGGGTTGTATAATTGGTAATCCTTATGATATAGAAAAAGGAGCAGGAACATTTAATCCAAATACATTTTTGATGTCTTTAGGACCTGAACCTTGGAATGTGGCTTATGTAGAGCCATCAAGAAGACCGAAAGATGGAAGATATGGAGATAACCCTAATAGAGTTTATCAACATCATCAATTTCAAGTAATAATGAAACCATCCCCTACTAATATTCAAGAATTATATCTTGAAAGTTTAAGAGTTCTAGGAATAGAACCTGAAAAACATGATATAAGATTTGTTGAAGATGACTGGGAATCTCCTACTCTTGGAGCTTGGGGACTTGGTTGGGAAGTATGGTTAGATGGAATGGAAATAACTCAATTCACTTATTTCCAACAAGTTGGAGGATTGGAATTAGATGTAATTCCTGTTGAAATTACTTATGGTTTAGAAAGACTTGCACTATATATTCAAAATAAAGAAAATGTATATGATTTAGAATGGACTAAGGGTGTAAAGTATGGAGATATGAGATATCAATTTGAATTTGAAAACTCAAAATACTCTTTTGAACTTGCTAGTTTAGACAAACATTTTAAATGGTTTGATGACTATGAAGAAGAAGCTAAGAAAATCTTAGATCAAGGTTTGGTTTTACCTGCTTATGACTATGTTTTAAAATGTTCTCATGCTTTTAATGTTTTAGATTCAAGAGGAGCTATTTCAACAACTGAAAGAATGGGATATATTTTAAGAGTTAGAAACTTAGCTAGAAGATGTGCAGAAGTATTTGTGGAAAATAGAAAAGCATTGGGTTACCCTCTTTTAAATAAAAAATAAGAGGAAGTTATTTTTTAGTAAAAGAATGAAAAAAGAGGAGGATATATAAAGTGGAATTATTATTTGAAATAGGAATGGAAGAAATACCTGCAAGATTTTTAAATCAAGCATTGGAAGATTTAAAGAATAATTTTGAAAAAAAATTAAAAAATAATAGAATAAAATTTAGTGGTGTAAGAACTTATGGAACACCTAGGAGACTTGTTTTAGTTGCTGATGAAGTGGCAGAAATACAAGAAGACTTAGATGAGTTAAATATAGGACCATCAAGAGAAAGAGCCTATAAAGATGGGGCTTTAACAAAAGCTGGTGAAGGTTTCTTAAAGGCACATAGAATAGAAGAAGAACAAATAGAAATAATTAAAAATGATAAGGGAGAATATATAGCATTCAAAAGATTTTCAAAAGGAAAACCTACTGAAACTATTCTTCCAGAAATTTTAAAAGCTTTAGTTTTAGAAGAGACATTTCAAAAATCAATGAGATGGTCAGATAAGACTATCAGATTTGCAAGACCTATTGAATGGTTTTTGGCACTATATGGTGGTAAAGTACTAGATTTTGAAATTGAAGGAATAAAGAGTTCTAATAAATCTAAGGGACATAGATTCTTTGGAAAAGAATTTGAAGTATCTTCAGTTGAAGATTATTTAAAGAAAATAAAAGAAAATAATGTAATTATTGATATTTCTGAAAGAAGAAAAATGATAGAAGAAATGATTAGTAAATCATTATTAGAAGATGAAAAAGCAGATGTGGATGAAGCTTTATTAGATGAAGTTACTAACTTAGTTGAATATCCATTTGCAATAGTTGGAAATTTCTCAGAAGAATTCTTAGAAGTTCCACAAGAAGTTTTAATAATATCTATGAAAGTTCATCAAAGATATTTCCCAATTTTAAATAAAAAAGGAAAATTACTTCCTAAATTTATAGTTATTAGAAATGGTATTGATTTTTCTGAAAATGTTAAAAAAGGTAATGAAAAAGTTTTATCTGCAAGACTTGCAGATGCTAGATTCTTCTATTATGAAGATTTAAAAACTCCATTAGATAATAATGTAGAAAAATTAAAAACAGTTGTATTCCAAAAAGACTTAGGAACTATTTACAACAAAGTAAAAAGATGTGAAAAAATAGCTGAATTCTTAGTAGGAAAATTAAAATATAACTATATGAAAGAAGATATTTTAAGAACAGTAAAACTTGCTAAGGCAGACTTAGTTTCAAATATGATAAATGAAAAGGAATTTACAAAACTTCAAGGATTTATGGGAGAAAACTATGCTTTGAAGGCTGGAGAAGAAATAGGAGTTGCTTTAGGAATAAAAGAACATTATTATCCTAGATTCCAAGGAGATTTATTACCAAGTGGAATAGAAGGAATAATTGCTGGAATTTCTGATAGAGTGGATACATTAGTTGGTTGTTTTGGAGTAGGTTTAATCCCTACTGGTTCTAAAGATCCATTTGCTTTAAGAAGAACAGCTTTAGGTATTGTAAATATTATTATAAATGCAAATTTAGATATTTCATTAAAAGACTTAGTAAAAGTTTCACTAGATGCTTTAGAAGCAGATAAGGTATTAAAAACAGATAGAGCAAAAGTTGAAGCTGATGTATTGGATTTCTTAAAACAAAGAATTATAAATGTGTTTACAGATATGAAATATAGAAAAGATGTTATTTTAGCAGTTCTAGATAGAGATGCAGATAATATTACTAATGCTTTAGAAATAGTGAGAGTAATAACTGAAAAACTATCTAAAGATAAGATGCAAGGACTTTTACAAGTTGTAAAGAGAGTATCTAACATAATGAAAGGTAGCAAAGATGTTACTATAAAAGAAAAATTATTTAAAACTGATATAGAAAAAACACTGTATACAGAATCAAAGAAAGTTGGAGAAGAGGCAGAAAAAGCTATAAAAGAAAAAGAATATGCTGATTATTTTGAAAGAATATTTACATTAGTTCCTACTATTGATAAATACTTTGAAACTGTCATAGTAATGGATGAAGATAAAAATGTAAGAGATAATAGGATAGGGCAATTAACTTATATTATGAATTTATTTGAAAAAATAGCATATTTGAATAAGTTAGATTAATGGAGGAAAAATGGACTCAAAAAAGATAGAAAATGCTTTTTTAGAAGTTATAGAAGCCTTGGGAGATGTAGAGTATAAAGAAGAATTAAAAGATACACCTAAAAGAATAGCAGATAGCTATAAGGAAATCTTTTATGGAATAGGTGTTAACCCCAAAGAAATTTTAACAAGAACTTTTGAAATCAATAATAATGAACTTATTATTGAGAAAAATATAGACTTCTACTCTATGTGTGAACACCATTTTCTACCTTTTTTTGGGACTATTTCTGTAGCTTATATACCAAATAAAAAGATTTTTGGTTTTGGTGATATTTTAAAACTTATAGAAATTTTATCAAGAAGACCTCAGTTGCAAGAAAGACTTACAGAAGAAATAGCAAAATATATTTATGAGCTATTAGACTGTCAAGGCGTGTATGTGGTTGTTGAAGCAAAACACCTATGTATGACTATGAGAGGTCAGAAAAAAGAAAATACAAAAATTTTAACAACTTCTGCAAAAGGAGTATTTGAAACTGATATTAATAAGAAATTAGAAGTTTTGACACTATTGAAATAAACTTAATGCAAAAAATAGTTCGTTACTGAGTAGATTTCTTAACGATAAAAAATCAAGAATTCGCTGCAAATTCAACCAACTCGCTAACAAGTTAGCTCAAACATGTTGAGATTTGCTCGGCTCATTCTATTTGATTTTTTATCTAAAATCTACATTCGTAACTCACTTATTTTTTTACCTTTACAAATAAATGGCGAAATTCGTCAATCCGCAGTTCGTTTCTTTTATTTGTATTTAATAAGGAGAAAAATGGATAAAATTTATATAAGGGATTTAGAATTTATAGGTTATCATGGGGTTTTTGAAGAAGAAAAAAAATTAGGTCAAAAATTCTTTGTAAGTTTAGAACTTACTACTAATTTAAGAGAAGCAGGCTTAAATGATGATATAACAAAAACAACTCATTATGGAGAAGTTTCAGAAAGTGTAAAAAAAATCTTTTTTCAAAAGAAATATGATTTAATAGAAACTTTAGCAGAGGATATAGCAAGAGAAGTATTACTTAATTATCCTTTAATAAGTGAGTTAAAATTAGAAATAAAGAAACCTTGGGCACCTGTTGGAATACCTCTTAAAGATCTTTCTGTGGAAATTACAAGAAAATGGAATGAAGTGTATATTTCACTAGGTTCTAATATGGGTAACAAAAAAGAAAACTTAGAAAAAGCTATAAAAGAAGTAGCTAAAATAAAAGATACTTTTATTATAAAGGAAAGTAAAATTATTGAAACAGAACCTTTTGGTTATAAAGAACAAGATGATTTTTTAAATTCTTGTATAGGTGTTAAAACTTTATTAGCACCAAGAGAAATCTTAAAAGAATTACTTACCATTGAAATAAGAATGGGAAGAGAAAGAAAAATTAAATGGGGACCTAGAATAATTGATTTAGATATAATCTTCTATGGTAAGGAAGTTATAGAAGAAGAAGATTTAATAGTACCTCATCCATATATGGAGTACAGAGAGTTTGTCTTAAAACCTTTGGAAGAAATAATACCTAATTTTGTTCATCCATTACTTTCAAAGAGAATTAGTACTCTTAGAAAGGAGCTTGAAAATGAAGAAAATTAGTTGTGGAAACAAAGAAATTATTTTAGGAGAAAGAACCTTAGTAATGGGGATTTTAAATGTTACTCCTGATTCTTTTTCAGATGGTGGAAAATATAATAACTTAGATTCTGCAATAAAACAAGCAGAAAAATTAATTTTAGATGGTGCTGATATAATAGATGTAGGTGGAGAATCTACAAGACCTGGTCATATTCAAATAAGCTCAGAAGAAGAAATATCAAGAGTAGTACCAATTATAGAAAAGATTTCTAAAAACTTAGATACAGTAATTTCTATTGATACATATAAGTATGATGTAGCAGAAGCAGCAATAAAAGCTGGAGCAAATATAATAAATGATATTTGGGGTTTACAATATGACAATGGTGAAATGGCAGAGTTAGTGAAAAAATCTAATCTTCCAATTATTGTAATGCACAATCAAAATGATGAAATTTATAATAAAGATATAATGTTAGTTTTAAGAGAATTTTTTGAAAAAACATTTAAGATAGCAGATAAATACGGAATTGATAGAGATAAAATAATTCTAGATCCAGGTTTAGGTTTTGGAAAAAATGTTGAACAAAATATAGAAATTCTATCAAGATTAAATGAATTAAGAGATATGGGACCTATATTATTAGGTGCTTCTAAAAAAAGATTTATAGGTAAACTTCTTAATGACTTACCTTTTGATGAAAGGGTTGAAGGAACTGTTGCAACTACTGTGATAGGTATAGAAAAAGGAGTGGATATAGTTAGAGTCCACAATGTTTTAGAAAATAAAAGAGCCTGTCTAGTTGCAGATGGTATATATAGAAAGAGAGGATAATATGGAAAAACAAAGAACAATTCAAGAGTATGTACCAGGGAAACAAGTTACATTAGCACACTTAATTGCAAACCCTGATAAAGATATGTGTGTAAAGTTAGGGCTTGATGAAGAAAAAACAAATGCTATTGGTATACTTACAATAACACCTGGTGAAGCTGCAATAATAAGTGCAGATATTGCAGTAAAATCTGGAAGTATTGAATTGGGATTTTTAGATAGATTTAGTGGAACACTTTTATTAACAGGAGATTTTGCAAGTGTAGAATCATCTCTTAAAGCAGTTTTAGAATTTTTAAAAGAAACTTTAAAATTTTATATCTGTGAGATTACGAGGTCTTAAACATGAAAAAGACAATGTTAATAGGTAGAACGGGTTGTGGAAAAACTACTTTAACACAAAAATTAATGGATGAGGAAGTAAAATATAAAAAGACACAAGCAGTTACATACAAAAGTAAAATTATAGATACTCCTGGAGAATATGTTGAAAATAAGATGTACTATAAATCATTATTGGTTTTATCAGCAGATGCTAAAATCATAGTTTTAGTGCAGTCAGCTATAGATGGAGCAACATTATTTCCACCAAAATTTTCAACAATGTTTCCTAAAAAAGAGGTTATAGGAGTTATAACTAAGATTGATTTAGAAAATGCAAATGTTGAAAGAAGTAGAAAATTTTTAATAGAAGCAGGAGCAACAGAGGTATTTACAATAGGTCTTAATGATGAAGAAGGCTTGGAAGCAATTAAAAAAAGGTTGGTAACGAATGAGTCTTAGAGTTGTTGTAGTGGAGGATGAAACACTTACAAGAATAGATTTAATAGAAATACTAAAAGAAAATGGCTATGATGTTGTAGGAGAAGCAGCAGATGGAATAGAAGCAGTTGAAGTCTGTAAAAAATTACAACCTGACATAGTTCTTTTAGATATTAAAATACCATATATTTCAGGATTAAAGGTTGCTAATATTTTAAAAGAAGAAGGTTTTAAGGGTTGTGTTATTATATTGACTGCATATAATATAGCTGAATATATACAGGAAGCCTCAAATACAATAGTTATGGGCTATATTTTAAAGCCTATTGATGAAGAAATTTTTCTTGAAAGGTTAAATTTAATTTATAAAAATTACAAGTTATATGATGATTTAAGGATAGAAGTTGAAGATACTAAGAAAAAACTTGAAGAAAGAAAAGTTATAGAAAGAGCCAAAGGGATAGTTATGGCTAAATATACTTTATCAGAAGAAGAAGCATATAAAAAAATACGTGATTTAAGTATGCAAAAAAGAATATCTATGTTTAAATTATCTGAAATTATTATTCTGACAGGAGGTTTAGAATAATGCTAAAATTACTATGTAAGATTTGTGCCACTCTAACTCCTTCAGATATGGATATTGTTGAACAGATGTCAAATGTAGCAACTATATTGAGTAATATATTAGATATGGATGTCTTTTTAGATTGTCCTACAAAAAAAGAAGATGAAGCTATGGTAGTGTTTCATGCAAGACCTGAGAAAAATAGCCTATATAGTAAGGATATTTCTGGTGAAATAGCATATAGATTTAATGAACCAGCAGTATTTAGAACCTTTGAAACAGGTTTGCCATCAAGAAACTATAAGGCAGTGACTCAAGAGAAAGCAAATGTCTTGCAGAATATACTACCTATTTTTAATGCTCTTGATGAAGTTATTTGTGTTATTATCATTGAATATAGTGAACAACAAAAAGAGTTTTTTGAAAAGGAATACAATAAAAAAGCTGCTGGAATTTTAATAGGGCAAATAGATAGTCTTAAAGATAGGGTTACTGAATATATAAATGATGGAATTATAATTTTCAATAAAAATGGTTATGCTACTTATGCAAATAAAGTTGCAAAGATTTTATATGAAAAGTTAGGAGTTCCTTCTATTGTGGGACAGAGCTTTGAAAATCTTTATTTTGAAAGAGCTAAATACAGTGCAATAATAGAAGCACCTAATAAATATAAACAAAAAGAAGTAAGAATTTTTGACTTTATTTTAAATGTTCAATGTCTAGTCAGTAAAATAAATGAAGATGTTAAAAGAGTAACTCTTATTATAAAAGATATTACAGAAGAAAAAAAATATGAAGAAGAATTAAAAATAAAAACTGTATTTATTAAAGAAATTCATCATAGAGTAAAAAATAATTTACAGACAGTGGCAAGTCTACTTAGAATACAAAAAAGGCGTGTAAAAAATGCAGAAACTAAAAAAATTTTAGATGAAACTATAAATAGAATTCTAAGTATAGCTATTACACATGAAATTTTATCGGCTACTGGAATAGATACAATTTCAATAAAACATATCTTAGAAATATTATGTCAACATTATTTTAAAAATAATGTTGACAAATCAAAAAAAATAGAGTTTAATATAGAAGGAGATGAGTTCTCTATAAGTTCTGATCAAGCAACCTCAGTTGCCTTAGTTGTAAATGAGATTGTTCAAAATGCTACAGAACATGCTTTTGTCACAAGGAATAGTGGAAAAGTAGAAATAAAAATATTAAAAGGTGAAAAGTTTTCTAAAATAAAAATTTCTGATAATGGGGTCGGAATGGAAGTAAATAAGGAAACTGATAGTATGGGTCTTTTAATAATAAGTTCTTTGGTAAAAGATAAATTAAAGGGTAATCTTGAAATAAGAAGTAAAAAAGATAAGGGCACTACAATAGAGTTTGATTTTAAAAATTAAATAAGATATACAATGGGGTATATTGTAAAAATAGAAAGCAATGAAGCTGATGGACAGGATAGTTCTGTTCACAGCTTTTTTTATTATTTGTTAAATTTTAATAAGGAGTTGTTATGAGGGAAGAGATTAATAGTGTTGGAATAGACATAGGTACATCTACAACACAGGTTGTTTTCAGTAAAATAGTCTTAGAAAATATGTCTTCTGGGGCAAGAGTACCACAGATAAAAATCGTTTCCAAAGAAGTGGTATACAGAAGTCAAATCTATTTCACTCCTCTTGTAAGTCAAACTGAAATAGACGCACAAGGTGTAAAAAAGATTGTAGAAGAAGAATACAGAAAAGCAGGAATGACACCCTCATCTATATCAACAGGTGCAGTTATTATAACAGGAGAAACTGCAAGAAAGTCTAATGCAAATGAAGTTTTAAATGCACTTAGTGGAATGGCAGGAGATTTTGTTGTAGCAACAGCAGGACCTGATTTAGAAAGTATTATAGCAGGGAAGGGTTCAGGAGCTATGGACTTCTCTGAAAAAAGAAATACAACTATATTTAACTTGGATATAGGTGGAGGAACAACAAATATTTGTTACTTTGACAAGGGAAAAGTTCTAGATACAACTTGTTTAGATATTGGTGGAAGACTTATAAAAATCAATACATCAACAATGACAGTTGAATACATAAGTGATAAGTTCACAAAACTTATAGCAAATTTAGGTTTAAACATAAGAGTTGGATCAAAAGTAGAAAAATCTGAAATTGTTAAGTTATGTAAAGAAGTTGCAGATATTCTATTACAAGCAGTATGCTTTAAAGCAAAAACTTCTAACTATGAGTTACTAATAACATATAAAGATTTCCATAATAAAGATAATAGATTAGACTATGTAAGTTTCTCAGGTGGAGTGGCAGACCTAATCTATGATGACTATCATGGAGATGAATTCAAATATGGAGATATTGGAATTATTCTAGGTAAAGAGATTAAAAAAGCTTTTGATGTAGCAGGTGTAAAGTATGTTAAAGTCGGAGAAACAATAGGAGCTACTGTTGTTGGTGCAGGAAATTATACAACTGAAATAAGTGGAAGCACAATAACTTATACAGATGAAAATATACTTCCAATAAAAAATATTCCTGTTATAAAAATGAATAAGGAAGATGAAGAAAATCTATTTGAATTTAAAGAAAGATTGGAACAAAGATTAGATTGGTTTAGAAATAATGAAGGAAGACAAGATGTAGCAGTAGGTGTAGTTGGAGAAAACAATATGAAATATAAAAAAATTGTTGGACTAGCTGAATCTATTTCACAAGTTTTCAAGAGTGTAAGTAGAATTATTGTAGTTGTTGAAAGCGATATAGGAAAAGTCTTAGGACAAAGTTTGATGTTAAATACAGGTGGAAAAGTTCAAATAATCTGTGTTGATAGCATAAAAGTTAATGATGGAGACTATATTGATATAGGAAAACCTTTGGGTATGGGCAGTGTGCTACCAGTGGTTGTAAAAACTCTGGTATTAAAAAATTATAGATAGGTTGATAAATAAAAAGAGGTGAAGGTATGATACTAAGTGTTAAGCTATTTGACCATGTTTACAATTTTTCTTCTTTAAAAGAAGTTATGGCAAAAGCTAATGAAAGAAAATCTGGAGATACACTTGCAGGTATTGCAGCAAGTTCATCAAAAGAAAGAGTGGCAGCTAAGGTTGTTTTATCAAAAATTACCTTAAAGGATTTAAAAGAAAATCCAGCAGTTCCTTATGAAGAAGATGAAGTTACAAGAATAATAATTGATGACTTAAATCTTCAAATTTATGATGAAATAAAGGATTGGACAGTTTCTGATTTAAGAGAATGGCTTTTAAGTGAAGAAGCTACTCCTGAAAAAATTAATTGGATAAGAAGAGGGCTAACATCAGAAATGATAGCAGCAGTAACAAAACTTATGTCTAATATGGATTTGATAGTGGCAGCTAAAAAGATTGAAGTTCGTGCACATTGTAATACAACAATAGGTGGTTATGATACTCTTGCAGTAAGATTACAACCAAACCATACAACAGATGATCCTGATGGAATAATGATTTCTACTCTTGAAGGATTGACTTATGGAATGGGAGATGCTGTTATAGGATTAAATCCAGTTGATGACAGTGTAGATAGTGTAATGGCAGTTATGGAAAGATTACACAAAGTTAAAACTGATTATGATATCCCTACTCAAACTTGTGTATTAGCCCATGTTACTACACAAATGGAAGCTATTAAAAGAGGAGCAAAAGTAGATTTAATATTCCAAAGTATAGCTGGTTCTGAAAAAGGAAATGAAGCATTTGGAATAAATGGAACTATGATAGAAGAAGCTAGACAGTTAGGGTTAAAGAAAGGTACAGCAGCAGGACCAAATGTAATGTACTTTGAAACAGGACAAGGTTCAGAATTATCATCAGATGCACATAATGGTGCAGACCAAGTAACTATGGAAGCTAGATGTTATGGATTTGCAAAGAGATTCCAACCATTCCTAGTAAATACAGTTGTTGGATTTATAGGACCAGAATATCTATATGATAGTAAACAAGTTATAAGAGCAGGTTTAGAAGATCACTTTATGGGTAAATTACATGGATTACCAATGGGTGTTGATGTATGTTACACAAACCACATGAAAGCTGACCAAAGTGATGTTGAAGTTCTTGCTACTTTATTAACAGCAGCTGGATGTAACTACTTTATGGGAATACCAGCTGGTGATGATATAATGCTTAACTATCAAACAACAGGATTCCATGATAACCAAAGTTTAAGAGAATTATTTGGAAAACATCCAATTAAAGAATTTAAAGAATGGTTAGTAAAATATGGATTTATGACAGAAGATGGAAAATTAACAGAGAAGGCTGGAGATCCTTCAGTATTTCTTAAATAAGGAGGATAGAAATGGTTTCTGAATTAGAGTTAAAAGAAATTATAGGAAAAGTATTAAAAGAAATGGCTGTTGAAGGAAAATCTGAAGGACAAGCAGTAACAGAAACAAAAAAACCTTCTGAAAGCTATATAGAAGATGGAATTATAGATGACATCACAAAAGAGGATTTAAGAGAAATTATTGAATTAAAAAATGTTGCTAACAAAGAAGAGTTTTTAAAATATAAAAGAAAAACTCCAGCAAGATTAGGAATATCAAGAGCGGGTTCAAGATATACAACACACACAATGTTAAGATTAAGAGCAGACCATGCTGCTGCACAAGATGCTGTTTTAAGTAGTGTAAATGAAGATTTCTTAAAGGCAAATAATCTATTTACAGTTAAATCAAGATGTGAAGATAAAGATCAATATATCACAAGACCTGATTTAGGTAGAAGACTTGATGAAGAATCAGTTAAAATCTTAAAAGAAAAATGTGTACAAAACCCAACAGTTCAAGTATTTGTTGCAGATGGATTAAGTTCAACTGCTATTGAAGCAAATATTGAAGACTGTTTACCAGCTCTTTTAAATGGGTTAAAATCTTATGGAATTTCAGTAGGAACTCCATTTTTTGCAAAATTTGCAAGAGTTGGACTAGCTGATGATGTTTCAGAAGTTTTAGGAGCAGAAGTTACTTGTGTATTAATTGGTGAAAGACCAGGGCTTGCGACAGCTGAAAGTATGAGTGCGTATATTATGTATAAAGGATATGTAGGTATTCCAGAAGCTAAGAGAACAGTTGTATCTAATATTCATATAAAAGGTACACCAGCAGCAGAAGCTGGAGCACATATAGCTCATATTATTAAAAAAGTTTTAGATGCAAAAGCAAGTGGACAAGATTTAAAATTGTAATCAATTAAAGTCTAATGGTAAAAATAGTTCGTTACTAGCCAGATTTCTTAACGAATAAAAATTAAGAATTTGCTGCAAATTCAACTAACTCGCTAACAAGTTAGCTCAAACATGTTGAAATTTGCTCGGCTCATTCGATTTAATTTTTATTCTAAAATCTGGAATGTAACTCACTTATTTTTACAGAATAGATTTTTAAAGTAATTACATTATGAAAATATTAAAATGGAGGTTAAAATGATAAACGATCCTTTAAGAGCCAGTGTATTATCTGTAAAGTTAATACCAAATGTAGATGCTAAAATGGCAGAAGAATTAAATCTTCCAAATGGATATAGAAGTATTGGAATTATTACTGCTGATAGTGATGATGTTACTTATACAGCATTAGATGAAGCAACAAAAATGGCAGAAGTAGTAATTGTATATGCTAAATCATTCTATGGAGGAGCAGCTAATGCTAATACAAAATTAGCAGGAGAAGTAATAGGAATAATGGCAGGACCAAATCCAGCAGAAGTAAAAAGTGGATTAAATGCAGCAGTTGATTTTATTGAAAATGGAGCATGTTTCTATAGTGCAAATGAAGATGATACAGTTCCTTACTATGCACACTGTGTATCAAGAACAGGAAGTTACTTATCTAGAACAGCAGGAATAGAAGAAGGAGAAGCATTAGCTTACCTAATTGCACCACCTTTAGAAGCAATGTATGCACTAGATGCAGCATTAAAAGCAGCTGATGTAACACTTGCAGCTTTCTTTGGACCACCTTCTGAAACAAACTTTGGTGGAGGATTACTAACAGGAAGTCAATCAGCTTGTAAGTCTGCTTGTGATGCTTTTGCAGAAGCAGTTAAGTTTGTGGCACAAAATCCTAAAAAAATCTAAGGAGTAAATTATGAAAGCACTTGGACTAATAGAAACAAAGGGACTAGTTGGTGCTATTGTAGCAGCTGATATAGCTTTAAAAACTGCACAAGTCGAACTTATAAATAGAGAGCATACAAAAGGTGGACTTGTATGTATTGAATTTGAAGGAGATGTAGCAGCTGTTAAAGCATCAGTAGAAGCAGCAGTAACAGCTATAAAAGATATGGGTATCTATGTAGGTAGCCATGTAATACCTAGACCTGATGATTCTGTTGAAAAAATTATTAAAAGAAAAAATGAAACTTCTAAAGAAGTAGTAATTGAAGAAAAAGTGGAAGAAACAAAAGTAGAAACTAGAGATGTAGAAGAAGAATCTTTAGAAAATAGTGAATTAAAACATATAGAAGAAGAAATTGAAGAAATCAATGAAATCTTAAAAGTTAGTAAAAATAAAAAAACAAAAAATAAAAAATAAAAATTTTTAAAAGTAAAAAGGAGAGATGAATATTATGTCAACATTAAACGCATTAGGAATGATAGAAACTAAAGGATTAGTAGCAGCAGTAGAAGCAGCAGATGCTATGGTAAAAGCAGCAAATGTAACACTTGTAGGTAAAGAACTTGTAGGTGGAGGATTAGTAACTGTTATGGTAAGAGGAGATGTTGGAGCAGTTAAAGCTGCAACAGATGCAGGAGCAGCTGCAGCTGACAGAGTTGGAGAATTAATATCTGTACATGTAATACCAAGACCTCACTCAGAAGTGGAATTAATATTACCAAAAAGCAACAACTAAAATTTCATAGGGTGACAATATGTCACCCTTATTTTGAATAAGATTAAATTTATTATTCAAAATAAGTGTAACATTTAAAGTGGTAGAGAGGTAGAATGGAGGATTAGAATGGATAGAGATTTATTATCAATCCAACAAGTAAGAGATTTAGTAAAGTCAGCTAAGATAGCACAAAAACTTTATTCAACTTTTACACAAGAACAAATAGATAGAGTGGTTTATGCAATAGTTCAAGAAATGAAAAATCACTATGTAGACCTAGCAAAAAAAGCCAACGAAGAAACAGGATTTGGTAAATGGGAAGATAAAGTAATAAAAAATAAATTTGCAAACGAATTTGTTTATGATTATATAAAAGATATGAAAACTGTTGGTATCTTAAATGAAACAGATACTATAACAGAAGTGGGAGTACCTATGGGAATTGTAGCAGCATTAACACCATCTACAAACCCAACTTCAACAGCAATTTATAAAACTTTAATTTCGTTAAAAGCTGGAAATGCTGTTATAGTAAGTCCTCACCCAAATGCAAAAAACTGTGTTATAGATACAGTTAAATTAATGCAAAAAGCAGCTGTTGCAGCAGGAGCACCAGAAGGATTGATAGGTGTTATTGAAATACCTACAATAGAAGGAACAAATGAATTAATGAGATCTAAAGATACTTCAATAATTCTTGCAACTGGTGGAGAAGCAATGGTAAGAGCAGCATATAGTTCTGGTAGACCAGCTATTGGAGTTGGACCAGGAAATGGACCTGCTTATATAGAAAAAACTGCAAATGTAAAAGAAGCAGTAAGAAAAATAATTGAAAGTAAGACTTTTGACAATGGTGTAATTTGTGCTTCAGAACAATCAGTAATTGTTGAACCTTGTAATAAGGAAGCAGTAATGGATGAATTTAGAAGACAAGGAGGATTCTTCTTATCAAAAGAAGAAAGTGAAAAACTTGGTAGATTTATTTTAAGACCAAATGGAACTATGAATCCTCAAATAGTTGGTAAAGATGCACAAACTTTGGCTAAATTAGCAGGTTTAAATATACCATCAAATGTAAAAGTATTGTTATCAGAACAAAATACAGTTTCTAAATCAAATCCATATTCAAGAGAAAAATTGACAACAATCCTAGCTTTTTATGTTGAAGAAAATGCAGAAAAGGCTTGTGAAAGAGCAATAGAATTACTTGAAAATGAAGGAGAAGGACATACTCTAATAATTCACTCTGAAAATAAAGATATTATAAGAGAGTTTGCTTTAAGAAAACCTGTATCAAGAATGTTAGTAAATGTAGGAGGTTCACTTGGAGGGGTTGGAGCAACAACTAATCTAGCACCAGCATTTACATTAGGTTGTGGAGCAGTTGGAGGAAGTTCAACTTCTGATAACATCACTCCTATGAATTTGATAAACATCAGAAGAGTAGCAACTGGTGTTAGAGAATTATCAGACTTTAAAAAAGATACAAATACAAGCTCTAATTCTAACTCAGATGTAACAAATTCTGAAGTAGAAGATATGATTAGAAGAATTATAGCAGAATATAGAAAATAATATAAAGTAATGTGAATAAAAAAATAAGTAAAGTTTATATAGATTAGGTAAATTATATAATTTAATTGAGTTTTTCTTGAAAATTATATTAATAAGTTTAAATTATTTGAAAAATTGATAAAAATAGTTCGTTACTGAGTAGATAGTCCAGTTATTTTTAATCAAGTTTTTCTTGAAAGAAAACTTTAAATAAGATTACTGCGACGTCCTATAATGTTGAAAGAGCCTTTGTGGAGCTCGAGAAACATTATAGGCTGTCAAGTAATCGTTATATAAAATTAAAAATACTAAAGTATTTTATTTCAAGAAAAACTTTTATATAAATTTTTCATTAAGAGTTAGTAAACTTATTTTTTTATCACTGGATAAGATGGAGGAAGAGTAATGGTTCTATCAGAAGATATTTTAAAAATTAAATATAGAAAAGAACCTTTTGATGTTTTTGAAATTGAAAAGGGAACTCTTTTAACACCATCAGCTAAGCAATTTTTAAATGAAAAAGGAATAGAATTAGTAATAAAAGGTGAAAAACCTCTTGTTTCAATTAAAAATGAAGAAGATAATGTTGAAATAGAAGAAAAAATCTTTTATGAAAAACCTAAATATGTTGGAAAAAATGGTGAATGCTATTTTGAAAAACCAGAATATATGACAGTGGTTGATGGAAATGTTCTAATTTCTAAGAATAGCAAACTTATTGCTTTAAGAGGAAAAATAGAAACATTTTTAGCAGAAGTACTGTTGACTGGAAAAGAAATAGAACTAACTTCCAGTAATGACAAACTTATAAGAGATATTGAAACCATTATAAAATTTATACAAAATATAATGGTTGCTGAAAAATTAGATAAGATTTTGGAAAATCAAACTTTCTTTGATTCAAAATCTATAAAAGATATTAAAGAGATAATAGAAAATCCTAAAGAATATTTTAAAAAGGGACATCTATTAGAAATATCATTAAATAGTGACTTGACTATTCATAAATTAAATAGACTTAGATTTTTAGCAAGAGAGTTAGAAATTCAAGCTATTGATTATTTTGTTGAAGATTATAAGCTTAGTAGAAAAGATTTGTTAGAGGCATTCAATATTTTAAGTGATGTTATCTATATAATCATTCTAAAAGTTGATAATGGAGAATATAGATGATGAACAACTTAGATGAAAACTATATAATTGAATTAGTAAAAAAAGAATTAAGTAAGTATTTAACAGACCAAGGAATAGAAATTAAAAAAGAAGTATGTTTCCTTGGAGATGATAATGAAATAAAAGAACAGCTAAGTCAAAAATTTAATTTTTCAGAAAATGCAAAAACACTTATTGTTTCACAGCTAAGTTTAAAAAATTTATACAATATCTCTAATGCGATCTATGAAAATGAGTATGAAGAAAAAATTATAAAATTTCTTTTAGAAAATAAAGAGATAGTAATTATAAAAGAAGGAATGGAATACTCAAAATATGAAAATATTCCTCTTGCAGTTCAAAAAAGATATGAAGAATATTTAGAAAAAATAAAAAGTTATGGAATAAAAGTTGAAAATAAAGATTTCTACATAAATTCTTTAACACAAAAAGAAGAAGTATATGGTAAAAAATTATTGGACTTAAATAGACTAAAAGAATTGGAAGTTAAGGGTATGAGAAGAATAATAGTTGAAAATTCAATAGTTACAAGTTCAGCAGAGGAATATGCAAAAGAAAAGAATATTGAAATTATAAAGAGGAGATAATATGCTTATAGGTGAAGTTATTGGGAATGTTTGGGCAACAAAGAAATATGATGGCTTAGATGGATTAAAATTTTTAATTGTAAAAACTGAAGATAATAAAAGAATGGTAGCCTTTGATTCAGTTGGAGCAGGAATAGGAGAAAAAGTGATAATTTCTACTGGAAGTTCAGCAAGAAATGCACTTAATATGAGAGATATACCTGTTGATGCTGCTATCATTGGAATAATAGATGGAATGGATGAAGAATAATAAGGTGAGTGTATGTCAAAGAGATTTATAACTTTAAAAGATGTAGAAGAACAAATTAGTAATGGAAAAATCTATTTAGATGAAAAAGCAATCTTATCATCTTCTTTACAAGATTATATAAGAGAACATAATATTCAAGTTATCTATGGAGAAGAAACTTGTTCAGTAAAACCTTCTGTTGAAGATTGTGTTACTTTAAAAGAAGAAGTAAATAATGGAGCAAATAATTCAAATTCAAAAGCAGATGATTTTGCAGAAGTAGCAAGAATGGTTGTTAAAATTCTAAAAAATGATTATGGAATACAAGATGAAGCAAAGATAATGCAAGTTATAAAAATTATAAGAGAGGTACTAAAATAATGGGAATAAATGAGATTATTATTTATATAATGGTATTTTTTATGGCAGTTGGTGCCTTAGACAAATGTATAGGAAATAAATTTGGTTATGGTGAAAAATTTGAAGAAGGAATTATGGCTATGGGAGCTTTGGCTTTATCTATGGTTGGAATAGTTTCTCTTGCACCAGTTTTAGCAAATATTTTAAGACCAATAGTTGGACCTGTATATGCAGCATTAGGGGCAGACCCTGCAATGTTTGCTACTACATTACTAGCAAATGATATGGGAGGATATCCTCTTGCAATGAGTCTTGCACAAGATCCAATGGTTGGAAAATTTGCAGGATTAATATTAGGTTCAATGATGGGAGCAACAGTAGTTTTCACAATACCAGTTGCTTTAGGAATTATAGAAAAAGAAGATAGACCATATTTAGCAAAAGGAGTTCTTGCAGGTATGGTTGCAATACCTTTTGGTTGTCTTGTAGGTGGATTAGTTGCAGGTTTCCCTGTAATAACTGTTTTAAGAAATTTAGTACCAATTATAATATTTGCAGTATTAATTATAATAGGATTATGGTTAATACCTGAAAAAATGACAACAGGATTTACATATTTTGGAACAGGTGTTGTAGTTGTAATAACAATAGGACTAGCTGCAGCAATAATTGAAAACTTAACAGGATTTGTTGTTATTCCTGGGATGGCACCTATTGGAGAAGGTATGGGAATAATTTGGTCAATAGCTATAGTACTTGCTGGAGCATTTCCATTAGTACATTTCATAACAAAAGTATTCAAAAAACCTTTAGAAAAAATTGGAGAAAAATTAGGAATGAACGAAATAGGAGCAGCAGGACTTGTTGCATCACTTGCTAATAACATTCCAATGTTTGGTATGATGAAAGATATGGACCCTAACGGAAAAGTAATGAATGTGGCTTTTGCTGTATGTGCTGCTTTCGTATTTGGTGACCACTTAGGATTTACAGGTGGAGTAGATAAAGCTATGATAGCACCAATGATAGCTGGAAAACTTGCTGGTGGGGTTTTAGCAATAATAATAGCTAAAATATTATTTACTACTAAAAAGGCAAAATAAGAGGTAGAAAATGAATAAAGAATTATTAGAAGAATTAATAAGAAAAGTAATAAAAGAAGAATTAGGAAAGACTGAACAAGCTGAATCTGAATATAAACAAATGGATAAAAGTGGTGTTGGAGTAGTTAAATTAAACCAAATGAGAAAAAGAGTGAAAATGGATACAGGAAATCCAAAAGATCAAGTTACAACAACTGATTTGTTCACTTTGCAAGAAAGCCCTAGATTAGGAGCAGGTTTAATGGAAATGAAAGAAACTACATTTCCTTGGACATTGACTTATGATGAGATAGACTATATAATTGAGGGAAGACTAGAAATTCTAATAGATGGAAGAAAGGTAGTTGGAGAAGCAGGAGATGTTATCTTAATACCTAAAAACTCTAAAATAGAATTTAGTGCACCTAACTATGCAAAATTCTTATATTTTGTATATCCTGCAAACTGGTCTGAACTATAATATAAAAAGGTGTGATTATAATTATGTCTATAGAAAGTTCTTGTGTAAGACTGGATGAAGGAAGATGGAATCCTAAAAATAGAGAAGTATTGGAAAAATTAATAGAGAAGTATAGAAATACAAATAGCTATGCAGTTTTTGATTGGGATAATACATCTATTCAAGGAGATACTCAATTAAATTTATTTATATATCAAATTGAAAACTTAGTATATAAATTAAAACCACAAAAATTTAATGAAGTTATCAGAAAAAATATTCCTACAACTGATTTTGAAGAGAGATATAAAAATTTAGATGGAGAAATATTAAATGCAACAAAGTTAGCAAATGATATTTATAAAGATTATATTTTTCTTTATGAAAACTATATTTCAGATAAAAAACTTTCTTTAAAAGAAATTAGAAATACAGAAGAATTTAAAGATTTTAGAGCAAAAATGCACTGTCTACACAATGCTTTACCTGGAAACTTTTCATCTGAACTTGCTTGTTTATGGGAATTTTACTTATTGAGTGGAATGACAAAAGATGAAGTAAAAAGCCTAGCAAAAGAGTCAAATGATGTTAAACTTGGAGAAGCAATAGGAGATGTTATTGTAGAATCAAGTAGAGTTTTAACTGGTGAAGCAGGAATAGTTAGAGGAATTTATGATAATGGACTAAGAATAAGGCCAGAAATGGCTAATCTATATCATGAACTTAAAAGAAATGGTATAGATGTCTATATAATATCTGCCTCAATGCAAGAAATAATAGAGGTTTTTGCAACAAACAAATCCTATGGATATAATTTAGATATAGAAAATATATATGCAATGAAATTAAAATCAACAGCAGATAATATCTTATTAGATGAATATAACTATGAGATTCCTTTTACTCAAAGAGAAGGAAAATCTGAAACTATAAATAAGTTTATAAAACCTAAATACAATGGTAGAGGACCTATTCTTGTTGCAGGAGATGCTGTTGGTGATGAAAGCATGTTAACAGAATTTAAAGATACAGAAGTATTATTAATAATGAAAAGAGAAGGTAAGTTAGATAATCTAGTAAATGATAAGAGAGCTTTAATTCAATATAGAAATCTTAAAACAGGTTTACTAGATCCAAAGAATTAGTATAATTCAGGGGGAAAAATGAAAGAATTTAGACTACAACCTAAAATATTATTTGGAGAAGATTCCTTAGACTATTTGAAAACATTGGAATACAAGAAAGTTATGATAGTAACTGATGAAGTTATGACACAATTAAAATTAACGGATTTTGTTACAAATAGTTTATCTTCAACAACTGAAATAAAGATTTTTGATAAAGTTGAGCCTAATCCAAGTATGACAACAATAGAAAATGGTTTAAAAGATTTCATTGATTTTGAGCCACAATGTATTATTGCATTAGGTGGAGGTTCTCCAATAGATGCTTGTAAGGCAATATTATATTTTTCTTATGAGCTATATAAAAAATTAAAGGTGAACAAAAGAATATTTTTTATTGCAATTCCAACAACAAGTGGAACTGGTTCGGAAGTAACTTCATATAGTGTTGTAACTAAGGGTGAACATAAAATAGCCTTAGCAAATGACTTAATGTTACCAGATGTAGCATTATTGAGTACAAAATTTCTAGGCGCTTTACCTGCAAAAGTTGTTGCAGATACAGGAATGGATGTTTTAACTCATGCACTTGAAGCTTATGTTTCAACTAATACTAATCCATTTGCAAGTTCACTTGCAATAAAGTCAATTAAGTTGATTTTTGAAAATTTAGTAACACACTATAATGATAGAAAAATTGAAGGACCAAAAGAAAATGTTCAATTTGCTTCTTGTATGGCAGGAATAGCTTTTGATAATTCTTCACTTGGAATTAATCACAGTATTGCACATACTGTTGGAGCAAAGTTTCATATAGCACACGGAAGAGCTAATGCTATCATTATGCCTTATGTAATTGAAGTAAATACTGAGGCAAATAAGAAATACTATGAAGTTTCAAAAGAATTAGGTTTACCAGCTGATACTATTGAAGAAGGAAAATCTTCACTTTTAAGTTTTGTAAGAATTCTAAAAGAAAAATTAGGTATTGAAAAATGTTTAAAAGACTATGGAGTAGACTTTGAAACTTTTAAAAGAGAAATTCCAAATATGTTATCAGATATAAAGAAAGATATATGTACTATATACAATCCAAATAAATTAAGTGATGAAGAATATATAAGATTACTTCTAAAAATTTATTTTGGTGAATAATAAATAATAAGAAAAGCTATTGAAAATAAAATTTCAGTAGTTTTTTATTTTGTGACTATATCACTGAAAAAATAAAATATCTATTTTATAATGTATACATAAATGATAATATATAAAAAATAAATTTTAGGAGGATATAAAATGGCAATTGTAAAAGGAACAAAAGAAAATTTTGAAGCAGAAGTATTAAAAGCAAATGGAGTTGTAGTAGTTGACTTTGGAGCAAACTGGTGTGGACCTTGTAAAAGTTTAGTACCTATATTAGATGAAGTTGTTGAAGAAGATCCAAATAAAAAAATAGTAAAAGTAGATATAGATGAACAAGAAGAATTAGCAGCACAATATAAAATTATGAGTGTACCTACTTTATTAGTTTTTAGAAATGGAGAAATTATTGATAAATCAATAGGTTTAATTCAAAAACATGAAGTAAAAGCTTTATTTGCAAAATAATAAATTGATTAGATAAGAAAATCTGGCTATTAAAGCTAGATTTTTTTATTGGGAATAAAGGTAAAAATAAATTTCATAAAAATATAATAAAAAAATTTAAAAAAAATAAAAAAATACTATTGACAAAATCTAGGAATAATGTTAATATAATTAATGTCAATGTGACAAGGACATTAGCAACAGAATAGAGAAAAGACAAAAAGCAACC
>ERZ773100.74-NODE-74-length-63529-cov-44.882204_pt1 | contig 63529 bp, 85 predicted proteins | sample MGYA00511119_ERZ773100 | MGnify/ENA primary metagenome ERZ773100 (study PRJEB29015, sample SAMEA2738000) | human oral metagenome | biome: human oral; feature: human-associated habitat; material: dental | place: China | collected 2111 ...
TAACAGGCTGGAAACACTTAGAGGCTAAAATCCGAAAATAACGAAGGCACCTCGCTTTTTAGGTTCTTCGTGTGCCTTTTTTGAAAAATATCTCCTAGGCGTAACGTGACGAAAATTTTAAAAATTATGTCACATTTTACCAAACACAAGAAGCCAAACATTTTCAAATTGTTCATTTTTTGAACGATTTCGCTTTTTAGATAACGCTTGCGAGGTCTCGTTGCGACACGTACGGCACAAAAAAGGCAGGCGATGGGAAGCCGTTTAGTCAACGCATACTACAAAAAAGCGAAAGGTAAGAGATAGCGAAAATATAGGGATGATAGCCTAAAAAGCCTATATATATTAATAATTTAATAATTTAATATATATATAGGACACTTCGCCAAATTCACCGTTTTTCGCTTTTTGCCTTTTGTGTGTGCCTTTTTGCTATTTTTCGAGGGGTGTTTTTTAATTTTTTGGAAATTTTTCCGATTTTCGCAGTTTTGAGCGGTTTTCGTGCGTGACGCATTTACCCTGTCACTTTTGGAAAACGTCGATCCCCCCCTGGATCGTTGAAAAACAGCAGCCAAACAGCCCCACAAAGAAAGTAAAAAGCAAAATTTCTTCGTAAGTCGTTGATTTCATTGAGATTATTTTTCACTTTTTGGGTTCTTTTAGTGCCTTTTTAGGGTTTTTCAAACAGCCCCACGAAGAGGCTAAAAAGCGTGGTGGATCTAGCGGTCAGGTGTTACCTTTTCGCAAGTTTTCCGCCGATCTAAATCTGTATAAATTTCTGTCGATCAGTTAAAAATAACCTAATTATTTGGTTTTTATGTGTTGACAACATGGAGCGATCTGCTATACTGTGCCACATAAAGCGATCGCATGGTGCGGTGGCAATTAGTATATAGGAGATCTAGCAGTGTTTAAATTTTTAAGACTTAAAGGCGCAGTGTTGGAGTTGCGTCACCGTGTAACGGGTAGCCTTGTTCATATTTTAGATCTAGGATCTAACTATCGTTTAATGGTAGGCGCTAAAAAGCAAGATTTTGCGAAGTCTGTAACATTGGCAGAAGTGTTATCGGTCGCCGATCGCATGGCGAAAGCCGAAAAATAATTTAACTTTTTAAACAATAAGTGTTGACAAGTAGACCGTAAAAAGTGATAATAGGTAACACTTAAACAACAGGAAAAAACAAAGTAGAAGACCTCGCCGAATTATTCGGCGACGACGGCACGGAGTTAGCCCGCCGTGTATTTTTTGGCGACCTTAAAAACTGGTTTGATCGTGTTTATCTTAACGGCTACGGTAACGTAGCATCATGTTGGAGCGTGGAGAATAGCCCAATAGATATTGACTCACTCGCTGACTGGTTAAAAGAGCAGGATCATGAAGCCTATGAAGAATGGAAAGAGAGCCTCCCGCCGTTTGCGGAATGGTTATTGGATAACTTAACAAAGGCGGAATTAGTCGGTCTTTGGGAAGAATATTTAGATTCAGAAGATGAACTCGATCTTGAGGCACTGGCTGAAGCGTTAGAAGCGGACGACGCCGAAGTCTATAACGACTATCTAAAAGCTATGGAAGAACTGGCGGAGTAGGCTAATTCAATGCGCCTAGCCTTCAAGATTTAGGCGCATTTTGTGAGCTTATTTTTAACTAATAACAAGGAGTCGATCGATGTTTACCCAATTACGCAAAGTCGAAGACGGGCGCAGAATCAAGATCTTAACCCGTTGCAACCGTGAGCAGGTGTACCGTTATACAGGCGGCCGCATTGAAAAAGCTGAGGCGATTTTGCGACGCATTAGAGGCAAGATCTACGCTTTTGAAAGTGCGCAGGATGATTTTGCGCCTTGGTGTTGGAAAAAAGCAGAGCGCAAAGTGCGTAGATGGTTAGATCGACACATTCCAAAAAAAGCGGTAGAGCGTCGGGATGTTTTGGATGTCTACTATTTGTAAGGAGTAAGGGCATGAAAGAATTTGAATTGAAAAGAGCAGGTACTATCTTAAAAGTGGCGGTTTATGAGAAAAACCGAGAGCTACATATTTCGATAGATGATCCTAATAATCAATGTATGTCTAACAATTATGAGGGAGACTATGCAGCGATTGAACTCACATTTGAGCAGGCGAAAGCATTATCGGAGTTTTTAAACCTGACCACCAACGAAGATGGAGAGCAAGAACAATGAACGAAAAATCATACGAGATTAATGTTGACGTTGTGGATCTAGCGCATCCGCTACAAATTGAAAGAGAAATCCGCCTCCACAGCCGATTAGTGGCAGTTAGCGGTAAGAAGGCGATGCGCATGGTGTTCACGATTGAAGGGCGTAAGAATGGGCGATTTGGATCGGCTAGTGAATTTATCGACCTGCCGGAAGGTGCGCTACTGCCCGATGGTGAGCCTGTGTATCGCAAGATGTTGGATGCGTTTTGTAAGCTGTGGGATCGTGAACGTGAGGATGCGAACACTGAATTTATTAGCTTTCGAATTTCGCTGATGGATTATGACTCTGAAAAGCAATTTACCGACGTGTTTAATATTAAGGCGAAGGAGGTGTAGGGTATGGATAGAGTCTATATTATGGCGGTGGTCAAAGACTTGAAGGGCAAGCCTTGCACCGAACTAGGCACGGGTGGGATTTTTTGGGTAGATAACCGCCTATCCAGTGCGAATATGGTGCGATACGGTGAAGAAATTATCGCTAAATACAAAAAACAACGGAATCACGTAATTGGCTTCGTTCTGTGTTCCTGTCGGAATAAGCCGGATTATGTAGAGAGTTTTTATGCAGTAAATTAAAAGTTGAAGGGGAAAAAGGAATGCAAGATGTATTAGTGGCAGTAAGTAAGCACGGGCTATCGGTGGCGGAGTTGACGGGCTTACGTGAGTTAGAAGGTAAGGAATACGATAATCGCAGTCAATTTTTTGTCGATATTGATGCGGTGTTATGTGCGCCTAGCGTAACCGTGAGAATTATTTTAGGTTACGCTGACGACTGGGCAAAATTTTTGAGCGAGGAGCCGTTTGATAATGGCGCATATATTTACTTTACAATCAAGGCTGAGAGCCTAAGAGATGAGGAGAATTAAAAATGATTACATTAAAAGAAGAAAGCCTAATCGTAGGTGGCGTTGAAAGAAAAGAAGACAAAATCGCTGTGAAAGTGTTTGAGCTATTAAACGAACGCCTAAGTGATGCCGTTGGGCAGTACGGGTACGACTTGCATAACTACTTATTCAATGAGGAACCAGCCTTTATCTACTATAACACAGCCGAAGACGCTTGCGAACGTGTAGGCGTGTTCAGTGCGATCCGCTTAGTGTATAAGTATAAGAAAGACAATTTTGGTGAAGTAAGTACAGAAATTGAATCATGTAAGATCGCCAATATGTTGGTGTATATCTACGGGGAGTATTTATTGCAGGTAAGCAATGCCGTGGACGATGAGCAGTGGGATCGTGAGTTGACGGTAGAAGACTTGGCACAAATTGAAGGGCGTATCCAGTCTTGGTGTGATGAGAATTTGCCACAAAATGAGCAGTATCGCACGTTGGATGAACAGGTTTGGGACTACTACGGGAGCTACTAAGATGGAAGGGAAAGAGCCTAAAATTGACAGCATCCCGGTGAAGTTTGACGTTTGGGACACGTACTACCACGTAAAAGACTACGGGGATAAGGTTGAGGTAAGCATACCTTGCCGGAAGTATGGGAAAGGTAGAGACAAAGAGAGCTGGACGTTGGGGCGTTACACCGAAGAGACGGTGAACCCTGAGTTGATGGCGATGATCCGAATCATGGTCGCCAGTGGTAAGCCCGCCGTCTTTTCAAAAGAGGGTATGGCGCACTTCGACATGGTGCAGGTAGTTGTGGGGCTTCCGCTGGCGTATGGCTGGCGAGCGAAAGATTTTGAGTAAAACACATAGGAGAAACATTATGAACGCATTAAATTTTATGCAAGCAATTACGTGGCATTATAACCGTTGCTTAGTTAACCAGGACAATGACTGGAAACGAAGTTTATTATCACTTCGTGCAGCTTATAAAGATTTACAACAAGAGCAGGGCTTTTCGACGCTAGTTCTTGAGGTACAAGCGCTGGTAGCAAACGACGAATTTTTGCGATATGCGGCGTGGATGTTGGATGACGTATGCGATCAGTTGGAAGTTGGTGAAATGACTTTCGCGCCTTCTACTATGTTCATGGCGTTGCATGAGTATGAACATAATCATAGCGTGGGGCTAAACGACAAAGGACTAAGCTCATTACAACGTATTGCTTTAACCCGATACACCCATGATCTTGTCACAGGCGATGCATACGAAGCCTTGATGAAAGCGGTAAATGCTTTCGGTGAATATTTATTAGTAGTTAATTTGGAGACGGGAGACAAGGCGTATGCGTTAACTTTAAAGCTAATCGATAATATTCGCATTGCGCTATTACGTTGGATGCCGAATGGCTTTAATTTTATTGATTTGACCGTAGAGGTGTAAAACTATGCGTATTATACACGGCAATAAAAGCTTAGAGTGGGAAGCAGACTATGATTTGTTTGTTATTACCATGACACGTTACTTTACGATTGGTAAAGATAAATTTGAGTTCGAGCTTGATCCCGTTGAGGGAGAAAAACTTTACCAAGCGTTAGGGAAATGGTTGAAGGGGACGAAGCGTGAACACGACGATGCCTTACAAGATCAAAACAAATAAGCGGACTGGGAGAGCGTATATACTTTTCCAACGCCACTTAACAAAAGACCGCTATCGCTTTCTCCATGGGGAGCCGTGGATACAGAACGGAGAGTGTGTCTTTAAAGCCACTTACTACAAAGGACGTGTAGTTGTGTGGGTGTTGATGGGTAAGCGCATAGATGACATAGCTTACCTGAATGTAAAAACGGTAGAGGGGTTAAAAGATGGAGATTTTGATGCCCTCTATAAGATAGCTAAGGGTATGGTATGAAAACGAAAGTATTAACAATCCGTCAGTTTAACGAAAAGATTCGGCCCTATGGGTTTGAGGCAGAGGCTAAAAATAGAGGATTGCACTTCTTGATCCGTTGCAGAGGGTTTAGCGTGAGTTACTACCCAACTTCTGAGAAATGGGTTGGCGGAAACAATCGCGTAGGTTGCGGATTAGCGCCGTTTCTTTCCTACTTACGTAGTATTACAAATAAATCGCTGTCGCTTAAGATGCCTACTCATGAGTTTATCTGTAAGCGTGTGTTTATGACGACATTTATTGAGGCAATAGACCTTATGCCATTGTATGGGTTTGATAGTTTCGCTGAGTGGTATAACCACGCAATGCAAAGCCCAACGGATGCGTGGATGACGGCGAAAGACGGTACACGGTTGGTTGTGTTACCGGAATGGTGTGGCGCACCTGCGAAAGACGTAATGCGCCAAGTATATTTTGATATTGAAGACCTGATCCGAGCTATTCGGGCAGAAAATGTGGAGATTTAAAAATGAGTGATGCAGTAAAAGCAATTAAGGGTGAAGAGGCTTACAGATTGTTAGCGGAGAAGATTTTTGACCTGTGTACTGACTTATTGAATATGAAGTTGACGGAAGTCACGACGATGGCAGTGTTTAACGCCGGCTTACATACCGTTGACTGTTCTAATAAGCCAGGTGTTTTTACAATGCACGATGGTGTGTCTGTTGGTGATGGGATAATGTTGCATAAACGGTTGATGGAAGACGTGTTAGCCGAAATTGTAAGTCGCCATGTAACAGTGCAGAGTGTAAGACCATTCGAAGCCATTAAAGAATTCGCTGGATTGGTTGATAAGATTACATTCGAATTTATCTAGGGTGGTGTTATGGCTAAGAGCAAGAACCGGCGGAAAGACGGGAAGGTCGTTAAGGTCGATCATAAGCAACGTTATAGACGGATGCTGGTGACTGAAATCAAAGACTTGATGGTATGTAATATCGTCGATAGACGTGAGGTAGTTGATGGGGAACTACGAACATCTATGACTCCACGCACACTGGTGTATAACCGCAGACTAAAAAAGGTTGTACCAATCACGAAGGTGCAAGAGGAAGGCCTTAGAGCTGAGCGTTGGAAGTGGAACATTCAGACCGGTGTAGTATGTCGCAAGCAAGACGGCATGGTCTATCTAGATCGTGAGATGAACACGCAGACTATATCGGAAGTATTGCTGACGGAGATGAACGACCATGTAACTAATATGCTGGTCGATGCGTGGACGCAAGCGAACTCTTTACACGCTTTGACGATGTTTTGGGTGGCGTGTCCGTATGAGATCGACGACATCCCACAAGAAGCTGTGTTGGCACCGATGTGGGCGTTTAATGTAACCGGCAATATGCTAACACAGTATGAACAAGAAACGCCTAATTTAGATGTTATCCACTTCCGCACTGATTATCTACACGAATATGTAGAGTGGTTTAATAATCAACCTAAATTCGCTAACCGTGTGAAAGAGCTACGTAATGTGCGGTACTGGTTCGCAGAAGGCGAGGGCAAGATGAAGAAGGGTGAGCTTTCCGAATAACGCCAACGCCTTCTCGAAAAGACGGCCATTGAAGATCCAAGTTTTGGATATGAGAAATTTAATCCGTTCGCTACGGTGCAAGGGTTTATTAACTGGGGAGAACACGTAGGGCGCATGGATGGAGTAAAAAGCGGAAGACTACTGAGCTACTTCGAAGAAGTCCCACCATGCTTAAAAGTATTTGTGGCGTTGGAGTATGACAACGGCGAAGTAAACAAAATTATGTTCTACAACGAAGAAGGAATGAAACGTGCAGAGACAATCTATGATTAGAGACGGTCAACCGGCATACAAGGTCGTAGTTGAAGGCGGTGTTGAGAAGGTCGTTTACGTGGAGAAGTTTTGTGCGTGGGCTGAGATGTATGCGATGCCGTTTAAAGAGCCGGTAACACTTGGGGTGTTTGCTACCAAGGAAGAGGCGGAGGCTCACTGTGGTACGATGGTTGAACGACTTCGCCAAGAGTTTGCTAAATTGAAGTTATAATCGTTGCAAACTAAAAAGTAAAAAGTTATACTTGCACCATGTTATTATTTAGCGGTGTGAGTATGGAATCAAAATTTATGTTACAGCTCCCAAAGAGTTTGAGAGCTGACATTAAAAGAGAAGCACGACGCCAAGGTATAACGATGAACGACTATATCGTAACCGTGCTTACTCAATTTGTTGATATACAGAGAGGACAACGTGAGCGAAAGAAAGATTAAGAAACTTTCCGAGCGAGTTAAAACCAAGTTAGTGCAAGAAGGTGATTGCCTGGTTTGGAAAGGTGCGATGGTGGGTCAATCACCGGTCATTGGGGTGCGACAAGAAGACGGTAAATACCGAAACTTAAATATCCGTGCCTTCCGTGGAACGAAAATCTATGAAGGTACAACATTAACCACCATATTTAAAACCTCATGTGGGAATCCACGTTGCGTGGCGAAAGAACATATTATCTTAGGTTCACCTTTAGCAGGGCGTACTTTCTTCCGTGCCGGTGCGAAGAAAAACCTCATGGATGTAAACAAAAAAATCTTCGACCTGGCCGTAACGGTGGCAGCCGAAGACATGGCGGATGAAGTGGGTCTTGCACCGACGGCCATTCGGAAAATCTTGGCGGAGAACACAGCGATGTACCCGTACTTCACAATCCGCTTAGCGGAGCATTGTAACCTTGAAGACGTAGCGGAATTTAATGGTACGCAGAATGCCGCACGTGAAACGTTTAATATATCGCAGTTCGCTTGGCGTTTTGTTAAGGGAAATAAAATGCAAACTGTCTGTGATGAAGAACTGTATATTAAGTTGTTGGATGAATGCGAAGTACGTGGCTCACACCTTGTTTGGGTAGGTGATACGGCTGGTGGTACACCGGTGAGCGGTGCGTTGGGAAGTAAACGACGTGATGCGTTTAAACTGTTAGTGGCCGCTGTTCACGGTGGATCTAAATCCCACTTGTTTGAAGGCTGTAGTTGTGGATTCGAAGGGTGCATTAACCCATTCCATGTAGGAGTAAAAGCATGAACTTTTTGAATAAATTAAATCCATTTTATTGGAAAAAGTGGCGGATAAGTGCAACGAACTTACCACGGATCTCGTGAATAAGAATACACGCCTAACCGCATCTAACGTTGAGCTAAAAGAAGAATGCAGAGCCTTACGTCAAAAGGTAGAAGCATTCAATATAGACTTAGTGAATCGCCTTAACGTTGAGGATTCTGAGTTAGCTAAGCGAATTGCTACCGGCGAGGTTAGCGCAGTTGAAGCGAAATTACTCTTAGATTTACGCCTTCTACGCGATGAAACTGATAATGCGAATGAATATGCGCGGTACGCACAGGAAATGTTGACGGCGGAGCAACAAAAAGTCGCAGAACTACAAGCCACCGTTGATCGACTACGTAAACAGAACGATAAATATTTTGAAATTTTTGCTGGCGTAGGAAAAGATGAAGGCATCCTCCTTACAGCGTCGCACCGTGGGAAGACGATTGTGTTAGATTCACCGGATGTAGAGGAGAAATAGTTATGTCAGATGGAATACTAACGGATGTTTCGTCTCTAAAGAAAACTAAAGTAGATCGTTCAACATTGGCTGTACTTAGTAGTATAAAGGAGTTCATCGCATCAGAATTCATGAACAGTTCAAGGGTTTTTGTATCGGATTCAGTCTTTGTCGAATATGGATGTATGGATAGAACAGAAGTGTACGCCGAATTAGAACGGAAGGGATACCAAGTAGAAGAAATCCAACCTTGCCGTGGTGAAGAAGGCGGTATTGTTATTAGCGGGTGGTAGGATGGAACGCACTGAGATAACACTGGACTTCGAAACCTACTACGACAAGAAGTCAAAGTATTTTTTGAAGAATAAAAATAGCGGATTGACGATCGAGCAGTACATTCGCAATCCGAAGTTTGAAGTAATCGGTCTATCAGTTAAAGTGGGTAATAGACCGTCGGAGTGGCTATGCCCTCACGAGATCGAAGAATGGTTGAACCACGTAGAAATCGCTTACGGTTGGGACAATGTACGATTAATTGCTCACAATGGGCGGTTTGACTGCGCAATTCTTGGCTGGATTTATAATATTTATCCTGGCCAAATTGCTGACACGATGCTTATGAGCCGCGCAAGCCAACTGTGGGACGGTAACTCACTTGACGTAGTAACCCACCAGCTACGTGAAACATACAAGTGGGGAATTATCCGTGATGACGCCGGCAACACAACGTGGGGTCATCTAAGTGAAGAAGAAATGTTACGCTCGCTTGATAAAGGCGATGAAGTAATAAGCGCGGATGGCAAGCACTTAATGGACTTCACTGATGAAGAATACGACGCTTATTCCAAGTATGGATGTACGGACGTGGACTTGACGTGGTCGGCATATAACTGGTTTATGCGTGAGTTCAAGTTCCCTGAACTTGAGATCGACGTTATGACTGCGACAATCGAAACGTTTACTTATCCGGTAGTGGAGTTACACGAACCGGTACTTAAAGTCGTACGCAACATGGTAAATGGTAAGCGTGATGCGTTACTAAGTAAAGTTGGTGCAACGCTTTCAGATCTTCGTTCAGATGACAAGTTCGCAGAACTACTGCGTAACTTGGGCGTTGAGCCACCAACAAAAATAAACGCCAAAGGGCAGACCAAGTATGCCTTTGCTAAGAAAGACCTTGATTTTCTACGTTTACTCGAACACGAAGATCCAAACGTGGTTGAACTCGTAGAAGCACGGTTAGGTAACAAGTCATCACAGACGGTTACACGGGTTGAGCGGTTCTTCGAGTTGGCATCACGTAACCCAATGCCAATGCCTTTAGAGTACTACGCCGCGCATACGGGCCGCTGGGGAGGGGCTGATGCAATTAACGTTCAGAATATGAACCGAAATCAGCTTGTCGATAAGACTACGCCAGTAGGAACGAAAGTATTTTACAAAGACGCAGCCGATGCAGTCGTCGCAGTACTAGACGATAACAAGGTTCATTTAGCCCGTGCCGGTGTCGTTGAGAACGACGAAGAAGAACTCCACATCATGGGCCTTCGCGATGCAATCAAAGCGCCGAAAGGTAAAAAACTTGTGGTGCTGGACTGGAGCCAGATTGAGTTGCGATTTAACAGTTGGCTTTGGGGTGAGGTGTGGATCTTAGACACGTTAGTAAGCGGTAAAGACGTTTATAAGGTAACGGCAGCGATGACCTACGGCATCGAGTACGTGGAAGTTAATAAGTCTCAACGGTTCGTTGGTAAATCGCAACAATTAGGTCTAGGTTATGGTGCCGGTAAGAACGGGCTTATCGTCGTAATGGGTAAGCGTTCAGAAGAATTTACCGAGCAACAACTTCAATCGTTTGTTAACTCTTATCGCCAATCTGCGCCGAATATTAAGAGAGGTTGGGACAAGTGTAAAACGATGCTTAACGCCATGGTACAAGGTATTGACGTAGAGTTAGGCGATAAGAACGAATTGTTTTATTCGGTCGGTAACAAGATCATGCGCCCGAATGGCATGGCGTTGACATACCGTGGCGTACACCACCGGCCAGGTGAAATGGGTAACGAGTTATGGTTTTGGGGTAAGAACAAACATACTAAGAAACCTGATTGGGAGAAGACGTTCGGGGGCAAAATTACGGAAAACCTTTGCGTCGATGGAGAAGCCGAAGTTATGACCGACCGCGGTTGGGTTAAGCTAAAAGACGTTAACTTAACCGATAAGGTTCACGACGGGGTTGAATTTGTAACTCATTCGGGTATCCTCTATAAGTCAGTCAAACAATGTGTTAATATTGACGGTGTTTATATGACAGAAGACCACGAGGTATTAACAAATGACGGATGGAAAGAAGCAGGGGTACTCATATCCGAACGGAGTACATCATCTATTCAAAGACTTGACCGGACAACGCTTCGGGAGATTAGTTGCGGCGGAGAAAGTAAGAAAAAACAACCAATGGTGGTGGCTTTACCACTGCGATTGTGGCAATTCTTGCGTGAAAGACCCCGGAGACGTAATGAAGTCAATAAAACGAGGGAGTGTACCGAGTTGCGGATGTATAGCAAACTCGCAGATAAGCGCGAAAAATCGTACGCATGGAATGACGAACCACCCTCTCTATGCAATTTGGCGTTCGATGAAACAGCGTTGTACGCGGCCGAACCACAGAGCATGGCACAATTACGGTGGACGTGGTATCACCGTTTGTCCGCGATGGTTGGAGAGCTTCGAGAACTTCCGAGACGATATGCTTCCTTCTTACAGAGAGGGATTGGATTTAGATCGGATCGACAACAACGGAAACTACGAACCGAAGAATTGCCATTGGGTGTCACGGAAGGAGAATTGCAAGAACAGAAGACGGACGGTATGGATCGACATGAAGGACGGAACGAGGTTGACTGTGATGGAGTTCTCACGAAAATTTGGGATTGGACATACAACCGTATTGTATCGCTTATCTCGCGGAGTGGAGATGCCACATCTTGCGGAAAAGCCGGATGTGAGAAGGAAGTTTACGACATCCTAAACTGTGGCCCTAGAAACCGATTCGTGGTTAAAGGGAAGGATGAACCTTTTATCGTTCATAACTGCCAGGCCTCTTGTAGAGACATCGCAGCCGAGAAAGTGGTAAACCTGCGCAAGAAGTTTTTTGATAATGGTTGGTCGAGAGATGACGCCCACATCGTGATGACTGTACACGATGAAATCATTGTGTGTTGTAAAGATGAACTCGCAGAAGAAGTCTTCGACGTTATGCAGGATGTGATGACACATTCTACCGGATGGTACGCTACGTTACCATTGGCCGTCGATGGGTCGATAGCTCAACGTTATGGATGTGCGAAATGATTAGTTTTGTTGTACAAATGCCAACACTTGACGTCCCGTTACCGTCGGTGGAGAAACTTCGCAGCGCATTAAATCTCGCTAACGACGTAGAGATCACAACATACGAAGCATCGGACAGCTTTCATCATTTTATACTTCGCATTCACTTGCCGTTTTCTGATAAGAAAGCAACGTTTTTCCAAGAGAAATTGATGCAGTCTAATTTACCATTTTCGCAGGTGTGGAGAAAAAGATGATTAAGATCCAATTTTTTAAATTAGCTGAATTAGACGACACCTCCTTACTGGAGCAGGTCGTTAAGAATTTAAACTTACGAGGTATGCGTAGCAAAGTTACGTTACTAAGAAGTGAAAACTGGCCCGACAGCAAACGCGAACTGCGCATTGATGTTAGACCTAAAGCCGGACAGGAAAGCTACATGGCGAAGAAACTACGCCAGTTAGAACATAATGGCACGGCGATGGTTAATGGTGTTGTGATAATCGCAGAAATAGAATAGGAGCAGAACATGATCGAGAACAACGTAATTATTAACTTCTCATCCTCACGGAACATACGAGAACTCTCAGAACTTGTAGACGACGTCTACAAGGTAATGGGTCTTAGTTTGTTAAATCGCGAGCTTGTAAAGTTAAAAGGGCAACCTCAACAAAACGATTATAGCTTGGTTATTAACTTAGCTCTCTCCGAAGTACACGAACGTTCAATCCAGAATGTATTTAGAAAACGTAAATACAACATTTTTTGGAGCGACTTCGAGAATATGGAGAGCTAAGACATGGTAGAAATAATTTACAAAAAGAAAACCGAAAAGCGATACAAGCTGAACGGAGCTTGGTGGACTATACCGGATATAGACAAGGTCGTTACCTTCGAAAACATGGATACCGGTGGGTTTCTACATGGCGTAATTTTAAGCCGTGTAGATGGCAACGAATGGAGAGTTATAGAGGAGGGTAGTTCGCGTCATTTAAAACCGGTAGAGACCGAAGTAGAACCTGAGTTCCTAGAACTAGCTGTACTGTATAAGCTAGAAGCTGATGAAGCTCCTATGCCGTGTGAGGAACTGCTTCACAAGGTATTAGGTGCGATAGATTACTACGGTGGTGAGCAAATAGGTTGCATTACCGGTATTGTAGATGGAGAGGATGTAACGTACTTCATTCGTCTTGAGAAAGGCTATAACCCAATCAAAGAAATGTTAAATGCCGTCGCAGGAGCCGTAGCTAAGTTGGGTTTGGTTGTACGTTACACCCGTACGGAGGAAGGGGTAGAGGATTGTAGCAAATGATTGCGATTATGAATGCGGTGGGTATCGCAGTAGGCGTTGCGCTTATTGCTAGAGGAATCCAGTTAGGCGACGTATTACGTGGTGCCATAGGCGTACTATGTGTGGTAGTCAATATCGGTAGTTTTGTACGGGATTTAAGATAATGGTAGCTCCAAATACTAACAGCAAAACAGCGCAGGAAGACAAAGACTTTTGGGCGACTCCGACAGAAATCTACCGTGGAGCCTTAGCGTACTTCGTACAGAAAGGATTATTAGACCCACAGTCTGCGTATGTTGGCGATGTGTGTGCGAGTAAGCACAACGCAAAGCACGAACGTTACTTCACCGAAGAACAGGACGCACTTATCCAAGACTGGATTGAGTTCGCAACAGACGCGCGATGCAACGGAGTATTGTGGTGTAACCCTCCGTACAGCCGAGGACAAAAGAAGAAGTTTATCGCGAAAGGTATTCACTTCGCAGAAAACACAAAGTTCGATGGAGCTGGGGTAATCATGCTACTACCGGCTGATACATCGGCAGCGTGGTTCAGTGAGTGTGTTAAGCACGCAAAGGCCATTGCGTTTATCTGTAACGGACGGATTAGCTTTATTAATAACAGCACAGGAGAACGCTCAGACGGTAACAATTCCGGTAGCGTCTTGGTGTTATTCGCTAAACGCGATGACAATCAAAAAGTGGCGCGTACGATGTACGTAACACGAAGTAAATTAGAAGAACTTGGTAAGGAGTAGCACATGGCTGGCACTTACTATTCACATTTAAGAAAAGTAACACGTGGAACTGTTAGTTTTGATGGGCGAAAGTATCGCCACGACGCCTTAAAGGAATATGAAGGTCAAATGGTGGATGTAGATAACGCAGATTTAAAGGATCTAACGAAAAGAAAGGTCTACACTCGCGAAGGTAAATTTATTTGTGAAGCAACTATGAAGGGTTAAGAAATGACAGAACTTAAACAGAAACCAGTAACAATTAAAGTATGGAAGCTAACACGCGATAACATCGCGAAAGGTATTCCGTCGTGGGTAACATTCGACGTGCTTAAAAAAGAAAACGCACCCGATAGTTTTTCCCGAATGGATTTCGTGATGGTACTTAACACGAAACTCGGCCACGTGTATGCGACGGAAGGGCAATTTATTGTGTTGCTGGCAGACGGTTATTTACAAGCGTGGCCGGAAGAATTGTTACAGTTACTATATGAACCGTTGGACGACTAATTATGGCTAAATTTGTAACTAAACCGGTTCGTGTAAACGCGTGGTAGGTGAACGAGTTCTCGTTCCATAAAATGCCGAGTTGGTTACGAGCCGGCTATGAGGTTAAACCTAACGGTAGAATCGGAGTGTACTTAGATACGCCGAAAGGTAAGAAGTTTGTAAGCGAAGGAAATTGGATTGTTCAATATGAAGATGATTCGCAGTCCCCATTCGCTATTTCGGATGAGAATTTTAAAGCACGATTTAAGGAGTTAAAGAATGAGCCTAAAACTTTTCTTTGAAAAAGAACGTAAATATCACACATACATTAAAATCCCTGATAGTGACGGAAATGTACGGGTGGTATTAAAACGACATAAATTCAGCGACACGAAGAAAGTTTTTTACTTTGAACCTGGGTTCGTCGTAGAGAATGGAAACATCGTTAGAAAAGATAATTTGTATGAAGGTAGCGATGTATTAAATACGAATGGTAAAGGTTGGATGCCATCTAACTTCCAAGAATACAAAGACTTCTGCCGTGCAGAGTTTAGTAGATTTAAAGAGGAAGAAGTTTTAGTAAATCGCTTTGCGATTGATGTACTAGGAATGAAAGAACCACCCTATAACGACCGAGCGGTTACGTCGGTACGATACCACCTGTAGAGGAAGATTAAAAATGAATCTGTATCTTGAATTCAAAAACTATGGGAAGGATAGCGCAATTTTAATAAATAAAAACGCTATTATGTCAGTAAGTACTCACCATAACCTAAAAGCGACAGTGATAAGAGTGCTCTATAACAACGAATTTCTTGTCGCAGAAAGTGTAGAAGAAGTTATTGCAAAGATGAAAGGAGAGAATAATGAATAAGTTTATTCAATTAAAAGAGCATTTGGCTGAAAACGTGTATGTCATCAATCCAAAGAATATCATCGTATTTAACGAAGACTTGCGTTGGGGAGGAACATTAATACGGATGCAAGATAGCGTACAGCTACACGTAAGAGAAAGCGTAGAAGAAATTATTGCAAAAATAAGCGGAGTAAACGATGACTAAACTAATCGCATTTACCGCCATAGAGGGGAAAACTGTTTTGATTAACCCAGCGCACATTATCAAAGTACATCCCAACGGTAATAGTGGGTCAATGATAGTTCTTAGTAACTACGAACCTAATAATTCGCAAGTAGTTCATATTGTACAACCGATTGACAAAGTAGAACAAATGGTAAACGGAGCAGACTATGACTAAATACGTCAAAAAACCAGTGAAAGTAAACGCGTGGCAACTCACAACAGCAAACATTGAAAACGGTTCGCCTGATTGGTTAGACCTAGAAAAAGTGCATATCTTCAATGGTGGCGCACCTTTCGCTGAAATTGAAACACTTGAAGGTTTGATGACAGCGTCCTATGGCGATTTCATTATCCAAGGTGTAAAGGGCGAATTTTACCCGTGTAAACCTGATATTTTCTTAGCGACGTACGATAAAGCGCCGGTGCTATTAAAGAACGGCAGCGAAGATTATTCCGTACTCGATGATCGTACACTAGCCGGCAAGCTACGCGAAGCTAAAGAAGCGTATCAGCGATTAGGCTTGGAATCCTACAAACGTACGATCGAAAAGCAAGTAGAAGGTAAAGGCGTAGTGTTTGGCAAAAGCGTGATTACCATTGAAGGTATGAAAGGTGAATATTTAGTTTCAGATATGAAAGAGCAACTATCGCGTGCAGCGTACGTGCCGTTCCCAATGCTCGCCATCCGCAATATTAAAGTGAACGGGGAAGTAAGTAATAAATTACAGTACTCCAATCGAACTCATCCTAACGTTACCGTAGTCGGTGAGTATGTAGAAGGAACGAGAGGAGGAGTTGTATATGACTAAGCGCGAACGCCAAGTGGCTAAGATGATTACTTGCGGTATGATAACGTTAGCTGTACTAGCAGCCTGTACCGATGCGGAAAGAGAGCGGATTGTACGCTTTAACAACGAGACTGACATTGTGTGCTATTCAGGGTCAGCCACACCGGTGTTTACCGACAGATCTACAGGTCGCGTGGAATACTCGGAGAGCGGTGGCGGTGTGTATTACAAAAGCAAAAACACTGGTAAGTTTGTACAGTTGTACATGGACTGCGTGATTACAGGGGAATAATAGTATGACTAAACATTTCATGGTAGATATTGAGACTTTATCTACAGCGGTAAATGCCGTGGTATTAAGCATCGGGGCAGTCGAGTTCGATCCATCTACAGGTAATATTGAGCGTGAGTTCTATCGCGAACTCAGACTAGATATGCAGCGTGATCGGCATATTTCAGGAGATACCGTTCAATGGTGGGCCAAGCAGTTAACAGAAAATAACGCGGATAATATCTTAACGAATCCTAATTCGAAAAAACTTGACCCTCATAATGCCGTGTTCAGCTTGGCAGAGTTTTTTAAATGCAGTACTTATGGGGTTACTACGCCGGAAGAATACGAAAATATTGAAGTGTGGGCGTGCGACCCTGACTTCGACTTGGCAATCTTAAGTAACTTATATGAATCATTATACCTAGTGGTACCGTGGAAGTTTTGGAATACTCGTTCGGTGCGCACGGTGCGAATGCTAAATAAAATCGCCGGTATAGAGGTGCCTGTACAACCTGTTACGCATAATGCGTTGGAAGATTGCATCCGACAAGCGAAAGAAGTATCTGCTATGCTATCTATGTTGCACCGCTTAGGTCAAAATAAACAAAACCTCATTAATGCTTATGACGGTTTGGCAGCGTGCCGTAAGTTAAAAAACGAAAATCACTTACTGCCTAATGTGGATAATGTGCTGTACCAAATCGGAAAAACATTTAGCTTACCGGTGGAAGTGGAGCAACAATGAAATTAATGCCCCAATCGCCTTCGTCTGTAAGCACCTATAATACCTGCCCGAAGCAGTACTATGCGAAGTATATTTCGAAAGAGGTGAAGTTCCAGTCTACGAAAGAAACGGAGCGTGGTACGCGTTGGCATAAGCACTTAGAAGATCGCCTCCGTGCGAAGTTAGACTTACCTGCTGAGACCGCACATTTTGAACCTTTAATCCGCCGCCTTGAGCTGATGAAAGGAGAGAAGTTAGCGGAGACTCAGTTCGGTATCACGGTAGACTTCAAGCCGTGTGATTATAAGCAGCGATGGTATGGTGGTACGGCAGACGTTGTAGTGCTTAATCACGAAGAACGCAAAGCGGTTATCTTCGACTACAAGACCGGTAAGGTCAAGGACAACGAAGATTTCCGTAAGCAGCTTACAAACTATGCACTCATGGCATTTATCGCTTATCCGCATATCCAGCAAATTCGCGTGGCGTATATCTTCTTAGACGCGATGCAATTTAGTCCGATTGAACACGGAAGAAAAGGATTACTGTTCAAACGATCTGATATGGAACAGATGAAAAGCGATTTGTCTTTAGACATCGATCGCATTGCTCACTCTACGGAAAGAAACGAATGGCTACCGAACCCTAGTGGTTTGTGTCGCCCTAACAAACCAACGGTTAATGGTGGGAAACCTTGGTGCCAAGTTAAGTCCTGCCCTTTCTACAACAAAAGGTAAAAACTATGTCAGAACAAAAATCACCACAAGAACGCTATGCAGAATTTATTAACAAAATCCGTGCGCAGTTTAATAAGAACGCAACTCACTTACAGGCAGCGGACAGTCGCTTGGAAGCTCAAGACTACGAAGGTTTCTTAGCGCACTACGCCGGCTTGGATAAAGAAACGTTACTTGAAATCGTACAAGCGCAGCATATCAAAGTAAATGAGACATACGGCCTTATGATGCAACGCCAACAAAATTTAGAAGTCATCTTACAAGACATCGCACATTGCCAAGACTTCGTTGCTTTCGGTAAATTAAAAGAAAAGGCGCAGACTATTTTAATGGCACACCAACTTCAACGTCGCGGTATGAGCGATGAAGAAATTGTAAAAGCTTTGAACACCGCCAATGATGGTGGTAAAACAATTATTCAGCAGTAGGTGGCTTATGACCTTACATGAAAAATTCTTAGAGTGGCATTTCCGCCAATATCCGCCTGAGCATCATCACTTTGAATACGACCAGTACACGAATGGTAATTTTAAAGATTGGCGTGTACAAAATCGCTGGGAAGCCTTTCAAGGCGGATATGAAGCGACGAAGCAAGAGGAAAACGAACGATGAATAAGTTAGACATCGCTATGAGCGAAGACCCTTGGTGGCGAGGTTTTAAGTTAGGTGTGTTCATAGGTATGGTAGTTGGATTCATTCTTGTAGGAATTTCGGGGTAGATTATGGCTAAACAAACACCGGAAGGGAAAGTCAAGAAGAAACTATTGGACTTTCTAAAATCGCTAGGTGGCGATTGCTTTTATTATATGCCGGTACAAAACGGCATGGGGCAGACAGGTATTCCCGACGTAATGGCGATTATTAAAGGTGTGCCGTTTGCGTTCGAGTGCAAGGCAACGCCTAAGCAACACCCTACGGTGTTACAAGCCTATGCGTTAGACCGTATTCATAAAGCACTTGGTTTTGCGTGGGTAGTAGATGATCAAACCGTGGATTTAGCGAAAGATATGGTGCGAGCATTAATGGAAGCGGTGGACGATTGTTCGGAATATACAAACGCTGCCGATTTAGAAGCGCTTTCTGTATCCGACAATGCTCGTGCCTTATATCGCTGGAAAGACAAACTTAAACCGGTGGAGTTCGACGGTGAGTGATGAGCAACTAATTCTTTCTCGTCAGCGCGTTAAAAACTTCGGTGAGGTTTTTACACCTTCTAAGGTTGTAAAGGAAATGTGCGACTTGATTCAAGCGGAGTGCTACGATGAGAAGACCACGTTTTTAGAGCCGAGCTGTGGTACAGGTAACTTCCTTGTGGAGATACTTTCTCGTAAGTTAAGTACAATTATCGCAGATGGCGACAGCGATAAGGAGACAGAGGAGAAGTTTTATATGGCATTGGGATCTATATATGGCGTAGATATTCAAGACGACAATGTAAAACAATGCCAAAGTCGGTTACAAGAGTTAGCCGAAACAATGGCGTATGGCGTAGGGTTATCACTCTCAAAAACGGTAGTTAGTTCTATCCTTCAAAGTAATATCCGACGCGCCGACGCATTAAAAGACCCGGTGCTATTCGCTAGAGTTAGCGTGAATAAAACAGGTGTAGTTCTAAAATATCACGCAGTGAACTTACAAAATGGAAATTCAGATTATAAGTTTTCGGTAGAGGTGGCGGTATGGCACTTGTAGTTAAGGATAAAAAAGCCATAGTCCTAAAGGTGAGAGACCCTTCAAAGTACACGGAAGTACTTTCACAAGCTGGAATTAAATTTAAACAAGACGGTCATAACCTGGCCGTCAAACATAATGTCGATACACATAAAATCCTTGGTAATCTCGGTGCTAAACTCCAAGGATTAGAGCCTATGCGAGTACAGTACGCCTATCCCAAGTTGCATGAGATGTACGACCCGATGAAACATCAAGCAGAGACAGCCGTTTTTGTCTCGCAAAATCCGAAGGCGTTTGTGCTTAATACACAACGTACCGGTAAGACAGCGAGTTGCTTATGGGCCGCAGATTATCTTATGAAAGAGGGTATCATAGACAAAGTGTTGGTGTGTTGTACGGTGTCTAACTGTGGTACTTGGTTGAATGAAGTCAATGCCATATTCGCCAATCGCTGGGCGATGGTAGCACGAGGTAGTGCGTCGGTTAGACGGTCTGTTCTACGGCAGAAGTGCGACTTTCATATTATCAACCACGACGGAATCAAGGTGGTGGCAGATATTTGGGACAACTACTTAACGGAGAAGACTCTCCTTATCATCGATGAAGCTCGTTTGTTTAGCGACCCGAAGTCAGACCGCTGGGCGGTGATGAATGAGATGGCGATGAAGTGTAAGTACGTATGGGCCTTAACAGGTACCCCACTCTCCGGGGGCCCAGTGGCAGCGTACGGGTTTATCAAGTTAGTAGCACCTCACCGTGTACCGAAAACAGTCGGAGCTTGGCAAGCAGCTACCATGTTCAAGGTTGGAGAGCGGAAGTGGGTGCCTAAGCGTGGCTGGGAAGATATAGTGTTTAATGCACTCCAACCTGCGATTCGCTTTAACGCTGATGACGTATTAGACCTACCACCGTTGCAAATGATGTATAACGAGGCTGAGCTTACACCGGATCAGCAAAAGGCCTATGACAAGCTCCGTAACGAGGGAGCGATTCCTCTTCGCGAGGGTAAAGTCTCCGCAGCTAACGCCGGTGTGTTAGTGTTTAAATTGCTACAGACCGCAGCCGGCGTGGTTAAGTTAGACCAAGATGGTGACGATGATACCGCGGTGTTGAAGTTGCCACCGAAAGGACGGCTTAAAGTACTCGATGAAATCATCCAAGGCACCGATAATAAAGTTATTGTGTTCGCTAGTTTCAAGGCTGTGGTTGACTTGTTACAAGAACATTGTAATAAGAAGTACGGTTCGGTGTGGATCGATGGTCGTGTAACCGGTAAAAAACGGGATGAAGTCGTTCATAAGTTTCAGACCGACCCGAACATTAAAGTGCTTGTGGCACACCCGAAGACCACTTCGCATGGGTTAGAATTCGCGGTGGCAGATACGATTGTGTGGTTCACGCCACACCATAGCTTAGAGCTTTACGATCAAGCGAATAAACGCATTCAGTCTAAGCTACAGAAAAACAACATGGGTATTTACCACATCTTCTGTACTCCGTTGGAGCAAGCAATTTACCGCAAGCTCGCCAATGGCAGCGAAGCGCAACAAAGTTTTCTTGAGTTATATAAGCAAGAAATTGGTTTACAGTAAAAATTTTTCAGTATATAATCACCGTACTTAACAACAAAGAGGGCAATTATTATGGCAGGAAAAGGTAAATTCCTTTATATTTTTTCACCCGGTATGTCTAACGAAGTCACGGACGAAGAACACCGTATCTACATCGGTGATAGCGCCAAACACATGGACGAAGGTACGCAGTATTTTCCGTTAGGCAACTTCTCTACTGACGACTTACTAAAACTTAAAGCACAAATTGCTACAGCATTAGAATGTCGCATGGACTTAGACGACGTAACTGAGAAAAACTTGGAAGCGTTAAAAACAAAACTGCGCAGCGCAAAAACAGAAGTCATCGCGCAACTAGCACGTCAAACATTAGATCGTTTAGACGTTGTGGCCTCCGATGAAAAACGTGCGAAGACACGATTGGCTATTATCGAAGATGAACTACGTCATCGCATGGAAGAAGACGGTTCCGCAGAAATGAAATTCACCGGTGTACTTGGCGTTTCATATAAACCTGAGACCGTCTATAACGTTGGCGAAGAAGGCTGGACGCCGGTGTATAGCTCTATCGTTGCAGAAAGTGTAGAGAAACAATTCGCAGACGATGGTGTTGTACGAGCAATCGCTAACAACCAAGACGTGAATGAGTACGTTGTTCGTGATATTGCAAACGACATTGTGGGAAGTATTCGCGATGGATTACGAAATGCGGAAGCATTTGCGATTTTACAAAAGCGTTTGACTAGTACAACGCTTAATGACTTAACTAAGCAAGGTTTAGATCTACCAAACGGGGTAGAGCAAAAAACATTGCAAAAACTTAAACTACGTAAACTTAAATAAATAGGAGTGATTATTTATGTCAAACTTAATGGTAATTGACATGGGTGCTTTACCCATCGCTTACGATGATGAATTGGCCCAAGAATTAACGAAAGACTTAACCGCAGGTCTTAGTGGTACTTTCAAACGTGCGCCACGTTTATCGATGGGTAATAGCGGGGATTGGGAACTTGTTACACCGGAAGGTGAAGCTATCGACTTGGGACGTTCAGTTAATATCGTCATCGTGGATCAACGTAAAGTAAACTCCCGTATCCACTACGCGAAGTCATTTGATAAACAGAAAGAAGAAGGCGAATTCGCAGCGCCGGATTGCTACAGTACAGACGGTCAATACCCTGACACAAGCGTGGAAAATCCACTTTGCGAAAGTTGTAAAGAATGTGAGTTCAACAAAATCAGCTCTAATTTCCAAGTGGGGAATGTCCCATGTAACACCTATCGCCGTCTCATTTGCGTATTAGTGCAAGAAGATGGCACTTTCTCGGAGCCGGTAGTATTTGAACCTAAATATAAATCACTGTCGGAGAAAACAGTAGTACGTGAGCGATACGGTAGCTACGGTTGGTATATGCAGACTTTGACTGCGCAGGTGCATCCTGTAACGAAAAAACCTATGCCGATCCCAACCCAATTCGTAGTAACGCATTGTACGTCGCTACCGAAGATGGAAGTAGCCACTGTGAAATTCGGTCTTGCGTCTAATGCGCAGGGTGGTTACTGGGTGTTATCCAACGAACAACGCCAAGAAATATTGCGTTTGAAAGATAGCGAAGAAGTACAAGAGTTGTTACGCCCATTTAACGCTGCCTTTGAAAACCCTTCTTCCGCCGGTCGAATCCCTGTAATTAATGTTGATATTGACGAACCGGAAGAACAACCGAAGAAAGAAGTCGCGAAAGAAACGCCTAAGAAATCTGCGCCAGCGAAGAAAGCTCCTGAGAAAAAAGAAGCACCTGCTAAGAAAGCTCCACCGGTTAAGAAAACTCGCAAGGTTGTGTTAGGCATGGAACACCCTGATGTGGTGAATACAACTGAGTATGACTATGCGGAACTTAAAGAATGGGCGGATGACGCAACGGAAGACGAAGTACGTGAATTCTTAGCGGAAAACTTCCCTCAAGCATTAGAGCCTGTAGAAGTCGAAGTGGAAGATGCCAAAGAAGAACCTGCGGAAGTTCCAGCGAAGAAATCTGCGCCTAAACGCAAAGCAGTAGAGAAGAAAGCCGAAGTGGCGGAGAACGTGGTATCTAATGATAGCAAAGTAGATGGTGAATACGTGAAACAAGCCGAAGCATTGGCAGAAGACTTAGGCGAATTTGACGACTAAGATTAACTTATTATAAAATACTTCGCGGTGAGAGCAGACTCACCGCATTTTCTACCAATAAAGAGGGCAATATCAATGACAAACCCAATCTCACGTACAGTATTCATAATGTTGTACCTACTTACATCTGCTTACCCGCATTTTAAATTGCCCGATTGCAGAGTAAGATCTGACTTTTGTTCGTAGGTGCAACATTATGAATACTCTAGAACACCTCTCTCGCATATTACCAAGCTCCGGGCTTAAAGTTATGGCTGTAATGCAACAGCGCGTTGATAACAACGGAGACTTAGTATTCAAGGCAGACGGTTCCCCTTCGCTTACCACGCGCCATAAAACATTTAAAACGGTAGAAGATTTAGCTAAACGTATAGGGCTTATGTCTCACTCAAGTAACACCGTTTACATGGCATTGGGTGGGTTCGATCCTGAACGTAGTTTTATTGATAAAGAATACGAAGGTAAACCCTATAAAGGTTTCTCTCGCAGTGCTGACTTTACTATCGCATTCAAAGCCTTTTGGCTAGACCTCGACGTTGGCGAGGATAAGTACGCGGAGAAGAAAGGTTATGCTACGCAGTCTATGGCGATTGAAAAGCTATGGGAATTCGTTCATGCCATTGGTCTGCCTGACCCTATCGTGATTAACAGTGGCCGTGGTGTACACGCTTACTGGGCCTTGGAAGAAGAAATCGACGCACAGAGTTGGTTTAAGATGGCGAAAGTATTTGACGCCATTATTAAGCACTACGGACTATACGCTGACCCTGCGTGTACGATGGATAGAGCGCGTATTCTTCGCCCTGTAGGGACGATTAACCATAAGAATGGTAAACGTGTTGAGCTTATCTCAGATGCACCGGACGTACCGTTCTCTGCGTTTGTAAACGCGCTTAAGCCTTACTATCGCGAACACAAGGCGGAAATCGAAGCTCTCAAAGTTAAAGTGGTTGAGTACGTCAAAAAAGACCCTTCCTTTTTCGTTGATCAAAAGCCTAAGCACGCGAAGTACTTCTTAAAACGCTGCCAAGTAGCGAACTTTACGCTCTTTGGAGATAACCCTGTAGCTGAGCCGGTATGGCGCGGTGTGCTTGGTGTAATGCGCTACTGCGAGAACGCAGATAAACACATCGAGACCTTACGTCGCAAGTGCAAAACTCGCTTTCCGGAAACAACTCGCTTTGACGAAGACCGTACCGCAGAGAAACTACAACGCTTTATTGATATGGATATGGGGCCGACAACTTGCTCTTACTTCCAACGTGAATGCGGTGAGCTATGTGAGGGTTGCCCTCATGCGATGGAAGGTAGAATAAAAACCCCTTTAACTTTAGCTGAACATTATGAAGAAATCCCCGTGCCGCAGTACAACTTGGAGATCGGAGCGTTGGAATACCCAGCGCAAGCGTCTAAATCAGAAGAGGTTGAACGCGGAGATAAAGTCACAGAGACTAGCGGAGCTACGAGTGCAGAATCGAGCAGTAACGGCAGCGGTAATGGCGGAAGTGATAGCACGCGTAATGATGGAACACCGCAACCACCGTTCCCGTACAAACGATCTAATAAAGGATTAGTTATCCAAGAGAACGACCAAGAGGTTGTGTTCTTCCAAGGCGACTTGTTCCCGATCATGACAAAATTCGTCGAGGTCGTAGACGGTGAGCAGAGCGTCATGGTTAAGTATATGTTGCGCATCGGATTAAACGGGCAGTACCAAGAGATTTCGTTCTTCATGAAAGACTGGTACGCACCTGACCGTCTAAAACAACGCTTGGGTATGGCCGGGGTATCTATTAAAGACAAACACATGATAACGCTCATTAACTACTTGAGAGCATATCAGAACGAGGTTCAGGAGAGAATGACAGAAGTAAGACAGATGCAACACTTCGGGTGGGTAGATGACACCCAACAGTTCTTACTAGGTAACAAACTCTATCAACGAGATGGCGTAGTTACTGTACAGCCACATCTTAACATTAAGAACTATTGTCGCTTGTTCCGCCAATCCGGCACGCTTGAAGGGTGGAAGAACTTAATGCGCCGTTTAGCGGCTTACGGGGCAGTAGAGCAACAGATCTGCGTATTGAGTAGCTTTGGTACAACGCTCATGCGCTTTACTAACTACAACGGTATTTGGTTACACTTAATGACTAAACCGGGTTACGGAAAGACTACGACCCAAGAAATGATGAACGGTATTTGGGGACACCCTAGCGAGCTTTTATTGAACGCGAAGGACACAGTTAATGCCATTGAAGAACGGTTTGGGCGTTGGTGCAACCTCGGCGTTACAATCGACGAGCTATCCAACCTCGATCCACGTGTTACGTCAGACCTACTCTTGGGTGTAACGCAAGGGCGCACAAAACGTCGCTTAGACACCAATATGCGTGAGCGTATGGATAATTTATCGTGGCAACTTATGGTGCTATCGAGCGGTAACTTCTCGCTTATTGACCGCATCAATACAGCGAAAGAAGACGTAGCTGCCGAAATCTCACGTACATTAGAGTTTAAGTTGCCTAAGCCTGTACTCTCCGTCCACGAGGGTGAACGCTTAATTAAGAACCCGATCCGTGAAAACTACGGTGTGGCCGGGGCGGAATGGATTAGTAACCTTGTAAAAATCCCACAAGATGATATTCAGGCTTTGATCGACACTACCATTGAGAGCTTTAGTACACGCCTTGAAGCGACTTCTGACGAGCGCTTTTGGATTGTAGGGTGCGCGGTTATCTACGTCGCAGGGGTACTAGCGAACAAGATGGGATTAGTCGAATGGGATATGCGAGCAATCTTCGATACGCTGATTAGTATCGTAGAACACAACCGCGTATCACGTAATACCTACGAGTTTAGCCCGACCGATGTGTTGTCTAGCTTCTTGGCGGATAACATTCGCAATACCGTGGTAACGGACGTTGGTCTTCAAGAAGGACAACTCATGGTTCGCATGGCTCCTACCGGCACCTTAAATGTACGCTACGAGCAAGATAGTGGCATGGTGTATATCCGCACCTCCGCGCTGAAAGAATACTTGTCTAAACGCAACATCGGTATCAACTCAGTCAAGGACGCGTTGACGCAACGTGGGCTGCTTACCCATGCGAGCGCACGACTTATTCTATCCAAGGGCTTACCAAATACCACAGGTCGTACCTACTGTATGGTGATTAAAGCCGACGAACTCGTGAAGTCCACCTATAGTAGCCTACTGGAGGACGCAAGTGAGTAACTGGCACGCGTTTGGTAAGAAGGCCGATACGAACGGGGGGAGTGAGAATACTACCCCTCACCCGACGATGAATCTACATTTAGTAATTCGTAAGGACGGTAGCCAGCGTATTGAGCAACTAGTTGAGTACCGAAACAGCAAGGGTCTTGTTGTAAGTACAGAATGGGTAGAAATACCGGTAATTTATGAATAGGAGAAATTAATTATGACTCAGATTGTATGGGATGGCAGATTCCTCATAGCAGACAGAAAGTGTTTCCGTGGTACGACCGTATTCGCAGCACCGAAACTACGTATTAAACACAACGGTACACAAAGCACTGCGTTCGCTTTCGCCGGTACCTATGAAGAATGTAATATCGCTGATCAGATTATGATGGCGGAAGACAATCGCGAACTTGTAGAACAAGCGAAGTCTATACTTACAGACCCCGCAGGTAATTGGCAAGGTATTTGCGTGGAAACGCAGGTGAATGAGCAACCTAAAGCTTATTTATGTAACTATCTAGGTATGCGCGAAGAGCTCCCAGCTAACGCGTTCATGGCTGTGGGTGCTTGTTCAGATGAACTAACGATCGCCTATCGCACATGGCAAGCGATCGCTGCTAACCTCGACAAACCGGCTCACACCCTATTTGTCTATGAACCTACGCAGCCGGAAGAAGAGGTAGAATTAGTTAAACGTCGTGCTACGGCATTGGCGTGCTTTCTACGAACTGCATTGAGAGGATCGTACTACGACCAGTATGGCTATCCGTTTGATGTTTACGACGCAATTACGGGGAATACATTATGTGTCTAAAGATGTGTCGTTACTGCGGCGAGATGAAAGAAAAAGACCAGTTTGAGCGCGGACATGGTGGCAAACCTACAAATAGATGTAAAGCGTGCGCTACGTTTTATTACAGAAAGAATTACCGTAAAACTGAAAATGGAACGAAAATGCTACTTCGCGGACGCGTAAATTCCTTGCGAAGATTCTGCGAAGAGCGAGGGTTAGAACTCACAATATCCGTCAAGAAAGGAGACGAAGAATGGACTTAAATGGCGTAAAGGCGTTACCCACCGGTAACATTATTAATTTCCATAACCCCGGTGATTATAAATTCGATATAAGCGAAATCGCACAGCTACTTTCTAGAGTGGTGCGCTTTAACGGCTTGGGTACGGACGTGGCCACCCATAGTTTGTATGTGGCAGAAATTCTACTAAATTTAACGGGAAACCCACATATAGCGTTACTCGGACTATTACACGACGCGCATGAGGCCTACACCGGAGACATCACGTCCCCAGTTAAACACGTCTTGGGTAAGAAGTTAGAAGACTTAGAACGTATGGTGCAACGTGCTATCCTTTGGCAATTAAATGCGAAACATGAAGATGGATTAGGCGCAGAACGCCTAATTAAGATGGTTGATCTGTTAGCGATGCGTGAAGAATTAAACGCAATGGTCGCCGTAGGACGGTATAAATTAGACGACCAAGGAGTATGGGAAGAAACCCTACGACCCGTCGCTGATATAAAAATTCATTGTAAACCGCAATTCTCGTTGCAACGCGCCGACGCAGCCGACTTTATTAACTTTTATGACCGTCTATGCGATCAGATAAGTGACGTCTCAACCACTTATACAACTATGGAGCTATCGATCTTCGGTGAGCTTTGTAAATTTAAGATCGCCTCTAATGCACTAATTGCTGAAATACGCTAAGGAGATAATACAATGAAAGAGGTACCAATCGAAGTTAAACCAATTTTTAGCGCCGATAACGAAGAGGAAGTAGTGAAAATGACATACATCTTACGTCAACTACTGCTTGTACGGAACGGAAATTATACTAAAGATGACCCTTTTTACCTTGCAATACAACGTGAAAGAATGGGCGAGATTAGCGAACTAGAAAGTAAATTAGACTCCGCTATGATACAACTAAGATTCATTCCGCCTCCTCACTCCCCGGAATACGCTAATAATGTAGCCCCGTACCCGTATAACATCTCGTTCGAAATTTTTACTCGCTGTTATAGAGCCGGTGCTGAGATAAAGATCCATAATATCTATCGTGAAGATAATACCGTTTATGCGGAAGTTACAATCCTTAATTACCTCGCATCGAAACATACTACTCCTGTGCCGTTAGAACAACTATGTGGCGAAGCAACACCTAATAAAGAACTTCGCGCGGAAGATACGGCAAAATGCGCCTTTGTATCGAAAGAATCAATCGATGGGTTACGTGCGTCTGATACCAAGTTATTCGAGTTAAAGACCCAAGTAGGTGGAGATCATTATGCTAAATGCGCAATTCAACCGATTGACTACATTATGGCGAATAGACTTGATTATCTTCAAGGTAATGTCATTAAGTACGTAACTCGCTATAAAAACAAAAACGGCGTGGAAGACCTTGAGAAAGCAGCGCATTACTTGCGAATCATGATCGAACGCGAAAAGCAAAATACCAAGCAGGAAACTGCTTAATCTAACCCACTCAATATAGGAGAAATACTATGAGTACCAAATACGGCTTGACCGAAACTTATCTACAAGAACAAATCAAAGAAACCAGCTACCAACGCTATGGCGACACAGGAATACTATGTGTCCTCACGCTAAAGAATGGTTATACCGTTACCGGAACAAGCGGATGTATTGACCCAACTATCTTCGCAGAAGACATCGGTGAGCGTATTGCGTTTGATAATGCGTTCAACAAACTTTGGGAAATCTTAGGTTACGGCGAAAAACAACGCTGGTATGAAGAAGTGCAATTAAGTTGGAAAGAGCGTGTTGAGCTTGAGTTCCGTCAACTAGACGACCGCCTAAGTAAACTACACGCCTTATTATTCCAAGCGGACGGCGTGTTCAATCCTCGCCCAGAGTTCATCGCCGAAGAACAATGGGAGCTTATGAAGTCGCAACATACCGCCATGAAAGCCTACAGCGATATTTTGCTTGCTCGCTTAAATAACGCCTAACAAAAAGGCTGGGTTAATCCCCGGCCTTTTTCATTTCATCTTCTTGTTCAGCCAGTCCTTGACCACTTTCCTTGTCATACTCGGTAGCATCTGCATAATGACTTCCAACACCACCGCACCACTCGCACCACCTACGACCGATAGTAACCCACTCAGCCACCGGTTAAAGCTAGACCCGAAGTGGTAAGCCACGGCGACACCGATGAATACGCCTAATGCTACGTCAAGCGAACGAGGGCATAATGCCTTTTCTCGATCAAACTCCACACTCGCCTTAAACGACCCTAGTACCGCGCCGACGAGGATGACAATATCGTCTATGTATAACGTAAGCTCATTGATCATTTATCCCCTCACATCGTAATACATAAAGCACAGCGAGCATAAACCACACGCTCAGCACCGTACTTACAACTAACTGTATATCGAGTGGGGGATACTCAGTTACGTAGCCATTCGCAATTATCGCTTGGTGCAAAGCCCCTAACAACAAAGCGAACGTCTTGAAAATCTGGTGCGGTCTGCCATGGGTCAGCAATCCCAGCATCGCGAACACTACAGCGAACGCACACAGCCAAATACACGTCGTAATCTGCGACTGAACCATGACAGGGATATTAACCGCCTCCATGTCGAACTCTTGGATCAAGAGTACCACCGCCCATAACACACTGACTAATGTGTTTAGTACTTGCGCAGGACGTGTGTCTCTACCATACATTAAGGATAAGATCGCGCAGGCCATAAAATACCCCTCTCCATTTAGTTAGGCAGTGAACATCGTCGGTTCGGACGTGAGATCAAACGCCGGCACTACGAAGTGGTAGTTAGGCTCTTCTTTGTCAACACCTGCACACGTGACGTGTAAGCGATACAGACCAGACGGCATGGTAGGTAACGCAGAACCTTCAAATGCGAAGGTATAGTCATTGCCATTATACACCGCCACCGTATCGAGGTTGAATGCCTCCGCCACGGTGCCTTCACCTTCTACGAGACGTTCGAACCGAAGTTTTAAGTCGATACTTTCCCATGTCGCAAGGTGGCTATCTTCTACCGGTACGGTATGGATGACCGTACGCCCTAATGGTGAAGTTGGCATTTCTACGCCGTTGGCCGTAACATTTATTGTAGGGTAAGGTTGCAACGGAATAACGTAATTCACTGTTTGCGAAGTTAAGATCGGTTTATCCGGCTCGTATTCTGAAATCACTTTAGGCGAAGTAAATGTTATAGTGCGTTCGGCTTCGGATAACGCATTAAATGCTTTTACGCCTTTCACCGGCCCATTGGTGGATAAGCTAAACTCTTTAATCTCATGCAGCTGCATAGCTTCGGCAGAGATAGTGATTTTAGTTTCTTCCGGTGATGCCACGTCTTGTAGCTCCGAAGTAATATTGATCGTGTTTGGACGTGATTCGCCACGTGGTCTTACGACCATTTTCTCAATGCGATAGACAGTATCAGAAGGCGGAATCTTAACGAATGTATACAAGAAGTCTACGAAGTGCGTATCTGTATCTTCGGGAATATCTACCTCTTCTAAAACTAACGACGGTGGTGTTTTTGGCTGTTCATCCGGACGTGGACGAGGTGTAGATGGTCGCACGCCAAGCGTTGCGATGTCGAACTCATATCCGCAACATCCATCGGGTTTGGCTTCAAGTGGATTGAATCCAATAAAGTTGTTTACGACAACACTCATATTTACTCCTATTTTGAGGTTAAAGAAAAGGAGTGCCTCTATGAAAAGGCACCCCAGAGAGGTTAGTTAGGAATGGTATAACCTAAGAAGTTGCCACTTAAGGAGGTTAGCTTAATGACCTGCGTGTCTTCTTTTACAGCGTCGCGACCAATTTCATCGATCACGTCGCGGACACCCAAGTAAACACCATCCGATTTCTTAGATAGAAGATTACCGGCTTCTTGCGAAAGAGAAAGTAACGCCGCCAATGAGGTTGTCGTCTCTTGTCGATTACCCCCGTCCGCGTCAGTAACAACCGCTTTAAGTTCACCGGTCTCTTGATCGAAACTCAGTTCGCTTACGTGTAGGTCAATCCCACTGATAGCGACGAGTTTGTTGCCACGGATAACTACCGTAGTTCCATCTACTTGGACGTTTAATTTACCATTCTCAATCGCCAGTGCTTCACCGGTATCTTGATCGGTAATAATCTTATGTTCAATCATCGTTTATACTCCTTAATCTTCGACAATGACTTGAATGTATTTCGTGTTCACAGAGTCCGTAGATTTCGCATCTGCGGCGACTGTTACACGTCCTGCGGAAATAGCCGTCTTACCTTGCGAAGTCGCTACGTCAGCATAGTTATCCGTACTTGTAAACTCTACAGCCGCAGCGGTACCGGCACGAACCGTGATGATAAGTTTATCGTCTGCGGAGGCAGGGCTAGATTTACTTATAACGGGTTGAATAACACGACTTCTGTCAACAGTAACAGACGATGGGATAACCTGCACTCTCTCGAAGGAATCGGAGCGAGGTTTATCCTCAGACTTGTAGGTAATAGTCTTTTTCGTCGTACACCCTGTCGCATTAGTTACGTTGATGGAGCGAGAGACTGTCGGTACGGTAGCAAGTACTTTATAAGTCTGCCATTTACAATTCGTACCGGTAGGGCGGCAACAAAAAGCAAAGATCGCAGTGTCGGCGGTGATCTCAAGTACACCGTTTGCGAAAGTGAAACCGGCGCTCCCTGTTTTCTCTGCATTAGCATCTGTTTTGACAGATACGTTGTTATCATCCCCATATACCATCACCCCATGCGATGTTGTCCCATTGCTTAGGATTAGACTGTAGAAGCCACTCGTACCGTTCGTCGCATAGCCAATAACGGTCGAAGCGCCATCCAACTTAATTCGAAGACCTTTAAGTGTGCGTCTCTCAGCAAACACATTCATCGCTTTGGTCTCTGGGAGGGTAACATACGTCGAACTACTTGAGACTAAAGGAACAGCTTGCACCAACACCGTATTGTGATCTAACTCCGTTGCTGTAATTAACGGACAATCTACACTCGGAACGTAGGTGTTGTCTCTCTTAGTTTGCGCAGAAAGAATCAACGTCGCAGTGTTATTCTTACCGTCTAAGTCTAAACTGGTATTTGGGTTCACCGCTGCGGTGAATTGGAATGTACCTGCCTCGCTTGGTACGACTTTAAAGCGAACTGTGAACGTACCACCCCTCGCAAGACCTTTAATGTCATAAGACAGTTCCCCGGTCTTGTCGAAAGAATCAACGTCTTGTTTAGCTTCGTGGATGTCTTGGAGGGTATATCCGCCACCGTTAGGCTTGTTGATAACTAAGTTAGTTAAGTCGTTTTTTCCTTCGCCGGTGTTGGTTACGGTGACAATAACATCGAAGCTATCATCCGTAAACGCCGTTACTTTGTTCGCGGTGATGCCGACCCCTACCTCTTGGAAAATGGACTCAAGCGCAGTTAAGCGAACGCATTGTCCGTCTTGTTTTGCGAGAACTACCGTCCCTTTTTTCCACGCAGCTTCCGGTAATTGGTCGATAGCGTCGCAGTCTAAACCTGCACCGCCACTATTAATCGCTTCGAGCTTATTATCGCTATTCACGCGGATTGTTGTTCCGTCAGCTAAGACATTTACTTTCTTCGCCACTGGGTCGATACCCAAGGCTTCACCTAAGTCGTCGCCGGTTACGACTTCTTTACTAATTGTCATAGTTACTCCCTATGGTTGGATAAGACCAACTCTTTGGCCACCGATACTATTTAATTGTTCGAGTTTAGCGAGCTGGTCTTCTAAATCTTTAACTCGTTTTTCGAGCTTGGCGAGGTCTTCTGCCGTAAGTACACCTTTAAGTGTAACAAGACCGGTAACAGGATCGACAGAGAAGTTATCCGAACTCAAGTTCATCGTGATTGGGTTATTAGCTGTACCATCACCCTTAATAGGTAGGTAAGTTTTTACCCCTGCGCCATCACACGACGGAACCTTCGTTCCTTTCGGTAGAGCGTCCCCTTCGCAACTCATAAGGCCAGGTTGTAATTTACCTTCCTCAATGAGTTTATTGATATAGTTTTCGACCTGGTCTTTCGTCATATAGACCTGATCGCCACATCCTCTGCAAGCCATGGTTGCCCCCTATTTTTGCTTAATAGCGCGAACGATTAAGCCGATTACACCCAGCGCAGAGACAAAGTAAGGTTTCCATGCTTCCGGTAACAAGCTTGCGATTGACTGTACATTATCAGAGAGTACAGGAGTTACCGCCACAGCAGACAATACCCACGTACTCCATGATTTTGCGTAGTCTTTAAAGTTGAAAAATTGCATAGCGCAATCTCCTATTCGTAGAACGGCACTTTTTTGCCGTTGATTAACATAAAGCCGGTCGGCTCACCTAAAACCGCACCTACGCCCCCCATGACTGGCGGTAAAACTTCCACATTCACCGTTGGGGGTGGTGTTGTGGCGTCCCCGTAGGTACTATCTACCCCGTTCTCACAACAATTCGTTTGGCAGTCAAACGCTGCGAACAATTCATCGCTAGGAGTAAACGTTACACAACTTCCGAGAGGGAACCGGCGAGGTTTAGTACCACTCAAACCACGCTCAATCGCGATGTTACCTTGGAAGTTTAAGACTTTAACGACTTCATAGCCGGTCGTGTCTTGAATTAATAATGTCGTCCAATCGTTAGGTGATAGACGATTTAGAATTTCGTTTGGGTTAGAGAGCGGAATAGACTTATCATCCGCCTCCAAGATCGCCGTTAAGTTACCCACATAACCCGGCATTGTCTTTGCGACCATGTTTAGCCTCCGCAGCAATTATCATGTTCATGGATGATGACATCTGCGACTTGTAGTTTATCGCGCTTGTCGATTTGGAACTTATACACCTCGCACCCTCTCGCTTTCAAGGTAGCCACATAGCGACCATTACAAAGCTCAGCGAATTGGTTATCTATGATAAAACGTACGTTCCCATCATCGTCGTAATCGAACATATCATACACTAAAGTTAGTGGTGGTTCACGTTTTATCTCTACCCGTCGAAACTCACCGCACGGTGTATAACTGTAACAATACTCAGGTGGTTTCTCACACTGTAGCGGTGTGATGTGTAACGATAGTTCATCGTAGCACAAGTGCGCCCCACTTCTTCGGAGGCGCAACTTTATTTCATTGGTACGGCTATCAGCTCGGTAAATCATTCGATCCCCTCTATCTCTCTAATGGACTTGATAAATGTTACGTTGTCATTAAACCGCTTTTCCTGCGATGCTTTTGTATTTGATAACGCATGGCGGTATTTCGTAATGGACTTAAGCAACTTCATCTCTTTGTCGTCTAACTCATACCCGTTTTTCTTCAACCAAGTAGGCGTTGGGTTGGTGTTATCCTTACCCTTCGCTTTGATTGCGATAGCGGTTAAGTCGCTGTAACGGTCGTTCATGTAAGTCTGCGACATCGCATAGGCGATTTTATCCCAACCTCGCTCTTTACGATAGCCTGAACTCACACCTAGCATGGCCTCCCAAATAGACTGCTTAGGTTCATCTTCAACCACGGCGGTGAGGACTTTTTGGAATACCCCTTTAGTCCAACCTGTAACGAGTACTTTCGTTTCTTCCGGTGTTAGGTTGGCTCTAATTCCCATGAAGTCCGCGTCATAAAGTGCGGTTGATATGCGTCCCCATGCTGGGTCGGTTGACTTCTTACCTGTATCGGGCTTGTAGTCCTTAAAGCTCGCGAGTTGTGAGTTAAGGCGGTTGCCGAAGTTATCCAACCCCATCGCTGCCAAAGTAGGATCTTTAAACGGCTCAGGGACAAGTGGGAATAACAACAACGCAGCTTTTTGGAAAGGCGTACTACCATGGGCCACCGGAATAGACACCGGCACGGCGTTATCCGATAAACTATCAATAATAAAGTCTTTCGCTTGGCTCGCAGACCATGCTCCTGTCATCACCTGTACGGCAGATACACCTAGTGCATTCTCTACGTTACCGGCACCATATTCCACTGGGAAACGAATAGCACCGTAGCCACTCTCAGAACATCCGACCACAACCGGTACCTCACGGAGTAATTGGTATGGATTCATGCCGGAGATTGGGTTGCCTAACTGTTTTCCGTTATCGTCGCAAGCGAAGTCGGCAATCGCTCTCGCAAGTAAATTAAGTGATACAGCGATTGCCACGTTGTTCACCATACGGGCCGTACCTTTAGGCGACCATTTGTAGCCAGGTAAAATACCCAAAAAGCTATCATCAGGGTTATTCGTTTGCTCTAAATAAGCGTGTTGGAAGGCTTTCGCACCTTGCGCAATAGCATTACCAAACATGGTGTAGTTACGGATATAACCCATTAACTTACTGGCACCTCGTTTGTTGAAGTTCATAAAGTGCAAGTTCGCCTCAATCGCCTTTTGTTGATCCATGCCAAACGTTCCGGTGAGTAAGTCGTACATCATTAGCGATGATACTAGCTCTTGCGACATTGTCATCGTGGACGCTGTATCGAGAATCGCCTTCGCACCATCAACTAGGCGTGTAAATTTCTTACCGGCAGCAAAGCGTAATTTTAAATCCGTACTGGTGTTGATCAAGTCTTCAATCCGCGAAGAAATACCGCCGGACTCGTACATCAGTTCGAGTTTGTCTAATTCTGCTTGTACGGCGTTACGCTTAGCCGGCACTAAGCCACTGAGTAACGTTGCCGCTTTCTCTGCGTATGATCCATTGTCAACTAAGCGTTGCGAAAAGAGTAACGCTGCCTTCTCTCTTGCGAACATTTTTAGTGGACTCATGAGCGTCTCTTGTACTTTGTTCTTAGTCAAGAACGCTTGGAGCTTAGTCGCTTTCGCATACGTATCTAATGCCCCGTTCGATTGGAACCACTTCTGCCCCTGTGGCGACATCGCTTTTACAAACGGACTAGTCTCTGTAAAGGCCATTAACTGATTGAGTTTCTCGTTGTAACCTTTGTAGGCGTTGATAACGCTAAACCCAAACGTCGTGGTAAGACCAGCCGATGACAAGCGCGTTAGCGATGATACAAGTGCCGGAATCGCTCTTAACACGAGGTTATCTGATTGCGTAAAGCGAGCAATGTTTTCACCGAATAGCGCACGGTTAGCTTCTTCATTCGCGAAAGATACCTTAACAACTTCTTTTTCGAGTTGACCTTTATTGTTTACCGTGCGCACAACGAGAATACCGTTTTGTTTACTGTAATCAGGTGTATTACGCTTATAAACTTTCACTATATCAGGGTGCGTTTTACTCATGTCAAGCATAACTTCCCCGACGTGCTTAGCAGCATACTGTTTAGACATTAACTCAATATGCCACGTCAAGTTTTCACTCGCAGTACCACCGTTAAACGCCCGGCCGTTTTGACGACTTGAGTATTCTGCCGCCTCTTGGCGAGAGACAATTTGGTCGATATTGTTCGCGTTCGTTACATCGTAAACATCGTCAATAGCGTTACCTTTACTGTCTTTCGCCTTAATGTTATACACGTTGCGAACTTTACCCATGGTACCGGTTTCCCATTCTTCGCTGGTAGCTTGCCCCATGGTTTCTTCACCAATTAAGTCCACCGCTTTTTGGTAGATTTCTTGGCTAAGGCGAACGTATTGCTCAGCGATAGGCATAATGCGACCTTTTACCGTGGCTTTCACATCGCTGGTTTTGTAGCGGTAGTGCGTAACCATTTCGATTTTAGGATCGCCGGTGTTCTCGTCAGTACCTAAGTAACGACGCACCGTGTATGGTTCTTTGGTTAGCGATGATACGTCCTCGTCGATGAACCCTTGGTCTTTAAGTTGTTTTAATTTGGCCTCTGCCTCCGCCGTGGTAAAGCCATCATGACCTCGCCAGTTCTTACGGCTTGTATCGTTCTCGCTCGCCGGCACCAAGATTTGGTCGTCTGACTTGTCGAACATATCTTGGATCTTAACCATTTTCTCTAATTCTTCCGTATAGCGTTTATACTTAGCGACGATATAGGACGGCACGTCTAGGTTCATAATACGGTTGTTTTCTAAGTATTCCTCGTACTCACGCTTTTTATCGAGTAAGCCGGGTACATGGCGAATGAATTGGCCGTTTTGGTCGTAGATGTCATCACCGAAGATAGTACGCTCCATGTTACGGCGTATCTTTTCATTACCACCCGTGATAGCACGCAACGATGACGTGGTATCTTGGACGAGGTGGTCGATCTGTTTACGGTTCTTACGTTTCGGGAACAAGTCTTTATTCGCTGTTACGAAATCAAGCATACTACGCTCGAATTCTTTTGCTTTCTTACTATATTGACGAGCGACCTGTTGCGCACGGTTTGAGAACGTAGCGACAGCATTCGATAACTTACCACCGTTACCTTCCGGATCGAGGTCGATAATAATCTGCATGGAGTCTTGTACCTGCGTCCACCAACGTGATAAAGCGTTTTGACCGGCGGTCGTAGCTTTCGCAGCACGAGAACCATCACGGGAAGGAATGGAACCAGTACGGCTAATATCACCGCCGACAATTACATCGCGGAAGTCTTTCGCTTTCTCGACTAACTTATCAGCGATTGAGAATGATACGGCCCCGGCCAAAGCGGAATCCGGTGAGTGCATAAACTCTAACTCAGCCTTAGCTAACTCACGCATTTCTTTACTTGGGACGATTGCCTGTTTAGCTTCATCTAACAAATTAAGCACTTGTTTATGCGTGAAGGTAGGCTTACCTAGAACTTTGCGTACGATATTCGCCATCGCAGAAAGTGCTTTCTCTACGAAAGATTTAGTCTCGCCACGTAGCTCTCTAGGTACAGAAATGCCGTAGCGTTGTTCAAGCGAAGCAACGTTATTGGATTCTAACGCAGCACCTAATTCAGCAAGTGCTTCTTCAACGGCTTTCTCTTGCGTAATCTCCGTTAACTCATTATCCGCGCGGTCATTTCGGATAGCGTTGGCAAGTGAATTAATGAAAGCGTTATTGCTCACATCGCTTAAAACTTTACCCAATTTTTCGCCGTGTTTTACATCAAGGCCTTGGTGAAAGAGTTCATGCCATGCCACCCATGTAGCGCGTTCTTCTGCGGAAAGAGTTTTATCGGCGCGGATATTATCAGCGACAATATAAACCTGTTGGTTATCCGCATCGTAAAATCCTTCCACGCCAGCGTTGCGCAACGTATTAAATGCGCCTTCATTGTCGAAGTCTTCTTTAGTTACGAACCGAATATTTTTACTTAAATCACCTAACGCCTTTTCCAAAGTCGCAGACAATTTATCCACAGAAATACCCTCAGCCTTAACGTCTTTCGCAGCCTTACTCCACTTCAACGCAGAACGCTTAAACTGCGTACGCTTACTTGTGTCTTTAGTAGGCTGAGCGGCTTTACCGTCTTCTTGCGTAAGGACATACACCATCGCACCATCTAACTTATCCACCGCCTTATTGTAAAACGCCGTAGGAATGTTAATGCAACCATGCGATAGGAAATTGTCGCTTGCTGTCGCGGTGTCTAAGGCTGCTTTCCGCTCAGGTAAATTCACCACACGGTGCATAGCGATAACACGTCCGTCAGAACTACGCGCTTTCTTACCGGTCTCTTTGTCGGTTAAGTCTAATACGCTGTCCCCAAACACACGGCGATCCGTTGCGGTTAGTTGTTTAGTATCTACTTTGTGGAGTTGGAATCTACCGCTTGGCGTATTACCGAACGCATTAGAATCACCCTTGTTCTTACCAAAGATTGCGTTTTGAGAATCCATGACTTTACCGTCCGGACTAACGACTAAGATTTTGCCGTTCTCTTTATCCGCAACCACGAACGATTTACCGCCGTGGTCTTTGTTGGCCACAACCCAGTTAATGGTGTCGCTGGCTTTTTGCGAAGCACCTTCGATTTTCTGCGACTGGGTAAATGTACCATATCCTGTATGCGCATGAGCGTCTTGTGGGATTGTCATTGACCCAACGGCAACCACAGCAATAACGGACGCCAAGACTTTATTCAGGTAGTCTAAGAATTTACGGAGTAAAGATTGTGGATCTACACTCTCACGTACTTCCAGATCAGTCGCCATTCCAGCGAGGTCTTGGTTAGTGGCACGCTCTTGCCCTAAGACTTTCGCAGCCTCCTCACGGATTTCTTTAGCTTTACCACGGAACTGGTTACGGCGAAGTGAATTTTTAACCGCTTCTTCGGCAGTATTCACTTTATCAGCTTCGACCGCTTGCGCATGAGCGAGAGTTTCAGTAGCTACCGCTTGATAAGATTCGTCCTCTACTAACTGATCGAAGAACTCCTCCGTAGTGGTGTACACTGGATTGCCTTTAAAGTCGAAGCCCAGTAAGCCGTCTTTCGTGCCTTTGAATTCTTTATGAGTAGGGTTATTCTTATGGAACTTAATATACCCACGTTTAGCCGCCTCAAAGCTAGAATCTCTCGCTTGTGGCGTAGCACGGAAGAATGCCTGTCTAATGTCGTCTTCACGATCAGGGTGCTGTTTAAGCAAGCGATGTACGACTGCTTGATTTTGACGTAGATCAACATTTTTGAACTCTTTCGCGAATTCGTTAGTGGTATTGATCTGCTCTTTCGCGAATTCGTTAGTGGTATTGATCTGCTCTTTCTCAGTAGCTACCGCCTCGTTAATCGCAGCCTCTTTCGCATTACTTTTCTTCACCGTTTCTTCATACGGCTTAGAAATGGCTTCTTTAAATTCTTTGTGTGTTTGTTCTCTACGCTCAGCTCGTTTTTCATCTTCGATATGCGAATAACGCTCAAACTCGCTGTCATCTAATTTATCCACTAGTTTATGGATCGCGCTTCTTACTTGTAAGTCACGAGTTAAACCTTTCTCCCGTGCCTCGTCTCTGATAGCTGATATCTGATCCGCAGTGGGTGTTCCTTTGAGTTGTTTAATTTTATTTAATAACTCAGCTTTCGCAGGATTGACTTCAGCTTTCTTAGAGTTATCAGTTTTATGTTCCTCACCTTGTGGGGATGAAGCATGGGCTGGCTTACGTTTCTGACTAACACCTGTTCTTGCGTCTAACTCTTCGTCGCCGGTTAATATTCCCCCCATCTGCGCTAAAGTAGCTTCGGGTACAGGTTTGCGTACAGGACGTGCGAGAGGTACTTTGTCTTTTATGTCTGCATAGCTTTTAGCTGTGTCGCTAGTTCTAACAGATCTATTTTTAGCCGGCACTTCTACCCAATGCGAGACGATGTCAGGCGAGAGCATAAGAGTGTCAGCTAGGGTACCATCTTGCATATTCTCCACGTTATGGCGACTGCCTTTACCACCATATCCACCCATATCCGTATAACTCTTAACCATAACCGCATTATATGGCACACCGTTTTCATCTGTTACACCATTCGCGATAACATACCCTAATAAGGCATCAGTCGCACGTTTAGAGCGAGCGGTTAAGTCAGCTTTAGCGTCAGGGCCATAGAGAAGATCATTCACCTTTTTCTTAACTTCTTCCGGTATTGCAACGCGAGGGAGGGCATCCCAGTTCAGGTTCTTACCGTCTATTACAAGCGGATTTAATGTTACGCCCTCTTTCAACACCGGTCTAACAAACGTCCCATCGCCATACATATCGTTAATCGTTTGCGAATTTGAGAGGAACACGCCACGTAGATTGAGACTACCATCGAGTAATTGACCTTTACGCACGGCTGAGATGAAGTCTCCATCTCGTAATTGATCCGAAATAGATTTCAGTAAGCGTTTATAGTAAGGAGTAGGGGTTTCACGTTTTACAGGTGTAGTTAAGGCTTTCGCTTCTTCCGATGTATGCGCCGTTGCTGCTACTGCTTCTGTCGCATTATATAACTCAGTTTTTACATCTTCCGGAAGATCTACCCACGTAGCGCGGTCTTTGGCTTGAGGGAACTGTTGCTCGATTTCCTCAATACGTTGGCGGAGCGCATTTACCCCTCCATGGCGAGCGACATAAGCGCGCTTACTATCTAGTGTTTCTCCCACGCTATCGCTTTGCGCGCGTTGCTGTACTCCGCTACCTGCGCTTTTTTCGACAACAGTTTGCGTTGGTTCTCCACCTTGTTGGCCTCCGTCTTGCCCCAGTTCTCCACGTTCTCCTCGTGTTGGGTCTGTTTCTCCGGTGCGTCCGTCAGCCCCAGTTGTATCGCTCGCTGGCGTGTTATTGTGCGGTTGTTCAATAGGATCCGCAGAAGCCCCCGTGTCGGACTGGCTATGTCCTTCGGCAACGGTTTCGGTTTGAGCTGGCGGAACTGATTCACTAGTTTGAGAACTGCGTTCTTCTCCGCTTCCGTTAGGCTCAGTAGATCCTTGTTCGACAGGTTGCCCGTTAGCATTTGCCGTGCCATCTCGATTATCTGTTCTATTTTCATTAAAATCTCCTCGCTCCCACGCGTTGAGAGCCTCAATAAAATAGTTGTTGCCGTCTTTATCAGAGAAGTTATCTTCTATCTCTTGAATGCGATTACGTTGGTCGTCAGTTAAAGACGCATCAGGTTTATTCGCAAGCTCGTTCCATTCCGTGAACAGGGCGGACTTATCTTCGTTAGATAGTTCACCGGCCGGCGTTTCTTGCTCCCATGCGTTACCTTTCTTATTTCGCTTAGCTTTTTCTCTAATCGATTCGAAAGTCTTTTGCGCTTTTGTTACAGGCTCAACTACCTCAGCGTCCTCGATTTTTTCTTCTTTCGCCGGAGAAGCTTTATTCTCAGCCTTGGATTCAATAACCTCAGTCGGCTCTACCGCTTTCGTACCTTCCTCAGTTGTAGCGTTAGTCTGCTCTTTCTGATTAGCGACGTATTCTTCAACGTTATCACCTACTTTACTCATATTCGCTGCGTCTTTACTTACGGCGATAGTGTTCGGGATATTCTCTAAAGCGGCAATCGCCATGATGAACGATTGTCCTACCCCTTCCGTGAGTGGCTTGTTCAAAGCGATATTTGACGCCATTTGTCCGAAGGCTTCTTCCCATCCTTCGCCTGTGAGTTTAAGTGCGGTTGCACCGGTGATACCTAGCGCTTTTGTTACAACGTCTCTTTTAGCAACAGCGGTGCCAGCCTCTTTAGCTTGGCGAATAATCTCACTACTAATCTTGGCTTTATCCATCAGCTTAGATGTTAAAACACCCACGCCCTTAGCCGTTAAGGCTTCAGTTGCCATAATAGCCGAAGCACTCTTAAGACCATCGTCAATCGCTCCACCCAAGTCAGATCCATACTTATTCACCAAAGTCTTAAACTCAGCGTCCGTAATACCCGCCAAGTCTGATTTACCGAACTCTTTTTGGTATGCCTTTGCCAACGCTTCCGTAAATTGACCTTGCACTTCCGCCGGTACGTTTCCTAGGCTAGAGATGACTTGATAAGCCATCGGACTTTTAAAGGCGGCACCTGCGAGAATACCGAGCGCTTGCGGAACTGCATTCTGCCCCGTACTGTATGCGCCAACACGAAAACCAGCACCGGGGTCGTTAGCGAATGCCTTAATCGTACCCCACAGCCCTTCCGCCGCTTGTTTATTAAAATCCTCTTGTCGTTCATCTTCGCCTACATAGCGACTGTGTTTATTGGCATTGACCGTGTTTTGTAGCGCAATTCCTCGTGCAGTATTTAACACATCGCCTACTGTTCCATCTACCTTCCGGTTTAATGCAACATCAGTTCTACGCGCACTAAGTTCTTTATCGTACTCCGCTAACTTCTCTTGATCTTCTTTAGGCAAGGCGTTATACGCCATCGTTCTTAAGTCAGCTCCATTGACTTGCGCCAGCTCACCAGTATCGGCGCTTTTTGTTACGTTGTCACTAATATAGCGCGCCATTGCGGCGTCGATCCGCTTTTTATCTGCGGATAGCTGTGGTTTATGCGCTTCGATCTCTTTATCGAGATCGCTATCAGAAACAGCGAGGTGACTTAAACCGGTGGCGGAAGCCACGGCAACTCCCGAATCGAAAGCGTCTTTACCTTTGCCAAGTGTCTCTAAGAACGATCCAAGTCCTAGGAAATCATCTTCTTTAAGCGTCTCAGGTAGGTCTTCAATCTCTTTTATCTGCTTACCAAGCACGTCTTTCTTGCTACCGTCCGGTAAATCGTCATGGTATTTCTTAAGGCTACTTAACCATTGTTGTTGCACCGCGTGTTTTTCCCACGGCTTTAATCCGTCTTGACGAATACGTTCATTCAACTGCGTATAGTTAAGGGCGTTTCTGCCGGTAGAGGGGTCGATTCCATAGCGTGAATTCGCACTCGAAATGAAAGAAGAATTACTCTTGTCGAACTCCGCCATTTCATCTACGGCTAATTTCCGCGTAGAAGGCTCAGTCGAAGGAGCTACATTCGTTTGCGAATTTTCGATGGGTGGTAATACAGAACTACCGCTAGGCTGTTCAAGCGTAGCGGTAGGAGTGGAGAAATCGACTTTGCCGAAGTCGAATTTATTTAAATTTAGTGCCATGATTAACTTCCTCTAATCATTCTTCTTAATGGCTCGTCGAGTTCAGTCGGGTACTGGTCTCGTTTATTTTGCTCGAAGTTAATGTCAAAGTTGTGAGGTTTTACTAACGTACCTAACTGCGCCAGTCTATCTTTTTGTTCGGGCGAATAGTTCGGGTTATTCGCCACATTAATAAGGTAGTCCTGCTCTTGTGCGCTCTCAGGGATAATCTGCTCACCAGTCGAGAGCTGTGCTACCGCTTCCGGAATAAACCCCAAACTTTTACGGCTAACGTCAGCAAGCTGTGTAACACGTTCGCTGTCTTCGCTACTTCCTCGATCTTCGCTACGCTCTCCATGACCGGTGGTGTTTGCGAAGTTGACGTCTTGCTCACCACCGGTGTCGTTTTTGGGTTTTGTGGTTCTTCCACTGAGGCATATTGATTCCCTTCCTCCGGTGCATCACCTAAGTGGCGTTGGATAGAGCTATTCACGAATTCAGTGCTTCGTGTTTTTTGAGAGTACGGGGAACCAGGCAAACTCGCCCATGTTCTGTTAGACTTCGCCACGGCTTTGTTAAAATCGCCGGATAAAATCTCTTTAAGCGCACCATTTTGCGATAACAACGATACGGCTGCTAAGTCTTGTGATTCCGGTGAGAAATCCTTAAGTCCTAACTTCTTAGCCTCGTCTTTCCATGTACGCTCAAGAAATTGATACGCGCCGGTGGCGGTGGAGCTATTATTCTTCCCGTCAGTTTGCTTGAAACCCCACTTGTGGAAGGTAGGCTTATCCAATGATTCAAGTTGGTTCTTATGGCTACCACCATATACGCGGTATGGGTCAGCACCTTTGGATGTACCTTCCGCATCACGAATCATCGCCAAGAAGGCTTGTACCCGTGGATCGTCCAAGTGTTTTTCTAATTCAGCTCTTGTAGCCATCTTCTATCTCCCTAGTGGATTTTCATTTTGGTTTGTGGTTGTGTTTGGATCTGAAAGACCTGCTTCCTGTAAGATCTGCTCTCTTGTGTAACCCACAGGGAACTCCCATTTTTCACCATTTGCGAAATACAAGGTGCGCCCAATTAGCCCCACGTTCTCGTTAATGTTTTCGCCATTACCCTTGTTGATAAACTGTTGTAAGTTTTCACTGTCGCCGAGCTTAAAGCTATTTACCTTGTAGGATTCCTGCTTATTCGTCGCTTTCGATTGACCTTTAGATCCTGTAGCTCCAACGGAATAAGCCTCCATGTCAGTTTGCGCTTTTAGCATGGCTTCTTGCGCAGCCGTTAAGCCGGCTTTAGCATCATCGACTTGTGATTGCGCCTGCTGGATAATGCTTTGTTTATACGCGTCCAAACTTTCACGGTATTTCTGCGCATTCGCCGGTAACTTAGCTTCCGCAATAATTTCTTCCGGTGGACGTTTATCACCGGCTTGTTGGCGACTTGCAACGTACGCAGAAGTAAACGCTTTGTCCCAAGCTTCCGGTGTCATACTTTGTGCTTGAACTAAGTCATTATTCGCGGTATCGAAACCTTGTTGCGCAGTAAACACCGAATTACGTGCTTCACCAAACGCTCGCGTAGCTTCCTGCAAGCCTTCCATATTATCGTTTCGGTTACGGTTAAAGCGGATGGTTTCTTCCGTATTTTGGTTAGCTAACCCTTGTGCTTGCGCTTTGTCAGACCATGCTTGGTTAGCTTGATCTACATTATCGAGCTGATAACCGGAGGTATTCGCATCATAACCAGCTTTGTTTTCTGCTGCGGCTGTATTGGCAAAAACGATGTTAGCATTAGACTGCCCTAACTCGTCAGCTTTACTGTTAAGACGAGCATTTTGCGCAAACGTAATATTAGCATCGCGTACCGCGTTATCGATCTTGGCAGAATCACCAACAAAACTTAAAGCCTCTTTGCGTGCGCCTTGCGCCATCTCGTTCTGTAAACCGTAGTTCTTCGCTGCGCGTTCTACATCTAACTGATTCAACGCACTATTCGCAGCGTCCGCTTCTGTAGCAAAATTGAAGTTATCAATGTAATCACGATACGCGTCACGTCGGCCTTGGCGAAATCCGCTGTTAACGACATCTCCTCGATAGCCACCCTTGGTAGGTGAAACAATGAACATATAAAAGTCTCCTAATAAGTCCGTGAAGTCTTAGGCGTTGTATTCACCGCCACCTTCGTACTTGGTCTGTATATTGTACCGTAACTACCACCACTTGGCGAATATTGTGGGCGTGTAGGTGCAGAGATTAATCCGCCGATAGTGTACGCAGCCGTTCCTAACAAACTCGACAACGCTGCGCCTGGGTCAGCTCCGAATGAAGCAAACGCCTTCGCTGAGGCATTCGCACCTTCCAAACCCTGCCCGGCCAAACCACGTCCTGCTTGAACCATCGCAAGTCGAGCTTGTAGCCACTTATTCTCCATACGGTCGGCACGAGAATTTTCATACTTAACCGCACTATTCATTCCGGCGGAAATCAATTTGGCTTCCGTGGAAATAAGTTCGTTCAACGCTGAGCGTGTAGCACCTGTACAATACTGGCTCGCACACATTAAAACTTCTCTACGCTTACCGACCATTTGAAGACGAGCTGTTGCCATCATACGACCGCCCGTGGCCTCGTACTGTGGCTTATACGGTGATGCGAAATAGCCATTAATCTGACCGCCCAATGCGGTCTCATGCGGTTGGAACTGAGCCTTGTATTGGTCGTACATACGCTCAGCGATTTTTAGCTGACGATTCGCTAAGTCGAACGTTCGATCCGCAATCTCTTTCTGTTGCTCGTACTGCTTAGTCAACGCCCAAAGCTGAATCCCATTGAGCGCGAACATGATTGTGGATTTCCACCACGCCGTATCTTCGGTATAGACCTCCCAATAGAACTTCTGCCACTCCTTTTCTTCCTCACGGCGAGCTTTTTCCGCAGCCTCAAACTCTTTGGCCCATGCTTCATGGTTGCTCTTAATTTGGTCTAAGTGATGATCTATCTGCTTGATCATCTCCTTACCTTGAGCGGAGGCGAGTTCTTTATAGTTATCTAATCTCATTTAGAAACTCCGTGTAACGCTTTTTGAACCCTTAGTCGGTTGAATATCACCGGACTGTCTAATGCCACCTAAGAATGGGGCGTATGGTAGAGGGCCTTGTTGCGCCATCTTACCTAAAGTTCCATCCGGCGAAACAGGGGAACTAATCATTTGACCTACGGTATTAGAAAGCGTACCAAGCAATGTACTCAACGCAGCGCCAGGGTCAGCTCCGAATGAACTAAAGGTACCAAACGCAGACATAATACCCTGCTGACCTTGTTGTGACGCATTACGACCAACCTGAATCCACTTGATCCGTAACTCAAGCCACATATTATCCTTAGCCTCTTTGCGTGCTTCCGCGTATCTATAGGCATGATTTTTGGCGTTCCCTTCCGTCAGCGCACGCTCAATCGCAAGCCCACGACGGTCGAAGTCCGATATACGTTCGCAATTACTACTGCTACATCGTTCAGCGAGGGCTAATGTTTGATCGAACGCTCTACGAACATTCTCACCAAACATTCCCCCCGTACCAGCATAATCCGCACAGGTAGTAGATCCGGCAAGTTGCGCACTCATAGCATCTTCTTGCGGTTTGTAAACGGCGTTGTAAAAATCAAATAGCTCCTCCGCAATCTTCTGTTGCCGGTCTGCGACTTCATAAGTGCGGTCGGCAAGTTCTTTTTGCTGGAGGAACTGCTTTGTCAAAGCCCATAGCTGAATACCGTTGAGCGCAAAGAGAATAGTTTTCTTCCACCACGCATTATCCTCTTTGTAAACCTTTTGGTAGTACTCTCTCCAAAGCTTCGATTCTTTTACACGTTGCTCCTCAGCGGATTTAAACAATGCGCTCCAAGCAGCGTGATTCTTCTCCGCCCATGAAAAGTAATAATCCCATCCGGCATTAAGCGAGCCGGGTATCTGCTCAGCGGTAAATTCAGCCATCTTATAACTCCATTCGAATAATCTTCGCTACTTCTTCTCCGGCTAAGGTGAATGGTTTACCTGTTAAGACGACCACGTCTATATAGGCAAAATTACGCGCACGATAGATGACTTTCATATAGTCCACCATGCGTTTAAATTCACCCTTGCCACGGTATTCAGGGTCGATGTATGCGGTCATTAACTTAACCATTCGCTCCCCTTTCCCTTCGTGGAATAAGAGCTGGTTCATCGCTAACCCAACGCGTTCGCCTTCATCGTTAAGTAACTCAACAAAGTCTAAACTTGCGGAATGCCACATCATAACTAACATCTCATTCGGCAATGAGGTGGAATCAGATCCGTCCATTTCAGCGAAACTTTTATCGATGAACGGTCGCATTTTAATGACCTGTTCTAAAGTTTCTTCCGGTGTAGCGGGGAATTTTACGGTTTGAATCTTCATACTGTGCCTAACTCATGATAACTGGTAGAGACTTCTACCTGATAAACTTCTGCCGTGCCAGTGAGTTCGACTTGAAACTCTACATCACGGCGACCCGAAGGAAGTCTAAATTTCTCCGTCTTTAAGGGGCTGTACTCCTTGATCGGAATACCATCACCGGTAAGTTTAAACTTCACATCCCCACCATTGTAACGACTTACTTTCGCTCCAGCAAAATTAACTTGCGTAGGTGATACCTCAACTTTCCCTCGCCATACATACGGGCGTAATTTATCCCCTACGTTCCAACGATAGACACCGTCTTCGTACACGAGGTAAAGTTCTTCATCTGCGCTGAATGCGTACAATGGTCGGTCTGATAGTTGTACCAACTTACTATGTTGCCAGTCAGCTAAGCTGATATTGAATTGTAAGCAGTAAGCAGCCACATCACTAAAGAAATAAACACCATCTCGATGATACGCTACGCTCATACGATCAGGGTGTAATGCTCGCCAGTCATCTTGTGCGAAGTAAGGCGAAGTGATGTTTTGCGCTGACTTGCCGTCCGTTAGGATCAACCCCTCCGCGGTTACGAATACAACACCCTTCGGTGTCTTAGTATAACCGTGTCCTCCACAACAACTTAGCAATGGGTAGTTCTCTAAGGTCTTATGTACTTGTCGGCACCCTACCGTCTTACAATCGGCAATAGGCTCTACCAAATACACCGCTCCGCACGTCAGTACAATGACGTTATTCTCAAACTCAACGAGGGCTTTTATATTGTCATGCACCGTTAATTCGTCTGCATCTTCCCATACGTGTGGATAATGCGGTAGTGAAAAGCGGATGCGTTTGCCGTAGAATCCGGCCAACTGTGTACCGCCTACGGTGATAACGCCTTCTAATTCTTTCGGTGGCGGTAAGTAATCCTTCGTCTCAAGTACGCTACCTAACTCATAATCACGCTTGCTGTCTAAGTAAGTGGAATCGTTGACGGGTATTTCCGCGACGAGGAAGAACTCGCTCACATCGCTTTTCTCCCCGATCATGACGCTCTCTAAATTAATGGCCTCTGCGTCAAAACCACTCACTAAGCGATAAATTCTTATTTTCTCCACGCCATATTCCGGTGGTGGCGTCTCAAAACCGGACAAGATAGCTGTTCCACCATCATCAATGTCCACGACCTCACTTGGAAGACTTGGTGCGCCTTCATCGCAACAACTATTCACATAGGTGTAAACATAAGTTCGAGCCGTACGGTCGTAATCAATCCCATCAATGAAATTAGATGCTCCGCAAGACGGTTTCTTCAAATCCGACATAACCTCTACATTAGGCGCAGACATTGGTGTAGGAACGCCTAAACGGATCCACTTCGGTTCACATTCGTCAGAACACGCAGTAGCCGGATAATCAAAAAGTCCGGTAACGACTTGTCGTTGGCAGCTCGTATTAAGGCGCGTGAAATCAACACATTTATCGAACTCTTTCCAACAACATCCATCGTAAAACACGGACTTCGTTGATTTTTTAATACTGTGGCATAACTTCGTTTCTCTAAACGGTTTTAACGTGCCATGCCACAAGTTTACATCCAAAGCTAACTCTGCGTATTCGCCACCAATCAAGTGCCGGTCATATCGTGGAACCATACCCTTGAAGTCGCGATACAACAGATTCATTATTTATCCTCCTAGGATTGCTTTTAACTTCGCCTTCAACTTCTCGCTATTTGCAATTTTATCAAGTAAGGCTTCTACTTCTGCCGCGTCGTCATGCTCACAACACGCTTGCGGTGTATATTGTGGTAAAGGAGCCGTACCAGCTTCGATAATACACCCGTTTTCATCTAACGTAATAGAGGTGTATGTACCGGCTGGAATTGGATTCTTACGGTTAAGTAGAGATAGGCACTTCCCATCATATACCAAAGACTTATTTCCTACACAGATAGAAAACGATTTACACGCTTTCGGCTTATCTACCGTGGTATTTCTACAAGGCTTACACTCAGCCATACAACCCTCCGGATTTCATTCGTATTTTACCCCGTTTAGTGCCAAGGATTCGATCTGCGCTTGCTTGATATAATCCTTGCTGATACTGTTTAGCGTGTAACATCGAGAGCTGTATATCAAACCATCGTGCCTGCTTAATTTGATACAACATAGCGAGTGCCTTATCTACAATAACCTCACGGTAACGCTCATAAATAAGGGCATCTACTTCGCAACAGTCTTGCTTAGGTGCTACGGCCACAACGACCCTCACCCGTTCCCCACTCTCGACTGGTGTAGGGCTAATCTTAAGATTATTTGGTGGCACAAACCATCCGTTGCGACCGTAGCAATTCGGTTTGTTACAAGGCTCCTCTTTCAAGATCTCATACCCACAAACTTCTCTAATACTTACAACTCGCTCACAGTCGTCAATATCTAGCAAATATTCGTCCGCACAAGCAATAAGTTCAACTTCGGTCGTACGTTTAAGAATCTGCGATTTTACGCAAAAGTCGATTACGGCTTTACGCACATAATCTTCCGCCATCGGTTGCTCAATTCCGTCCAGCAACATGATTTCATCAATAAAATACGACAGCGGTACAGTGGTGCTAATATCACGCATAGTATCTACCTCGCGCACCTAATTGATATTTAGCTATCTCTCTCGCTACTAATTGACGTAGTTCTTTAGGTACGCCTGTAAGATTGTAATTAGATTCTTTATCAACTTCGACTTTCGCCTCGATAAGTTTTAAGAATAGGTTAAGGTGCTGCGTAGCTAACGTATTGGACGACTGGCTTTCTTCATCTACCATTAAAGCTCTAAAAAGTACCCAGTGTACGCCTAACGTAACGTCAGCACAGTTAGACTGCTCAACGTCAGCACCTAAATCGTTTATTTCGAACTTGACTGGCGGTGTTTCACAAACAAATTTTAAGTAAACATCTACGCCGTATGGTACAGCCGGTTTCACGAAGACAGATCCATCCTTATCGGTAGCGATATTATACTTCGTTAGTCTGAAATCACGGCTATGTTGGAACGTAGAACATTGACGTGGGCGAAAGCCACCCCATTTAAGTTGCTTATCGCCCTTGTCTTGTTCGATTTCGTAGAGTACATGACCTTCTTCATCACACACGCCAACGACTGATAGAACACGCTCACACCCTTTAAACTCTTGGTTTATACCCGGTGTCAATTTCGCTACACGCGTTTTCTTAAACTTACTCGGATTAAGCGTGTACATAACGCACATCGCCTCATTCCAATAGTCAAGCAACTGACGTTGGCTCCAACGCTGATATTGCTTAGCCTGAATACCGTCCGTGTAATCGTTTAAGTCGCGTGCTACGCCTTCAATCAAGTCGTTGATCGTAGTCATTATTGATCTAAGTCCTCTAATCCATCAGTTGTGGTTTCTTGCGATGCTTTTTTAACTTTCTTCGGCGGAGATTTACGTTTAGTTTCGGCTTCTTCTACCGCCTTATCTTCACCATTCTCTTCCGCTAACACTTCTTTAGCCTGTCCTTTCGCTAAGGCATCAATCTGCGCTTGTAACTCAGCCACTTTCTTCGCGTGTTCAGTCTCTTTTTCTTCGAGTTGCTTGCGTGCAATTTCTAAGTTACGTGCATTAGCATTCGCCAATTCCTCGGCTTCACGCGCTTGGGTTTCTGCTTCTAATTTTTCTTTCTCCGCTTTAATACGCGCTGCTTCTTCCGCTTGAGCGTTTTGTTGCGCGATTTCCAAGCGACGATTCAATTCAATTTGTTTCTGATCATCGGCGAATCGTTCAGGTTCATCCGGATCATACGCCGCAACTAAGTCGCCACGTGCGGCTAACTCAGGCGTCCATAAATAAATATTACCAGCCGCGTCACGTAAGTAAGGTGCTTTCGCTGCACGCGGAGGAGCTACAACGTTTTCGGTTGGGTTTGCAGTGGAACTAAATTGTGCCATATTTTTCTCCAATATAATTAGATTAAAAGCGCGGATATTTCACCGCGCTTTTTGTGCTTCAATTACAAGTGCATCGGTACTTCGTAGTCGAACACGTGCGCTGATACTTCTACGCGGCTTGTGACGTCAGCGATAGAAGTGAATTTATCAGTCGGTAGCCCTTCTACTTTCAATACCAACTTCACGGCTTTACCGGTTGGAACGAAGTAACCGCCGTTAGCCGGTTTCACCGCCGTACGTTTCATCATGTGGGTATTCGCAGTGATACCGGTCATAGGATCTACTAAATCGACATCACCTTCATGCGCCAATGTTTTAGCGTCAATGATGTGAGCTTCTAAGGTAAATACTAAACCGTCACTGTTCGGTGGTAAGAAGTAACCACGTTCGTGTTGCATTGGGATAACCAACGCAGCTACGTCAACCACAGTATGATGCTCAGGAATCACGAACAAGTCTAAGTAATCACCTACTTTAACGCTCGCTTTACGTAAAGCTTCTGCCTGGCCAATACTGTTCAGTGGGTTGAACGACGCACCGGCGGTAAAGAAGCCGTGCATATATTCACCGGCGATACGAAATGCCGGACGATTAATGTTTTCACCGTATACTTGGTGTGGAGCTAAGTAGTTACTTTCATAACGGTATGCACCACCACGAGCTAAATTAATGTTTGCCATGATTTTTACCTACCTTATTCAAAAGTCCAGTATGCTACGGCGATTGCATCGTTGAAGATCGCTTTACCACCCCAAATAGCTGCCATTTGATATTGGAAGCCGAAGTAGTCTTTATCTTCGATAATGCGTCCTTCCGTAATGTCGCCATAAAAGGCATACGCGTCTTTACGGAACGCTAAGATGTAGTACACCTGTTTGTTCACTGCGGTGTCGTAACCACCTGGTGTACGCATAGATTCAATCGTACGGAAACCGGCTAATTGACCTGGGAATTCACCGGACAACAACATAGACGGCTCTTTACAGCAACCGATGTCCGCTGCCAAGCGATATTCAGATTGAATTAATACATTGCCGAATTCCGGTGGAACAATCAAGAACATTTGATTGTTTTCCCAACGGCTACGGTGTACTAAGACTTGGCGTAAGTTCAACAATTCAGTCGGTAAATTCGCTGGCGTAATACGCACCGGTTTACCAACGGTACCTAAGTTGATCGAACGATGACGACCTGCATTTGCACCTTTGTTATTTGGGTGGGCTTCAAGCACCATACCGGTTAGTACGAAGGCGTGCCACATACCGGATAATTCTTTGTAGCATGAATCTAAGAACGCGTCCTCGAACATACTCCAGTATTCACACATATTACGACGTGTGTTGTTGTCAAACTTCAACGCTTTATATGCTTGGTGGCATAAACGCATTTGGATGGAAGTTAAAGACACTTCATCAGGTTTGATTACTTGGTTGTCTTCGTAGTTCTTCCACGCACCGACATCCGGTTGCAATAAGAATTCTACGACTTGGTTACAGTCAAAAGCCTGTGAGACAATATTGGTGTTAACAATTTCCCCAATAATGTCTTTTTCCCAACCACGGGCGATGATTTGGGAGTGGTAGCCTTTCGTAGCGAGAGGAGTATCCATGATACTCCCATACCCAGACGCCGAACCTAACCCATTCAAATTAGACATCATGTTCTCCTATTTTATTTTTGAACGCTGGAACGATGTGCGCCCAGTTTCGCTCGATACTCGCTATATTGCTGCATCGTAATAAGTCGTCGTTGACGCTTACGTAGCATCTCTACAGCTTCCTCATTGGTGAACGTAAACCCTTCCTCCTTCTTGGTAGAAGCGGTTTTAGCTACACCGTTCGTTGCACCAACATCAGCGATTGCATTTGCTGCCGGTGCCTTATCGTGGATGAACGCTTTCACTTCATCCACGATAAAATCTGCATTCCCACTTTCCAGTGCGTCTTGTAACGCATGACCATAAGTGGTCTTAAATGGGTAACGGCTATCCGGTTCAGCTAATTTCTTTTGGAATTCTTCGGAATTAAAGATAACACCGAAATCCGGAATAGCTTTAAAAATCTTATTCTGCGTTTCGTTCTTTAACGCAAGTTTGCGTTCTTCCGCAGTCGGTTCACGTGTACGTTGTTCTGTCTTAGACAAGCGTTCTTCTAAGTTAAGTACGCGGTCATAGACCGGCTTAACAAACGTATCACGGATTTCAATTAACACATCATCATCTACGTTTTCACTGTTAAAGCCTTTACGCTCTAACAGCTCACGGACTGCATCCGCTTGCTGAGCCTGTGTCTGCGTTGACATCTGACTACGTAGATTACTTAATTCTTGCTCCAACTCAAGCTCTCGTGCGGAAGGAGCTGTATTTTTGTTACCGTTAGCGACCTGCGCTTCTAGCTCAGCGTTACGCTTACGATATAGCTCTAGGAGCTTATTAGGGTCTTCCCCACCACCGTTATCATTCTGAGCGGTTGTATTGTTTTCAGTGTTGGTACTGTCTCCAACAATAACGGTATTAGGTGCTTTAACCTCACCCGCAACAGGTGGTTCTTGTGGGGGAGTTGTTTGATCTACACGTTTGCTTGTAGATCCATCAGCATTAAATACAATGCCGTTAGCCTCTAACTGAACGCGCGCTTGGTCTGCGAATGGATGTTTAGCCATAAACTTGTGCCTTATTTATTGACTGTTTTAATCACCGCAATTAAATCATCGATGATCTGTTCTTGACCCTTTAACTGTAGGGCCATCGCTCTCGCAGGTTGCTCATTTGTAATGGCATAAGCCTGAGCTGAACGAACCTGCTCCTTACTTACAAACTCTTTTGCTAAAGTTAGTAAGTTTACAAACTCAGCACACGTTGAAGGGTCACTAAACACTTTATACAGTGTGCGAGCTTGTAAATCCGTTGGTACGAACGCACCAAATTTAATCTTAGCCACGAATCGGATTCTTCGGACTTAATTTCTTTTGATTCATACCACGTTGGTCTTTAAGCATTGCTTTGTTACCAACTAAATCCGCATCGGTTTTCACTTTACGGTTAGTACCAGTACGGGTATCTTTCATCATAATATCAGAGGGAATACCCGCCATTTTTCCGCATTTCGCACATCTTGCCATTTTTCTATTCTCCATGGAATAAAGGTCTTGGAAGTAACTGAGCTTGCGCCACGGTTAGTTCTTCTACACGCATAATTGCTGAACCAATCATAGTTTTATCGCATAGCTCAAACATATAATAGCCAGGAACAGATAACACCGTTAGATTGTTATTCGGTGTATGCGTCCATAGCTCACCACATTGTACCACAGGTTCAGAGGATACGATCTGCGATTCGACTGAATCTAATACGCACCCTTCGCAATCCACGCACCCATCCCGATGTGGGATCTTACCACCTACAATATCAATCTTATGTAATACGGCGCAGTCCCCTTCGCGTGTTACATCACCGTATTTATCCGTTTCTGCGCAACGAAAATTAAAGGATGAAATTACCACGACATATCCCGGTGTAACCATAAACACTTTAGAGAACTTCGTTGTCTGCTTTTGGTCTACAATTTCAATCGCCATGATTATCTCCTATCGTGGATCCATCGGGTCATTAGGGCCGTCCGGGGCTATCGGGTTCGGTTTACGTGGAGGAGTATTCGGGTCAAACGGTACCACTTCCTCTTTCATAATAATTTCAAAGTCATCACGAGAATCTCCTGTGAAAATATTATAAGGGTTAGAAGCATTAGAAGAATTAAACGTTGTTGAGACCAACGTATAACCTTGATTCTGCAATTCTAACAAGACTTCGTCATATCTTGTTCTTGGTACAGGCTTCCCTATAATTCCCATTACGCTAAATTCTTTTAGAATTTGTCTTGTGTCTTGTTTAATGAATTTGAAATTAGCCGTTGCTCTACCATCTTCCCACACCGGGTTAAAATCATATTCCTGCAAAGTAATGGTATACACTTTTGGTGTTTCAGTATCCGCAAAATACATCGGAGGTATAAAATCACTCGAAACAAATTTATAGCCACCAATTTTTAGTTGGTTATCATAAATAGTTCTAGGAATTTCATCTCCAACTTTTCCAGTAACTTCACCTAGGGTTGTAGTAACAGGGTCAGCGATACTACCTTCTTTTGGTAAGATTACGCGCTTAAAAATTACTTTCGACAGCTTAACTGTGCGAAGTTTAACTAAGTAATACTTCGTATAATCGATGTCTAAGAACGTTTCACCCTCAGCGAACGTTGTTGTAACAAGCTCTTTACCTTGTCCCAAGTATTCATTTAGCTTAGCATTAAACGCATCACGTGGAATCTTAGTTCCAACTTCACCGTCAAAACTGAGCTTGTCAACAGCCGCATCATCCACGAAGAACTCAATCTCTACTTTCGACCGCTTAGGTTGAGGTTTAGGTGTATCAGGTTGCGGTTGCGGTTGAGGTCTAGGCGTCTCAGGCTCTTTAGGTTTCTCCGGAGAGGGAGGACTTGGAGGCGTAGGGTCTTTAGGTACATAACCATTGCCACCTTTAGGACACTCTACCCCGACGATACCACCAGTCGGAATCTCACTACCAATCACCGTACTTTCCGGTAAGCAGCAACATTCCACTTCTTCCGCTAGAGCCACGAACTGACCTAACAATGTTTTGTCTTCCAGCTCAAATACGTAATCACCAGGAATCGTTAAAAATAACATCCCTGCGCAACCGTCAATCGCTACATCACAACAACGAATGCGAAGTGGTTCGCTCAACTGAACAATCGCTGACTTACCCTCGTCGGCACCGCACGCACATCCGCTACCAAACGGCATAACGCCACCGCCCAAATAGACACGGTGGACTAAAATCTTTTTACCGGCCGGCAAAGCGAAGGTGGAAATTTTTAACGCCTTACATTCACCTACAGTTACCACGTGCGTTACAGCGTTGGTGGAAAGGCTATCAAATAACACAGCACGGTTAGTTTCTTCTGCGTTAGAACTTCGACTTACAGCGTGAACTTTTTTGCCAGTAATAATACTACAGTTAGACATAGAGTATCCTACAACGTTAATAGAAATAAAATCGTCGTGATTGTACTACCGACGAAGAATCCTCGCCACCACCAACAATATCCGCATTCGATCTTAAACAAATCAGCGAACGGTACGATTACCTTGTTCCACGCGAAGAGTTGGATTTTATTGGCAACCTTTCTTACGTTTTTCATAGCTTTTAACCCACTCATACGTTTTCTTCGCCAGGTCAAGCGCCAACTCATACGCTTCGTCATCCGGCCCTTCCGGTTGGAAGATATAAGGTTGCTTCCAATAAAGGCGCTGCACACCCCCGAAAGTTCCGTCTTGCGCGAATGACATCTTTCCGCCGGCGCCGAAATCTACGGTGACACTAAGTACACCACCGCCGTCATTTACGACTTTACCTGCACCTTTAAGGATGTCATGGACGATGTCACCCACCTGCATATTACGGCCGTTTAAGCTCATTTGAAATCTCCAATATAGAGTTATTAGTTAAATTCTACACGATCTCTATGTTAGTAGCAACTTACTCGAAAATTACTACTAACATACTAGAAAACTACACCTGTGGCGTTTGCTGTGTCTGCGGTGTTGCTTCGGTTTGTGGCGTCACGCCTCCCTGTGGAGGTGGGGCTAACTGGCTTAAGTCGAGAGATTCTTCTCCCATGATAGATCTTAATACTTTCTCAGCGTTTTCATCTGCCAAGTCTAAGGCTTCAAGTACTCGGTCAATCGCTTTATCCAACGTACCCGGTTGCACTCGTCCTGTTTGGCCTAAGCCAATCACAATTTGCGCTGCCTCGATCATGTCGTTTTTCTTCAACTCACGTTCCATTAAGCCACTCGCACCACGCGCTACAACCTTCGCATCACCCTTAATCTCTTTCTTAGGGTTAAACTTCAAGTTAAGCATATACAACGATTCAGCAAACGGCGAAATAACGTCTTCATCAAAGTTTGTAATACCACTCTGAACACCTTTTAGCGCATTACCATACAACATCGACATCCCACGGAACGTACGATTAGCCCCTGTACCTACCGGTTGCCCGTGAATACTCGCAGGAATTTGCGTAACAATGTCAGCCAATGACATGAACCACTGGCATACATTGCTCAACGCTCCCGTGTAGTTCGGGAAGTTATGGAACACATACGCAGGACGACCACCCCCAACTGGATCAGGATCCGTAGGGTTTAACGTATACGGCTCTACTTCACCGACTTTACCGTCTTCAACCCACTGCGCAATCCGTGTAAAGTCCACCTCACCAATCGGGCCGGAGGAATATTCCATGTTCTTGATCATCCCACGCAAACACGCATGGAACGCTCTCTCCGTATCACGGATCTTCTGCGCAATGCCGAACCCCATCACCCCGTTACCCGTCGTCTCGTAGCTTGTCACGAACACCGGACGAACGTTCGCATTCGGATTAGGATTAATAATGACTTTAAGTGTGAAATGACCAAGCGTATGGATGATACACTCATAGTACTCGTTATCCTCTACGCCCTTAACACCATATTCTTTAAGAATTTCCCCTTTCACCGCACCGTGATACTTCAATACTTCAAGCGGAGAATTACCGTCCCAGCTAATAATATTACCGCCTTCTTCCGGATTAGTACTTAACCAGTTCACACTTGTATTACGGTTAGCAAAGTGTTCAAGCGCAGCAATCACATTCTCTTGGATGTAAGACGGTAACGAGGCCATCTTCATGAGATGTTGTTTAGAATAGCGTTTACGGATGATGACATACGACCCATCTTGGGCGTTAGTACTATCCGGAGACCAAAAGAAGTCGAACGGGCTTACACGGTTGACGGCATAGATGACTTCGTCTTTCGCCTTTAATGAATCTCCCTGCCACACCATGCGGGTTCTTATCTCAGGGGTTGGGCCTTCCAAGACGGCATAAGGATAGATACAAAAGTCCTGCAAGAACTTCAACACGGCTTTTTTAAACCCACCCTCTACACACTGATCCCACATCTCCGTTTCCATGAGCTTACTCGCCTCTTTTGCCTTGGCAATCATCAGCTCTCGTGTGGCATACTTCTCTTTATCGATGAGTTCTTGTAGCTCAGCGCGTGTGGAAGGCATATCTCCCTGTCCGCCAAACAACACATCTTTCACTCTGACAAGCACTTCTTCGACCATGCTCTCACTCAGTTCCGGCACCGGCGTCGGCTCTACAGCGAAGGGAATCCCACCGCTGCCGAAAATCAAGTCACGTAGCCACGCATTTAGCGCACTGATTTTTAACTGCGATAGATTGACGCTAGGCATATTCCCAAAGGCTTTTTTAATATCGCACGGGATTTCTCCGAAGTATTGGTTGTAGCATCTATGCAACACTTCGTCGGCAGTAGCATCACCAAAACTTACCGTATTACGATGTCTCACCGCAGCATCAAAGTCCTGCTTTACTCTCCGTGCTAAGTGGTCTTGGATCTCAAGTGTAGCATCACTGCGACTATCATGAATGCGCTGAGCAAGCCCTAATTCTTCTTTAATCTTCATTCTATCCCCTAATACACGCGCTTAGACGGTGGTCGTTTTATTGCGCGGTGTTGTTGTTGATTGTCTGTGCCGTGTCTTATGCCGTTACACAGATATTGAACAGCGTCAGCAAGGTGGCTGAACTCGTTTTTAACCGGTTCAGATGAGTACGTTTTCCCAATACCAGCTACTTTTAATGGTCGGTAGTGGTAGCCACCACGAAAGCCTCCAATGATTTTCTCACACCGCTTATCAATGAGCAAACCTTCACGTCGTTGCAAGAAGCTAATCACGCTATCAAGTCGTGGTTTGAACTTATTCGTCGGGGCATTAACCGCCTGTATGCCATATTTGCGAAGCACCTGTACCGGTGTCTCACCGTGGTTACTATCTCGTGGGTTGGCCGGGTCAGTAAACGCCACCACATCACACCCAGGATAATGCTGCGCGATAAATGGCATCAGCACATCGCGAACAAACGGAACAAACGGCAAGTCTAATGCGAGCAACTCATGCTTGATCAGCAACGTCCCCATCTCAATTTGCCCGAACGCCACCGCAGGATTAAGACCTGTGGTATCGATCCCCAAAATCACCGGTTGGCCGAAGGTCGGTTTAAGTTGGTAAGCACTAACCATATCTTCTTTCCAATAGCCTTGATACACCGGCACACCATCGAAGTTGCTACCATATTTACCCATAATCTCGGTATCGATGTAGTGTTTAGGTTTACCGGCCAACATACGGCGATAATACTGATAGCCGAACGCCCGTCTCTCCTCCAACGTCCAAGGTACGTCATTAACCATCGGTTTCTGATTCAAATACTCAAGGTTCTCAGCCACAGGGTTATCAATATACTCTATTGTCCCGTCCGGTTGCTCAACCTCAATAAACGGTGCTGGCTGGTGGAAAATCTTCGTTCCTTCAACTTTGTCTAAATCAAGTTTTGCAAGCCAGTGATCTTCCGACGGTGGGTTGCTATCTAAGATTACTCCACTGTATGAACAACCCCCACGTCCCGTCGCAGGGTCAAGTGTCGGATACCGTCCTACCCGTTCTTTACACGTATCATACACCTCGAAGGCTACTTCTCGTGCCTCGTTGATGAAGATCATCGTAAACTCCATCGACTTGAGTTTCTGTACGTCCTGCACATTCTCCAACGCGATGAAGACGAACTCCATATCAAACCTCGTACCATCAGGCAGCCCACCGCTGAACCGTGCGGTCATCGGTGCCGTCTGTCTCACCGGCGCAAGCATAGGACTTACCCATTCGGCGAAGGTCTTAACCGTTGTCATCCGAAGATTAGGATAGGTCGCACGCACTAGTCCAAAGCGTGTACGTCTAACCCCATCTACACCGGGTGCTTGTGAATATCCACGTAACAACAGCTCTTGGATCATCATCACCGACTTCCCTGTCCCTACGCCGGCTATTACGCCACGCACGAAGGTATCATCGTTATGAAACTCCACCGCCGTCGGCGACGGGTTATACATCGGCATTACTATCTGCGTCATTGTGCGCTTGCCCTCTCGCTCTCAATTAGTTTTCTTATCTCTTGGATCCGATGTTGTAACGACGCTATTTCTCGCTCATACTTCGCAATCCGTTCTTCTTTCTCACTCTTTCGTGGGTCGTAGTAATACATCTCAGGAAGCGTCATCTTCAACCTCCTCAAAATCCCATGTCAACACCAAGCCGTTTAACGTCCCGATGATAGCGAAGATTACCCCTACCACATAAGCATTGGTTGTCGTATTCCCATAAAAATGCACCAAAGCCCCGAAGAACAGCCCAAACGCCGTCCCTACGATTAGGCTGCTAACCAACGCTTCTTTATTATCATCACTTAACTTCATCTACATCCTCCGGATTTACATCAATAACTGTATTTGTCCCATTAAACGCCTCCGGTTTACGTAACCCATTCCCGAAGTTAACCACGAGCTGTACCCCTGTATTTATGGTGGCATTCTCCTGTTTGGTCTTAGCGATTAAGGCCGGGTTAAGATTGGCCAGGTTGGCTGACAGCTCAATGGCTTTCAAGGCGTCTTTGTCTTCACCATGGTTTATCATGTGTTCTAGGCGTGTTAAACCCTGCTCCGCCACGCGTCGTGCTTGTAACTGGAACCCATTGGTACCTGCCAACGCAGAAAGCGAACTCTCTACCTCACGATAGACTTCTCTAAATAGCTTGTTACCCCGTAGCGTCTCATATTGATACGGCGTTAGCCCATACTCTGCGAGGATTGCATCTTCTTGCTCAGGATAGGCGAGCAACTCAATGATTAAGCTACCCCATTTGCCTACGTTAAAATCCCCCCGTAACGCTGCCGAACCATGCGAAATGGGTTTACGATCAAAGTCTATTTCCGCGAGAATACTGGATAGGTCGGGTAAATCCCCTGTGTTATGATCAACGGTCAGGTCTTGTGTCATACCATCTGTCAAATTCGGCATCTGTTACCCCCTCCAAGTTAATCGTATCAATCATAAAGCGAAACGCATCCGCCTTCGTCACACCACACCGCTTACAAAAGGCCATGAGCTTGTCGTGGTAGTCTTCTTCAAGTTTTAGTTGTACTGTCTGCATTGCACTACCTTATTAGTTATTAGTCTAAAGTTATGTTAGTGTATCATAACATCGTTGACAAGCGATAGCGTTCCATGTAGCATAGCGACGTTTGTTGATTTTTTCATATAAACTTCCTTTATAAAATACATAAGACCTCTGGTTCCCCCTTATCGTCTCCCATCGATTAGGGGGATTTTTTATTTTACGGCGGAAAAAATTTTCGGTAGGCGTCGGTTTACTAATAGGGGGCGGGGTCGTCCAAAGGGGCGGGGGTGCCGGCTACGGTAGGGCATTGAGACTAAGAATCCTTGTGCGGAGTAGGACGATGGTACGTAGGTTATAGTAACACTTTGAAATCAAATAGCTTTGTTTTCTCTGTATTTCGGAAAAATTGCGAGGGGTGTAGTGCGTTTAAAACTGAGCCCTCCCCTCCCCAGTCAGTCCAAACCCTCCGGAGGTACTCAGTTCATAACGAGGCGTAGCCCACGAATGGAGCGACGTAGGAGCGACGCTATCTACAAAGGTCTAGTACACATAGACGAACGAGGCGAAGACGCTCGGACGCTTAGGGTGGGTGGGTAGGGCAGCGATTTTTTGTGTGTTGAAATGTCTGAGTGCTACCGGGTGGCGTGGTCGCTCTGAGAAATTTTGGCGCTTTGGGCTGTGATGTCGCTGGTGATAATATCGCTAGCGTGGTCGCCGTGAAATATCGAGGCTTGCTCGGTTGCTTTGTCGCTGTGAGTGATATAGAAGATGAGGAGGAGTCTGGGCGCAAAGAAACACTTAGAGGCTAAAATCCGAAAGGTTAACAGGCTGGAAACACTTAGAGGCTAAAATCTGAAAGGTTAACAGGCTGGAAACACTTAGAGGCTAAAATCTGAAAGGCTAACAGGCTGGAAACACTTAGAGGCTAAAATCCGAAAATAACGAAGGCACCTCGC
>ERZ773100.76-NODE-76-length-63041-cov-7.809751_pt1 | contig 63041 bp, 51 predicted proteins | sample MGYA00511119_ERZ773100 | MGnify/ENA primary metagenome ERZ773100 (study PRJEB29015, sample SAMEA2738000) | human oral metagenome | biome: human oral; feature: human-associated habitat; material: dental | place: China | collected 2111 ...
TTCTAGTCATGATTTATCTCTTGGTTTTTTCTGCCCAAAAATTGGCACAAGTCCCATCTGTTGAAGAAACTTTGGAAAAATATAGCAGATGGTTTATTGCCATTGTTTATTTAGGATTGGGGATATATATCCTGATTGAAAATAACAGTTTTGACATGCTATGGACTATGTTAGGCTAGGAGAAAATATTATGAAAAAAGATAGTATCTGCCAAGTGAATATTATAAATCAACAAAATGTTACAACCGCAATGAATTACCTTGAAAAGGAAAAAGTCCAAAAATCACTTCGCATTTTAACAAAGTTTACCGATAATAAACAGATAAATATCATCTTTTACCTCCTTGCTGTTGAAGAACTCTGTGTCTGTGATATAGCCTGTTTACTAGATCTCAGTATGGCATCTGCATCCCACCATCTTCGTAAACTAGCCAATCAAAACATCTTGGACACTAGAAGAGAGGGGAAAATTATATATTATTTTATAAAAGATGAGGAAATCAGAGATTTTTTTAATCAACTAGGATAACAACTATTTTTACTACTTTACTACGATTATATATACGACTTATCTATGAAATTTTTTGATGAAATTTACTCACAAGAAATACCTACTCGTATCATGTTGATACTGTCAATAAGTATGTGTAAACGCTCAAATAGAGTTACGGAGTATTAATCAAATAAGCTTTCGAGTGTGTCATAACGTTGGACAAACCCTTTATGGATTCGTTGACTTTGCTTGAAATTATAATCTTCAAACAAAGTAACTAAGTAACGTTCCAGAGACTCCTCGTTAGGAAAAACCTTCTTTTTCGTTTGACGTTTGATTTCTTTATTAAGAGACTCAATGAGGTTTGTCGAATAAATGCTGTGCCAAATCTGGTAGTGAAACTGATAATATGCACTATTATAACCTATTTGTACATTTTTATTTTATCAAAACTGTACATTCTTATTTTATCATTTTCAATTAGTAAGTCTAGGATCACCAGATTATGGTTTCCATTTGTTCCGACACACTCATGATTCAATGTTGCTTAATGTAGGTACAAATTGGAAAGAACTCCAAGTCAGAATGGGGCATAAGTCAATGTTAACTACTACGGATACTTGCGCAGAGTTAGCACCTCAAAGAAAGCTAGAAGTAGTCAGCATTTATTTAGATTAGATTGCTGAATTAACTTATTAACTACTCTAGCTTTCGCTCTACCTTTTGAAGGATAAATTCTCATAAACGTTGATATAACAGTATTTAAAGATTGCTGAAATAACATTAACAACCTTTACAGATATAAAATTATCGCCACATCTAAATATTAATACTTAGACATAGCGATTGATTTAATTTTTTCATATATTGTTAGTAAATTTACCAACTAATCACTTTTCCATCTTCTATTTTAATATCAGCATCATAAAGTTTGTTTAGAAGATTTTCATCGAAAAAGTTAGCGGCTTTATCATTTTTAATTACTTTGCCATCAAGAAGAGCGATAATATTATCACTATAGGCTAGAGCTTGATTAATATCATGCAATACCATGATAATAGTGATTCCTAGAGATTTATTAAGATTTCTTACAAGCTGCATTATAGATTTTTGATATTTTATATCGAGGAAGGTCGTAGGTTCGTCTAATATAATAATATCAGTGCTTTGTGCTAACGCCATTGCGATGTAAACACGTTGAAGTTGACCACCAGACAATTCATCTACACGTTTATCTCTATAGGTTTTTAAATTAGTTTTTTCAAGAGCAAATTCAATTTTTTCAACATCACTAGCGTTAGGTTTATAAAAGAAAATATTTTGATAAGGAAGACGAGCGAAACTAACCATATCATAAACAGTAATTTCTCTTGGAGTTTCATTCTTTTGATAAACAATCGCAAGAATACTCGCAAGTTCTTTTAATGAATATGAATTTAATTCTTTACCTTCGATTTTCACGCTTCCAGAATTATAGTTTAAATTTTTTGCTAATATTTTTATAAGTGTACTTTTACCACATCCATTTTTACCAAGTAGGGTAGTAATTTTACCTTTTTCAATATCTACATTGAGTTTTTCGAAAAGAGTATTTTTATTATTATACTTAAATGTAAGGTTATTAATTTCTATTATGTTTTCCATTAACTTACTCCTTTCTTAACTAAAATAATAAATGCAGGTCCACCGATAATCATCATTATTAAATCAGCAGGTATTTCGATTGGCGCGAAAATAACACGACCGATTGTATCGAATAATAGTAGAATAAACGCTCCAAGTAAAGCACTAAATGGAATAGTATAGATATGATTTCTACCAATTATAATCTTAGCAATATGAGGTGTAATAAGAGCTAAAAAGACCATAATACCAGCAACAGCTGTAGACACAGAAGCAAGAGCTACCGCAACAAATGAGATTAGCAGGCGAATCATATTAATATTGATTCCTAGTGAACTAATAATATTATCATCTAAAGCGAAGATATTACATAGTTTTGCTAAGAAGAAACTGATAATTAGTAAAATAGGAATCCAACTTAATAATAATGAAACATCATCCCAGTTTTTAGTTCCTAAACCGACAGTTTTAAATGCTGATGAAGTAGTAGAGTTCGTTTGGTTCATGTATTGGATAGAATTTAATATTCCTGTGAAGAAATAGCTAATAGCAATACCTATTAAAATTATTTTAACATTGTTTTTTGTTCTACCAGCTAAGTAATAAATAATTAAGAAACCAATGACACCACCGATGATAGAAAACACTGATTTAAACAGCAAAAATTGAGGGAATAATCCTAATCCTAAGTATAAAAATAGGCTAGCTCCACTAGAAACACCTATAATACTCGGATCAACAAGTGGGTTCTTCAATACAGTTTGTAGTAATAAACCACTTACACCAAGAGCAGCACCGACTAATATAGTTATAATAATTCTTGGGAAACGAACGTCGATAATTGCATTAACATTGGCGTATTCTCCAGTAAAGATACCAACAGCTAATTGTCCGACGCTAGCTTTTATACTACCACTATTCGCTGCAAAAAATACTGTACTTAATAAAAGTAGAATAAGAACAGAAAAAGTGATTGTTTTTTTGTTGTTAAACATCAAGAACCTCCTTATATAGTTATATGTTTAGTATAACATATGTAGTTTATAATTTAAATTATGTAAAAAACCAGAGGTAGCAATGTGCTACTTCTGGTTTTAAGTATTAGTTACTATAGAAAATACTGTATAGACTTTCTAATCCTTTTTGGTAATCGTATGTAGCTGTCATACCAAACATTGAGCTATCTAAGTCGATAACTTTATTATTTTTTACCGCATCAAAGTGTGACCAACTCTTATTGTTTTCAAATTCTTTCTTAAACATTTCAGTTACTGTCTCAGGCATAGCATGAGCAGTTCGTAATATAAAGTCTGGTTTATCGTTTAAAGCTGTTTCTAAGTTTAGATTTTTAAACTCTTCATTACCTTTAATGATATTTTCACCACCAGCTAATTTTACTAGGTTACCCACATAAGATTTTTCAGTGGCAGCCATGTAACTTCCAGGTAATCCCATAAGAACTAAAACTTTTGGTTTCTTTTTATTTGCGATTTTTTCATTGAACTTAGTGAAAAATTCATCATGTTCTTTTTTTAATTTATTGAATTTTTCAACTTTACCAAATTCTTTTGCAAGATCTTCTGTAATAGCGTATAATCCGTTAACACTACGAATATCTACAAATTTATAAGGGATTTTATTTTTCTCGAATCCTTCTTTTATCCAGTCTTGCAAACTATCTGGAGCATATACAATAGAAGGATTAATCGACTTGATAACTTCCATATTTGGATTCATAGGAAGTCCGATTTGAACAGTGTTGTCATATCTTTTAGGCATACGACCTAATTTCGTAGTAGGCACCCCTGCTAATTTAATATCAAGCACATTTGCGACTTGAGCTAAAGCTACAGAGTCCATTATGACACGTTTACCATTTTCCTCTTCAGATTTTTTATCTTTATTTACACCTGTTAAATCTATCGTTTCATTAAAAGCTTTATCAGCTAGATTAGGATCAGTTCCAGTAGTGTTACCAGCTTTATTTTGTGATGAACAAGCAGTAAGAACTAGAATACTGGCTAATAGTAGTGTAAATAGTAGGGATAGTTTTCTTTTCATGAATTATCTCCTAATTATTTTTTCTTTTTTTAAGAGCAAAGAAAGCTCCAGCAGCTATTACAAGAACTCCGATACCTCCGCCAACATAGTAAGGTACGTAGTTTGTTTCTTTAATAACTTCCATATCTAAGCCTTCATTTCCATTTTTAATAGTATCAGTATTAACTTCTACGAAATATCGAACTGGTCGATTCATAGGTTCTATATACATTTGTACCATAGCTAAGAAGTTTTCATTTGGCACTTCAAAACGATAATCAACATAGCTATCTTTATATTGTTCAATATGAACTTTAGTTTCAGTAGCAGTAACTTGTTTGAATTCTCCATCTTTTTGAAGAACTTTAATGAAAGGACCTTGTTCTTTACTACGTTGAACCCAATTCATTAGGTGAACACGTACAGTTGCGTATAATTTTCCATCTTTTGTACGTTGAAGCATAGCTTTAGACCAACGCTTTTCACCATTAGATTTTTGATTTTTAAGAGCTTCGTTTAAGTCACCACCTGCATTAATAGGAGAGATGACACCTTGAACCATACCTTCACCTATAGCAGTGTTTTTAGTCCCACCATCAGCAGTAACACCAGTAATAGGGTTTAGATATGAACCTGTAATGTCAAGGTTATAAAGACCAGGATTTTTTGTTTTTTGATCAGCTTTGAAATAGTCTTCTAATTTTTTAGCAACAAATCCTTCAGGTGCCTTATTCTCATCTTTTTTGTCTTTATTTTCTTCTTCTTTTTTCTTATCGTTTTCTTTTTTATCTTTATCTTTAGAATTATCCTCAGAACCCGATACTAAAGAAGCAGCTGACCAGTTAAATTTAATAATAGCATCTTGAGATGCATCACCACCCATAATTTGATTCATGGCATCAACCGCAATTCTAACACCAACTTTATCAGGTTTAGCTTCTCCAAAGTTGAAGCTAAGAGTTCTTGGGTATGTACTAGTCCCTCCATTTAAATTAGTGTCATTATAAGAACTTGTTACTGAAGCAGCAGTTAGGCTTCCAGAAAAAAGTGGAGATGAATAAATACTTAGTGATAATAAGTGACCATGCATATTACTAAAATCCATCGGTGTGAATTGAACAGAAATAGTAGAGGTGTTATTATCATGAACGTTTACAGTAGCATGTGTAGCTAGTGCATTGTTCCCCATAGAAAGACGACCACTATTTTCAGCGTGCCATAGTTCCACAGGAACGCTATATACTCTGTCAGCAGCATGTACATTTTTAACGAAAGGAACATTACTAGATGTAACTATAAACGTTAATGTAGCAATAACTATCGTTAACAGTTTTAAAATTCGTTTCATTGTATAAACTCACTTTCTTTTGTATTATTTAATTTTTAATAAGAAAGGCGGGAAGTTTTCCCGCCTTTTGGAGTAGATAATAGTATGCTTATTAGCGGGGTATTATCTTACTATTTTTCATTTTGTTTTCTTCTATAAATAATGAAGGCACTAATTAGAGTAAGAGCTCCTGCAAGAATTGATGATGATGTTTCTAATCCAGTATTAGATAGTCGTCCATTGTTTAGACGTCCACCTTTTGGAGTTAAGGCTCCAGCGCCATTACCAGCGGCACTTACTCCAGGTTGATCATCTGTAACAATAGCTTTTCCTTGTCTTTCTGTGGCGTTAGACCAGTTTAGGCTAAGAATTGCATCTTTTTTACCAGCACCCGGCATAATGCTTTCCATTGTTGGTACGAATACTGATACAGGAATATTAGTTAATTTCTCATTTGATGTGAAGTGGGTTTGAACTTGATTCATAGCGCCACCTGTGCTGGTAACAGGATATTCAGTTCCGTTAACCCAGAAGCGTTTAATACCGTCAGTTAGTGTTCCAATTTTAATATCGTGGAAACGCACGATGTAGTGATATGTGTCACCATCTTTATAAACTGTAATACCATCTAATGCTGCATTCCCCATAGATGCATGACCTGCTTCATATGCATTTAGTAGTGAAGCAGTTACGTTATCGTAGAAAGTAACTGTACGTTCTTCACCCTGTCCTTGAGTAGTTGCAGGAGTTGTTTTTGGAGCAGGAGTAGTTACTACAGGTTTAGTTGTAGTAGAAGCGCTATTTGTAGGTTTAGTACCTTGATCTGCAGGTTTGTCAGAAGGTTGAGTATTTTTAGGTGTTTCTGCAGGCTTAGCTGGAGTTGGTTGACTATTCGTTACCGTATTTAATGCATTGCTTAAATCAAATTTTAAAGTCATTTTTTGAGTTCCGAAAGCTGGATTAATTGAAGCCATAACAGGAACAAACACTTCAGTATATGTTTCTAGTTTATTATTTGAATCGATTTTATTTTTATCTACATTATAGTTAACTGTTTTTGGATAAACAGTACGACCAGGAAATTCTTTTTTGTAGACATCTACGAAATTGTCAGTTTCACTGGCACTATAATTCTCAACTATAGTTGAATCTTTAAACTCGCTATCTTGAATTTCTTTACGATTTTCATGAGTTTTATCACCGTCATAGTATTTTAAATTTCCTAAGTAACCATTAAGTCCACCAAATGTGATAGATTTGAATGAAACATTTACAGAGTATTGACCATTTTTTACAATTAATTTTGTTTTATCAATGTCGATTGCAGCTGCAGCCATAGAAGGGCGACCTTCTTCGTAGAATTTAAGAGCCTCAGCAGTGATATTATATTCTCCATCAGGAAGATTTTTTACATCTTTTGATGCAACAACATTATTTTCTATAGCAAATGTAGTATTGCCTTGTGTAAAGTTTTCTACCACAGCAAAAGTAGAGATGATAGTTGCTACGGACAGAACTTTTAATAATTTATTTGCTTTCATCTTATCTTGAATTCTCCTTATATTTCTTTATACATGACTTTATACAAAGGGATAAGTTATCCCTTTGTATAAGAGTTTGTTTTATATTATTTGTTATTTTTTCTACGTAATACTAAAGCAGATAGTAGTGCTAATACACCTAATCCAGCAGTTGCTGTTGCATTTAGTCCAGTTTTAGATAATTGTTTAAGTCCTTTAGTTGTAGTTTGAGAAGTATTTTGAGAAACAGTTTTTTCTACTTCACCGAAGATATTTTGTGGAGTTGCTTCAGCTTTTTGAGCTTTTTCTTTTTCAAGTCTTTCTTTTTCAGCTTGAGCTTTAGCAGCAGCTTCTTTTTCTAATCTTTCTTTTTCAAGACGGTCAGCTTCAGCTTTTTGAGCTTTTTCTTTTTCAAGTCTTTCTTTTTCAGCTTGAACTCTAGCAGCTTCTTCTTTCTCTAATCTTTCTTTTTCAGCTTGGACTTTAGCAGCTTCTTTTTCTAATCTTTCTTTTTCGGCTTGAGCTTTTGTAGTTTCATCTTTGTGTAATGATGTTACTTGATCAGCTGTTAGTGGAGTAGCATTATCCCAATTGAATTTAAGTGTTGCTGCAACATTTGAATGACCTCTTAATGGTTTGCCGTCTACTGATACTGAGAATGTAATAGTTTTTTCAGTTAATTTTTCAGGACTTGTGAAGTGGAATACTTTTTCATGGCTTTCACCACCAAGATCAGTTCTTTCAGCTGCAGTACCATCAACAGTTAAAGTATCTACAGTTCCTACAAGAGGCCCGATATTTAAGTCTTTAAATGTTAGATAGTAGTTGTAAGTATTATTTACTTTTTCAACACGAGTTTTTTCATGTACTAATGCATCATTTGCCATTGAAGTTCTATTAGATTCATGGGCATTATTAATTATAGCTGGAACTAAGTTATTTGCAGCTTCTTCTTTTACTTTTTCTGCAGTAGGGAAGTCTAAAGAAATAGTGTTTTCTGCATTTCTTTCTTCGAATCTAGGGTTAGCTCCACCTCTAGTTTGAACACTGATTACAGTATCTACTTGAATTTTATCAAGAAGAGAATCAGTTAAGATTTTACCTTCTTTAAGTTTAGTTGTAGCATCAACTTCAGTAAAGTTAACTTCAGTTCCTTTATAAGTAAGTTTAGAAACTGTAAATGGTTTATTACGTAGTAAGTAAGTAGAAGATTTTCCTTCTTTTACTTGAATTGTGTATTGATATTTATCTCCAACTTTTTCAACTTTTACATCTTTAACAAACGCATCTTCGTAGATTGAACTTGAATCAGTTGTTCTACCATTTAATTCTCCTTTAACAGTAGCTGGGAATGTAGTAGGAACTTTATCAGCAGCTACTTCACGATCAGGTACTGAAGGTTTAGCAGGTGTAACTTCTTTAGGTTTTTCAACTTTAGGGAAGTCTAAAGCTATTGTACTTTCAGCAGTTCTGTCTTCGAATCTAGGTTTAGCACCGCCTTTTGTTTGAACATTGAATACAGCATCTACTTGGATTTTGTCTAGAAGAGAATCAGTTAAGATTTTCCCTTCTTTTAGCTTAGTAGCAGCATCAACTTCAGTAAAGTTAATTTCAGTTCCTTTATAAGTAAGTTTAGAAACTGTGAATGGCTTATTACGTAATAAGAAGTTAGTAGATTTCCCTTCTTTAACTTGTATAGTATATTGATATTTATCTCCAACTTTTTCAACTTTTACATCTTTAACAAATGCATTTTCATAGATTGAAGCAGTACTAGTTGTTCTACCATTTAATTCAGCTTTAACTGTAGTAGGGAAAGTGTTAGGAACTTTATCAGCATCAACATTGTGATCAGCAGCTGTTGGTGTAGCTGGTTTTGGTTCTTCTTTTGGTGTAGTTGGTGCAGGTTTAACTGGTTTAGGTTTAGCAGGTGCAACTACGTCTTCTAATTTTACAGGTCTTTCCTTATAGGGAGTAGCTGTTTCATAGTATAGTTTTAATGTAACAAAGTGTGACATTAAAGCACCGTTAGGATATGGAGCAGTACCATCTAATTGAATTTTTTCTAATAGTTTATCGGTAGTGATTGATCCTTCTTTTACTGAAGTATTACCGTTTGATGCCAAAGTAGTTAATGGAATATCTTTACCTTGATATGCAACTTTGTGTAATTCGAATGGATAGAATTCTCCACCTACATCAGCAAGACCTTTTTTGAATCTTAGAGTATATTTGTATTTATCTCCAACTTTTTCAACTTTAACATAGTTATCTAATGCAGAACCGTATAATGACTCTTCATCGTTGTTGTTAGCATTTCTTAAATGTCCTTGAACGTGGATAGGGAAGTCTTTTTTAATAGTTCCTTTGTATTCAACGTCTTTGTTAGGATTTTCGTAAGTTGCAGCTTCATAGTTATTAGCTGTTACTTTTTTTCTAGCTAAAGATGATAAATCAAATTTTAAAGTCATTTTTTGAGTTCCGAAAGCTGGATTAATTGAAGCCATAACAGGAACAAACACTTCAGTATATGTTTCTAGTTTATTATTTGAATCGATTTTATTTTTATCTACATTATAGTTAACTGTTTTTGGATAAACAGTACGACCAGGAAATTCTTTTTTGTAGACATCTACGAAATTGTCAGTTTCACTGGCACTATAATTCTCAACTATAGTTGAATCTTTAAACTCGCTATCTTGAATTTCTTTACGATTTTCATGAGTTTTATCACCGTCATAGTATTTTAAATTTCCTAAGTAACCATTAAGTCCACCAAATGTGATAGATTTGAATGAAACATTTACAGAGTATTGACCATTTTTTACAATTAATTTTGTTTTATCAATGTCGATTGCAGCTGCAGCCATAGAAGGGCGACCTTCTTCGTAGAATTTAAGAGCCTCAGCAGTGATATTATATTCTCCATCTTTTAAAGCTTTAACATCTTGTGCTACAGTAGCTGGTTCTTCAGCGTTATGAGCTGGAGTAGTTGCTGCAGTCGAATTGCTTGCAACAACAGGTGTTTCTGCTGCAAAAGCAAAGTTATCTTGATCATATGCTTCGATTGCCGCAATTGCTGAGAATATTGCAGTCGCAGACAAAACTTTTAATAATGTTGTATTTTTCATATAAGTAAGGTTCTCCTTTATTATAAATAGACTGATTATTTTTTTAATCTTTAACATTATTATATTACAAAAGATTAAAAAAATAAAGATAAAAATGATAATCAGTCTCATATAATAGCTAAAATAGGCAAAATTCACTACAAAATTTCATAGTTAATTCACAATTTAGACACAATGTTAGTGTTTTTTTATTTTATAAAATATAAAAATATTATTATTAAAACTTTTTTGTATTAAACCAATATCATTTATACTAAAGTTGTAAACCCTTAAACTAATTTGTTGACATTTATTTTTTTCTGTGCTACGATTTGAAAAGTAAATAGAATAAAATCACTGGGGGAGCCCGTAGGCTGAGATAACACAGTTAGACCCTTTGACCTGATCTAGATAATGCTAGCGGAGGAAATGTGAATGGATATAATTAGGATTATTCTAGAAAGAATAATCTCATATTTGTAATATATTTTTCATAGTTCTCTTACGTTAGTAAGGGGCTTTTTTATGTATCTAAAGTGATATTATTTTATTCAAAAATTAAATATACTGAGGGGGATATACCTATGAAACTTATTACTGAAATTATGGAAGAGAAGGCATTGCCGATTGTTGATAAAATATATAATGATGGTTTTATTCAAGGCTTAGTTCATGCTAATTTATCTAAGGAAGCAGTTGTGCATTACCTAAAAGCTGATGCTCTTTATTTGGATAACTTTAGTGATATTTATGCAATGCTTTTGGCAAAAAGTAATGATAAAGTTGAAAAAAACTTTTTCCTAGGTCAAATTAATTTTGTATTAAATGAAGAAATCGCAGCTCATAAAAATTTAGCTGATTATGTAGGTGAAGATTACCATGAAATTATAAAAGGAGGAGAGTGGTATCCGTCTGCAGATCATTACATTAAGCATATGTACTATAATGCTTTTGCATTTGGAATGGCAGAAACATTAAGTGCAATGGCACCGTGTCCTTGGATTTATAAGATGGTAGCTAGAAAAATTCTTGCAAATCATAACTTAGCTGAAGATCATCCTTTAAAATTCTGGGTAGAGTTTTATGCTGATGGTCTAGTAGATGAAGTATTAACAGAGTATTATAAAATTATTAATCGTGAAGCTGAATTTATGAGTGAAGAAGGGAAAGCCCGTCTTGTTAAAAATTTCCTAGAAAGTTGCGAACATGAACGTCGCTTCTTCAACATGGCTTATACACAAGAGCGTTGGGATTTAGAGGTGTAGATTATGACAAAACTAAATATTGCATTAACTATTGCAGGAACAGACCCGAGTGGTGGAGCAGGAGTCATGGCAGATTTGAAAAGTTTTCAAGCAAGGGGAGTTTATGGAATGGCTGCTATTACAAGTGTTGTGGCACAAAATACCCTTGGAGTTCAAAAAATCTGTAATTTAGATTTGGAAATATTTGATGCACAACTAAAAAGTGTTTTTGACGATATTCCCCCGCATGCCTTAAAAACGGGGATGATTCCAACATTAGAGCATATGGAAGTAATAGAAAAGTATTTAACAAATGAGATTCCTTATGTACTAGATCCAGTAATGATAGCAACGAGTGGAGATAGATTAATTGATGAGAAGGCACAAGATGCTTTAGAGCAAAAATTATTATCTAAAGCGACAATTGTTACACCTAATATTCCAGAAACTCAAGAGATAGTCGGTTTCAATGTGGTGACTGAAGAAGATATAGATAGAGCAGGAAAAATAATTTTAAATGAATTTGGAAGTGAATCGGTTCTTATAAAAGGTGGTCATTTAGAAACAGCTACCGATTATTTGTATATAAAAGATGGTACAAAGAAAGTATTCACGAGTGAGAAATTTCAAACAAAGCATACACATGGGACAGGCTGTACACTATCAGCAGTAATTACAGCAGAACTAGCTAAAGGAAAAAGTATAGAAGAGGCAGTAATAATAGGGAAAAAATTTATAACAGAGGCTATTAAATATACTCCTAAATTAGGGCATGGAAATGGACCGGTAAACCATTTTGCATATAAGGATTAGAAATAAATAATTATATAAGGAGAATAAGGATGAGTAACTTAAGATTATTAAAAGAAAAGAATCCGTTGGTTATTTGTATAACAAATGATGTAGTTAAAAACTTTACCGCCAATGGGCTGGTAGCATTAGGTGCTTCACCAGCTATGAGTGAATATAAAAAAGATTTGGTAGATTTACTAAGATATGCAGGTGGACTTTTAATAAATATAGGGACGTTGACAGATGAAAATTGGAAGTTATATCAAGACGCATTAAAAATTGCAGAAGAGTACAATGTACCAGCTGTATTAGATCCAGTTGCTTGTGGAGCTGGAGAATATAGAAAAAAGGTAGCTCAAGATTTAATTACTAATTATAAATTATCTGCTATAAGAGGAAATGCAGGAGAAATAGCGGCTCTTATAGGAGGGGATGTCGCTTCTAAAGGTGTAGATAGTGCCACAGTAGAAGATATAGGAGCATTAGCTTTAAAAGCTAATAAGGAATTAAATATACCAATAGTAGTTACGGGTGAAATTGACGCAATAGCAGCGGATGGAAAAGTAAAATTAATAAAAAATGGTAGTGCTATGATGCCAAAAGTAATAGGAACGGGTTGCTTGTTGGGCGCAGTTGTTGCCAGCTTTGTAGGTTTGAATAATGATATAATGAAAAATCTAGAGACTGCAATGCTAGCTTATAATATAGCAGGTGAAATGGCAGAAAAACAACCACGTGCGACTTTACCAGGGACTTTTAAAGAAGAATTTATCAATGCTTTATACACAGTTTCGGATAGTGATATTGAAAAATATAAAAAGGTAGAAGAATATGTTTAATAAAGAAATATTAAAGCTATATTTTATATGTGGAACGACAACATGTAATAATAAAAACTTAGAACAAGTAGTGGAAGAAGCACTTCGTGGAGGAATAACAAGTTTTCAATTTCGAGAAAAAGGAGACAGCGCACTTGTAGGTTTCCAAAAAGAAGAATTAGCAAGAAAAATTCAAAAATTATGTAAACTATATCAAGTACCATTTATTATAAATGATGATATAGAACTTGCAGTAAAACTTGATGCAGATGGGGTGCATGTTGGTCAGGGAGATGGAGATGTTGAAAAAATTAGAAAGTTACTTCCGAATAAAATAATAGGTTTATCAGTTGGAAATGAAGAGGAGCTAAGAGAATCTAAAATAGAATTTGTAGATTATATAGGAGTTGGGCCTGTTCATAGTACTATCTCAAAAAATGATGCAGGGGGAGCTATAGGTTATAAAGGGTTAAAAAAAATGCGTAAATTAGCTCCTGAGATACCCATAGTCGCAATAGGGGGGATAAAAAAAGAAGATATTAAAAATATAGCAGCTATCGGAGTAGAAGGAGTATCTATTATTTCAGCAATTTCTTATTCAGAGAGTATAAAACAAACAGTAGAGCAGATGATTAATGAATATAAAAATTATGTGGAATAAGATAAGGCTATATAGTTTCTATTAGAATTTGCCAAACAAGGTGTTTTCAAGTATAATTAGTGTATAAATTATTTCGCTAAGTGAGGGCTAAACTTATGAAGGATATAGTATTAATTCATGGCACATGGTGTGACGGAAATGTTTGGGGAGAGTTCAAAAATAAATTAGAAGAATTAGGACTGCGTGTTCATACACCCTCATTACGTTATCATGATTTACCTTATGAAGAAGTAGAACAAAAAGTGGGACGTGTAAGTTTAGGAGAATACACAGATGACATTGTAAAATTAGTAGAGAGTTTAGAAGAACCACCTTTAGTATTAGGGCATTCCTTAGGTGGATTAATAGCACAACTTGTTGCTGTTAGAACAAAGGTTTCTGGACTTATCTTAATGGGAACAGCTCCTGCTGCAGGAATATTTGCTTTTTATCCGAGTATGGTAATTTGTTTCTATAAACATTTCTTACGATGGGGATTTTGGAAAAAACCTATGCCACCGTATAAACATGCATTTTGTGATTATTGTATGAATAATCAAGATCCAAAAGATAAAGAGGTAGAGTTTGCTAAACTAGTTCCAGAATCAGGATTCACATATTTTCAAATGGCGTTACCTTTTTTAGATAAACAAAAAGGAGCATATGTTGATTTTAACAAGATACATGAACCAGTGCTTGTAATCACAGGAACGGATGATCGCATGGTTAGTCCAAATATTGCTAAAGCAACTGCAAAAAGATATAAAAATTCTAAACTAGAAATCATACAAGGTTCAGATCATATGTACGAAGCACCAAAATTTAGAGATGTTACTGTAAAAATAATAGATACTTGGTTAGAAGAGAATTCATTAAAAAATTAATATAAAAATTAAAAACTGTTACAAAAGAATAGTGCTTACTAAAAATAATTGAAAGCTCTTTTTAACAGTTTTAATTTTATTTTCTTTTTTGTCCTTTATACGCATACAGTTGTAACTTGTAAACGATTCCTAAAAAGTAAAACTCAAAAAAATAAAAAAAATTTTTTATAAAAAGTGTTGACATGAAAAAAAATAAATGTTATTATCTACTCAAGTCAAAAATTACCAATATTCAAATAAGTATCATATACGAACTTTTACAGAGAGTGTGAGTAGGTGAAAGCACACAATGCAGATGATATGAGAAAATGGTTTGAATGGTAAAAAAAGTGAGTTTTAAAACACAAGCTTTTTTCGTAGGCGTTACGTTACAAACGCACATTATTCTGGATAATTCTAGACGTATCCATTGTAGTGAAATGAGTTCGTAATTTACGAAAAAGTAAGGTGGTACCGTGAAATTAGTTTCGCCCTTATTCTCTTAGGAGGATAAGGGCGTTTTTATTTTACTTAAGCTCGAACAACAAATTATAATCTAAACAATAAAAGGAGAAAATGATAATGAAAAAATTGTTATTATTAGTAACAAGCTTTGTGCTTGGATTTGTATTAATCGGATGCTCTAGTGCATCAAAAGAAGAGAAAAAAGGAATTGATGTTGAAAAACTAGATCCAAAAAATCCTGTAACTATAAAAGTTGGAGCATCTAATGTTCCACACGCAGTATTATTAGAACATGTTGCACCGCAACTTGAAAAAGAAGGTATTAAACTAGATATCATTACTTATCAAGATTACTATATTCCAAATAAAACTTTAAATGACAAAGAAATAGATATTAACTATTTCCAACACGTACCATTCTTGAAAAATGCTATAAAAGAAAATGGTTATAAAATTGAGGACGCTGGTGCAGTTCATTTAGAGCCAATCGGTCTTTACTCTAAAAAAGTTAAAAATGTTAAAGATCTTAAAGATGGAGCGAAAGTATTAGTAAGTAATAACAAAGCTGAATGGGGACGTGTTCTTAAACTTCTTTCAGCAGAAGGATTAGTAAAAATCAAAGATGGAGTAGAACCAGTTAATGCTACTTTTGATGATGTAGTAGAAAACCCTAAAAACTTAAAATTCAGTTATGAAAATGATCCGGCATTAATGACTCAATTCTATCAAAATGGAGAAGGTGATTTAGTATCAATCAATGCTAACTTTGCAGTTGATGCAGGGTTAAATGCAGCAACTGAACCAATCTTAGTGGAAAAAGCTACAGATGATAACCCATATGGAAACATTTTAGCAGTTCGTCAAGGTGATAAAGACAAACTAGTTGTTAAGAAAATTTTAGCAGCATTAAGATCAGAAGAAACTCAAAAATTCATTAAAGAAAAATGGAACGGAGCAGTATTACCTGTTAAATAAAGTAAATTATAAAATAAAAAACAAAAGGAGAAAATGATAATGAAAAAACTATTATTATTAGTAACAAGCTTTGTGCTTGGATTTGTATTAATCGGATGCTCTAGCGCATCGAAGGAAGAAAAAAAAGGAATTGATGTTGAGAAATTAGATCCAAAAAATCCTGTAACTATAAAAGTTGGAGCATCTAATGTTCCACACGCAGTATTATTAGAACATGTTGCACCGCAACTTGAAAAAGAAGGTATTAAACTAGATATCATTACTTATCAAGATTACTATATTCCAAATAAAACTTTAAATGACAAAGAAATAGATATTAACTATTTCCAACACGTACCATTCTTGAAAAATGCTATAAAAGAAAATGGTTATAAAATTGAGGACGCTGGTGCAGTTCATTTAGAGCCAATCGGTCTTTACTCTAAAAAAGTTAAAAATGTTAAAGATCTTAAAGATGGAGCGAAAGTATTAGTAAGTAATAACAAAGCTGAATGGGGACGTGTTCTTAAACTTCTTTCAGCAGAAGGATTAGTAAAAATCAAAGATGGAGTAGAACCAGTTAATGCTACTTTTGATGATGTAGTAGAAAACCCTAAAAACTTAAAATTCAGTTATGAAAATGATCCGGCATTAATGACTCAATTCTATCAAAATGGAGAAGGTGATTTAGTATCAATCAATGCTAACTTTGCAGTTGATGCAGGGTTAAATGCAGCAACTGAACCAATCTTAGTGGAAAAAGCTACAGATGATAACCCATATGGAAACATTTTAGCAGTTCGTCAAGGTGATAAAGACAAACTAGTTGTTAAGAAAATTTTAGCAGCATTAAGATCAGAAGAAACTCAAAAATTCATTAAAGAAAAATGGAATGGAGCAGTATTACCTGTTAAATAATATTAGCTAGTAACACTATAAGTTCGTATAGAAAGCAAATTCCAAAAAATAAATATACCTATATTTAGATATAAGAATGTTAATATCTTAAATAAACTTTAACGAGTGACTCGGGAAAATTGATTTGAAATCATGATTTTCGGGTTGCTCTTTTTTATTATTTAAAAATAAGTATATATTATAATAGTAGAAAAATAAAATAAGGTAGAATACTGCTATTGTATATGATAAAATAAAAGTGTAGGGAGTTTTAAAATAGGGAGTGATATAATTGCAAGTTTATATTAATAACGTTACAGTTTTAATTTTAGGCCTTATTTTTGCTAGTGCAACTAAATGTCTAGTCGATAGTGAAGAAAAAAGAAGTTTTTTGACTAGACGTAGTCGATGTTCGACTTGTAAAAAAGAATTGAGTTTTCTAGATTTAATTCCAATAGCAAGTTACTTATTTAAGAGGGGACGATGTAGTTACTGCAAAAGTAGGATACCTTTTGATATCTTTTTATATGAATTTTTCACATTAATTGTTTTAATTTTTTATTTTATTTTTAATAAGTATTTTATTTTTCTAAATTTATTTTATATTAGCATTCTAATATATCTAATATTTATAGCGATAGAAGATGTTAGATGTTTAGAAGTAGTAGATGAGTTATTTTATATTTTTTTGTTATTAAATATAGGATTATTAATCTTTAATTTTCATTTTTTTGATATTTTTGAATGGCCACTATTAGTTGTAATCTATCATATTTTATATTTTATTGCACGAGGAAGTCTAGGTTATGGAGACATAAAAGTTTTTTGCGTTTTAGTACTTAATCTAAATTTTTTTGAAGGGATATATTTATTTGCTTTTACATTTTTGTATGCAGGATTTTTTGCATTAGGGATACTTGTTTTTAAGAAAGTAAAACGAGGGACAAAAATTCCATTAGTACCATTTATAGCATTGGGTTATTTTAGCGTACTTTTAATAAGGGAGGGAATACTATGGTAAAAGGATATACGATAAAAGAATTTTGTAAAGAAGATAGACCACGCGAAAAGTTGAAAAAATATGGCGCATTTTCTTTAAGTGATAAGGAAGTTTTAGCTATTTTACTTAGAACAGGAACAAAAAATAAAAATGTTATTGAGTTAGCTTCATCAATATTAGAAGATGTTGGGGGTATAACAAAATTACGAGAAACAACGTTTAATGAACTTGCAAAACACAAAGGAATAGGTGAGGAAAAGGCGATTCATATTTTGGCAAATATTGAGTTTGCACGGCGCATTTATTCAACTGATATACCGGATATAAAGTGCAATAATCCGGAAGTCATAGCAAGTTTTTTAAAATCATCCTTAGAAAATTTAACACAAGAATTTTTTATTGTTTTAGATATAGATACTAAAGGGAAAATCTTAGAAAAAAGAGAGGTATTTAAAGGAAGCTTGGCAATGTCGGTAGTACATCCTCGAGAAGTTTTCAAAAATGCAATAAAAAATAGTGCAGCAAGTATCGTTTGTGTGCATAATCATCCAAGCGGCGATCCTACACCTTCAATAGAAGATTTGCTTACTACAATTAATTTGCTGGAAGTTGGGGATGTAGTAGGAATAGAAATGCTAGATCATATTGTAGTAGCTAAAGAGGGATATGTTAGTATAAGGAAGATTTTAAACTATTTTAACTTAGAGAATATTGATTATAAAAATAAAGAAATTACGAAGGAACAACTTCAATTTATTTTGAAGAAATATAAGATAGTTAATAACTTTTAAATATTAAGATAATTTATAAAGTGTATAGGTGTAGAAAAGAAAGATAAAAATGAATAAGAATCACCCAAAAATATAGTCCATTTATGTAATATAACAATTTAATATAAGAGAATATGTTTAATGTTTGCTAATGATTACAATGGTTTATAAAAAATAATTACCAAAAATTGATGGTGCTTTCTAACTGTGCTATAATAAAAACAAAGAGGTTATTTTAAATACAGCTATAAAATATCTTTAAATAATCTACGTATTTGAAATTAATAAAATGGAAATAGAGAGTATCAGTAAAAAGAGTTTTACACATATGTGGCTAGATTTACCAGTAGGATACTAACCTATTCAATTTATTCTCATATAAATACTTTTGATTATTAGTATGTACAAAAAAAATTATGAAATGAGAGGTGTAATATATGAGTAGAAAAAATTTTATGATACTTAGTATAATAGAAAGTATATTGTGGATTGGGGCAATGGTTATAGGATCTATATTGGATAGTAAATTATGGATGACGATCAGTATGTTAATAGTATTGATTAGTTTATTGCATGCTACTTATCTTACGATAGTGAAAAAGAGTATAAATCTTTTAGCTGGTATGACAGAAGAGCAAGCTATAGAGATACGAAGAGATCCAGAAAAATTAAAAAAATATGAGAGAATAACTCAAGGGATTGGAGTTACTATTTTAGTAAGTTCTCTGTTTTTAATTTATCTTATTTATAAGTACAATGTAATGAATAAATGAGATAAATTAACAGTATTAAAAAAGTCAACAAAAAATATATATGATTTAAAGATGGTATTTGAAATATATAGTATAAGTATATATAATATTAGTGTAGTATATTACTAAAAAATATATTAGATTAATTTGATAAATATATGATTTAGTGTTATTATATTTTACAAGAAAATAAATAGTAACTAATAGATATTTAATAATATAAATATGACTATTTGCATATTTCTTATCTTATGAATACTAGTAATTAAATTTTATAGTTAACTTAGGAGGATAAAAATGAAAAAAAGATTATCAAGAGAGTTATATAAATTTTCGCGCAAAAAACTGACAGTGGGAGCTTTTTTGACAGCAGGAGTAATATTACTACCTTTAGTGTCAAACAATGTATATACAGAAAAAGCTATTGCAAATTATTCTAATAGTAGTTCAATAACTACTGAAAATAATGCTCAGTTAGATAAAAGTGTTAGACATGCAATTTATGCTAATAATTTTAATAATACAAATCCAAATGTTCCAATGTTAAATGATGGTATACAATTCTCATCAAAATATACAGTTATTAATAAAGAAACTAATCAAGTTGAGTCATCAGGGCTTTCTTATGAAAAACCTTGGGACGTACTATATAAAGCTATCCCTCTAACTTATGCTAATGGAGATGTTGTTGATACAAAATTATATTCAGAATTAACATCAATAAGTAAGACAACAAATACAAGTAATGAGGTTAAACAAATTGATCAAGAAATTACATTTGCCAAAAGTGGAGATGTTCAAATAGATGCTAGTCGCGTATCAGGAAATATTATTTCGGGTGATTTCGATGATACGAAAATAGAAGTTAAATATAAATATAATAATACTTTCTATACATTCCAAGAATTAAATGCATTATCGGGTTTTAGTTGGTCTGATGTTACAGCCGTATCATTTAAAGGAAACTTAGACCCTTCAAAATCAATAATAATTAATGCACCATTGGCAACGGTAAGAGACTTTTCTGTTGCTGAAAATAATAAAAATAATATTATAGAAACAATCAATGAGATAACTATAAATAATAAAAAAGTAACTAGTAGTGCAACATTAGTGTTCCAGAATTTTATGTATACTGTAAAAGAAAATGTCTTTGGTAAGTACATTGGGACATATCATACTGTAGAACCAGATGGAACCAAAAAATATGTTCAAGTTGAAGAAAAAGTTCAAAAAATGTTACCTGATGTTTCTGAAAGTGATTTATACTATGAAATGTTTAGACATATTCCTGTAGGTTCTGATAAATCAAAACTAGAACAAGAAGAAAAAAATGGGGTTGTTTATAGTGGAAGCCAATATAGTATCAAATTAAACAGAGTATTTAATGCTATAAAAGATGAAGGATTCTCATTAATGGCTACTGATGAATTAGGGGTAAAACTAGAATATCATTATGCTATGCATGGTAAACAAGATATTTACACTGCTGATGGAACAAAGGTTATACCAGGTGAAGTTGATCCTAAATCAGGAGTACTACTATCAAAATATTATGTAGAATTACATAAAGTATTAGATACAAAAGACCTAAAATTAAATGTTGGAGATAGTTGGTCAAAATTTGATAATTTAATTTATAGTAAAACAATTGCAGATTCACCTAAAAATGAACGCGATATCCCTAAAGATGAAATAATGGTTACACATAATGTTGATACAACAAAACCAGGGGAATATATGGTAAAATATGCCTATAATATTAAAGGCGATAACAGCCAGACTATAACAAAAACTGCCAAAATAACGGTAGTCGGTTCTTCAAATCCAGGAGACAAAGATAAATCAAAAGACGCGAAAGATACAAAAGACACGAAAGATATAAGAGACTCTAAAAAATTATCAAATACAGGTATACTAAATGATAATTATGCTATTCTTGGAGGAGTGGCTCTATTATTGATGACTCTAATAGTTAAGTATCGTCGAGAAAAATAAAGATTCTACATCAAATGTGGAGAACGAGAAAAAAATGCTAAGTAGCTTTAGGCTGCTTGGCATTTCTCAGTTACTATCTTCTCGTGCGCCGCATTTAACAAAGGGCCTTTATACTAGAAGAATCTGCTGAAAAAATGAAAAAAGAGTTAGTTTCTCAGAAGTATAATTTAAGCCCTTTACTTATATATTCTTAAGATATAATTAAGTAGGTGATAACTAATGACTAAAAAAAATATATTTATTTAACGGCAATGGTAGCAGCGGTTAATTTTGTATCATATTTTTTTATAGGGGATATCAATATTTGGGCGATGGTAACTAATCTTTTATTAGGTATATACTTTATATATACATCGTATCTTTTGCTATTTAAAAAAAGCTATAATTTATTAGCAGGAATGATTGAAGAGGAGTTGAAACGTATCCAAGAAGATATAGAAGTTAAGATGAAGTATGATAAAGGTTTAAAAATAATAGGATATTTAATTTTTATTGGAGGGATAGTAGTTTTATTTCTAGGTTTAAGTTATTTATTTAAGTAGAAAAGATAATAATCCATAAAGAGAAAAGAGTAGAAATTCATTTAAAAAACGGAGAAGTCATATCAGATTGATATGACTTTTTCTTTTTTACTATGAGAGATTAAGGTTATCTGATATAATATATTGAGTAAATTAGGGTTAAACAGATTTATAAAATATGATTAAATCAAGGATAGAACAAATCGTTTGGCAATGGCAACTAATAATCTTTTCCTCACTTTGTTCGTTAAGATTAAAGTTGCTTTGCAAACGTACAATGCATAGTGATAAAAAAAGGAGCTTTTGTACGATAAAATTAGTTGTTACAGAAATAACAACGTAAAGTAGGATACAATTGAACGATATAAAAGGCTTGCTATTAAGTAGTTTCAACGAATTAGATATATAAAAGAATAGGTAAAAATATTTTTGATATATTATAGGATTTAAATATTCTTTATAGAAAATATAAATCGTTTAAAAGTTTAGTAATCGTTAGAAAGTATTAGCCTAAAATAAGATTAACAATAAGATTATAAAACCTATTGTTAATAGAGTAGTTAAGCCAATTTATAATGCTGTTGTAAGATTGATTGTAATCTTTGTAAATAATAGGGTCGTAAAACCTTTTGTAGAGCCTATTTATAATAAAGTTATTAAACCAGCAAGTAATTGGATGTTAGATAATTATAATAAAGCAAAAAACTGGATAAAAAAATGGTTTTAAGAAAGGAAATGAGCAAAATGATAAAAAAAATTATAAAAGTGATATTGGCGTTAGCAACAATTTGGTTTATAGGGGATACAAATTTAAAAGGTAAGTCAGTGTATTATGCGAAACATTCATCAAGTAGTAATACTAGGGATTTAGAAATAATGATGTTGGTAGAAAATATACAGGCAAGTGCTGATCGTGAAGGGTTTAGTTATAGAGTTGACGGAGATAAAACTATACAAAATACTACAAAAAATGTATATCTATCATATGGATACAGTGTAAATGCCGCTAACTATGAATATATATATATATATAAGTAATGAAAGACAAAATTATTATTTTGATGAAAATTTTAAGTTGAAAAAAGTTGTAGATTTTGGTAACAATATGCAACGTATAGATATATCAACAGTAGATGAAAATAAAATAAAGGAAGAAATTTATGAGAATTTCAAACCTATATTAAAAGAATCAGAAGAAAATAAGCCATTTATTAATTTGCAGTGGATTTTCAACTGGGTATACAAAGATAGAATAAAGTAAGTTATAACAATAAAATACTAATATAAAAAGTTTGAAAACATTGTATTTGATTGTATTAAAGAAAAAATAAAAACTTACAACATATTGAAAAGTGAAGTTTAAACCTATCGTAGATTTTTTAGTCTACGGTAGGTCTTTTTTTGTTTTACGGGTTTAAAAATCAGCTAATTTCTTTTTCTTGCGATTTGTAGGTGTTAATGTCAACGTAAAAATATACAAAAAAGATAAAATAAAATTATACAATCAGTCAAAATTAATTAGTGGATTTAGGAAATGTTTTATCCTTTAATCTATATGAAGGTCCAATTATATTTATTACATGAGAATGATGGTGTAAATAACTATGAGTCTTGAAAATTATTTAGAGAATAAATTTTTTAAAAAAGGTAAACAGCTGTATATTAAATAAAAAGAGAGAACTAAATATACAAATGAATAATGGAGAAGTCATATCAGATTGATATGATTTTTCTTTTTTACTATGAGAGAGCAGTGTAATCTGATATAATGTATAGAAGTGAAATATATAAATTGATAAGATTATAGATTTATTGAAATCTACTAAAGGAGCTTTTGTATGATAAAATTAGTTGTTACAGATATAGATGATACGCTAGTAAATAGTAGAAACGAAATTTCTGAGAAGAATAGAGAAGTAATAGAAAAATGTAAAGAGCAAGATATAAAAGTTATTTTAGCTTCAGGAAGACCAGATTTTGGTATGATGAAGATAGTTGAAGATTTAAAACTAGATAGTTATGACAATTATCTACTATCATATAACGGAGCAAGAATAGCTAACCTAAAAACTGGAGAAGTTGTTTATGAAAAATTCTTATCACCAGAAAGAATTAAATTTTTAATAGATATAGCACTGGAAAACGATTGTGATATTCTAACCTATCAAAATGGTGATGTGTTAACAAATCGTGATAATGAATATGCACGTGTAGAAGTAGGGTTGGTAGGAGCAAAACTTATAATTGCTGAAAATATGAAAGAGCACATAAAAGAAGGTGCGGCTAAGGTAATTATATTAAAACACCCTGACGAAGCACAAGCTGTTAAAGAAAAACTTCAAAAAGAGTTAGGTGATGAGTATGAAGTAGCAACTTCAAAACCATTTTTCATAGAAGTTAATGACAAAGGTATTTCTAAAGGGGACTCACTAGATGCGTTATGCAAAAAACTAGGCTTAACTAAAGACAATGTAATGGCGCTTGGAGATGGACTTAATGATTTAAGTATGATAGAGTTTGCTGGTATGGGAGTTGCAGTAGATAATGCTAACCCAGTTTTAAAAGAAGCAGCGAACTTTATATCAAAGAGTAATGATGAAGATGGATTTGCTTATGCAATTGAAAAATTTATTTTAAATAATGAAAATTAAGATAGACGGACGATACAAAGTATCGCCCTTTCTTTTGGAAAGAGGAAAAAATGAAAGTAACATTAATATGTGTTGGGAAAGTAAAGGAAAAATTTTATCGTGATGCTATAAAGGAATATGAAAAGCGACTAGGAGCATATATAAAATTAAAAACAATAGAAATAAACGATGAAAAAGTAAAGGTGGAAAATCCATCGGAGATTGCTATTGCTATGGACAAAGAGGGGAAAAATATTCTTTCGAAAATTAAAGATAATCAATATGTTATTACGTTAGAGATTCTCGGAAAAAATCTATCAAGTGAGGATTTTGCAGAAAAAATTAATAATCTTATGTTATCAGGAAACAGTGATGTTGTTCTTGTAATTGGTGGGAGCTACGGCCTATCTGATGAAGTGAAAAAACGTAGTAATTATGCACTATCTTTTAGTAAGATGACATTCCCACACCAAATGATGAGAGTAATTTTACTTGAGCAGGTGTACCGTGCATATCGCATAATAACAGGAGCTAGTTATCATAAGTAGTGAGTTATAATATAATTAATATTAATAGTAAAGATTATCTGGTATAATAAAGATAGAGGAGAATATTTGTTGATGTATTAGATGACTTTTATGATAGTTAATTATAAAGGAGGAGTTTATTATGTTAAATGGATTATTTGTAATATTTTTCATTGTAGTGATTTTAATTTTTTATACTATATCCGTATGTTTTTCAATGATAATGTTTGATATGTTTGGGATTAAAACTAGTCTAGCATTTATACCTTTTTATAATACATATCTTATCTATAAAGAATATAAAGGGCGAGTATGGAAGAAAAATTGGGGAGTTCTTTATGCAGGAACGCTTATATTCGCTTTAATGATAATAATGAGTGTAGTTATATATATTATCCTAAGTGATAATTCATCGGGAATTAATATTTATGCACTTTTATTATCAGTAGCTGCATTGCTAGTATTAGGAATAGTTTCAATTATGACAAATGTTGTTATCCCAATAACTTTATATTATCCTATTTTTGAAACAAAGTTTCAGAAAATTATCTTAGCATTAACTATAGTAATTACTGAAATAAAATTGTTAAGAGATATATTTGAAAGCGACAGTGTATTAGTAGGGAGTAATGAAGTAGATACAATAGGGGCTATGTTAAATATTATGACTTTTATTATATCAATTATTTTTATAGTAACATATCTTACAGCTGCATCTAATATGCGACACAAAGTGAAGAGTGGAGAATATATCATACAAGAAAAATTAGATTATAATTTATTAAGTAGTGATGAGATAAATACGATTTTACAGCAAAGAGGTCGTAGATTAGCTGTTCTGAATAAAGATAATAAAAGATTTATACATTCTAATGGTGTTCAAAAAGGAAATCAAGTTAATGAAATAAACTATATATAGAAATAGAAAGTCTTTCAAGGTGTATTGGATCTTGAAAGATTTTTTATTATAAAAACTTTCATAATACGTACTTATTTGTTATAATTAATGAGTTGAATATAAAATGAAAGGTAATTAATTTTTTAACAATATTTTTTAAAAAATAAATTAATTAAGAATGTTATAAAAGAAAAGGAGTTAGTTATGCACGAAACACTATATAATACATTTTTTAAAGGTAGCTTACTTGTATATCTTTTTGAAGTTATTTTTACAGCTATATTATTTGATATTTTAGGAGTGAAAAAAGGTTATGCATTAATACCTTTTTATAATATTTATCGATTATATGAAGAGTATACAGGTCGTGTCTGGTTAAAAAATTGGGGTAAAATATTTTTTATAGCTTTTATTACTTTATCGATTGTTGTTTTAGTACTTACTATTTTATCTGGTGGTGTGTTTGTTTATCTTATTATGGCAATAATAGTGTTCTTTACGCCATTATTAATTCTAATAAGATTTATAGTTAACAGCTTATTTTTAGTAACTCACTATTTGCCAATATTAGAAAATAAATTCTTTAAAGCATTGTTAGTAGTAAATTTATTATTTCCGTTAATAATAAACCTAGTAGCAAATAGTATTTATATAAATGGGGGGTATACTTATTCATCAATATATAGTTTAATTAATGTAGGTTTTATGTTTATATATCTTGTTTCTGCAGTTAATATGTGGAAAAAAGTAAAAAATGGTCAGTATGTACTTTATGAGAAATTAGATTATGAAAAACTAAGTTGTGATGAAATAAGAGCGGAGTTAAAGTCAAGAGGTAGAATGTTAGCTCATCCTGTGGATGATGAAAAAGATTATTATTCACAATCTAATCAGGAGTTTGAAGATAAAAAAGAGGATATAGAATAATTCTACTATTCTATAAAATTAAGTAAAAAATATATATTATGTAGAAATCTTTTTAGATTGTAATAGTGAAACTTTATAATCTAAAAAGATTTCTTTGTTATAGAAGATGAGATAAACTATAATATTTTAAAAAGGTTCTCTACTTTAGAAAATTAAGAAATGTTAGAAAATATAACATATATTTATATAATAGAGTATATTCAAGTATAATAATAAAGTTAATAAATATAATTTATAATTATTAACTTTACTTTAGTATTTTAAGGAGACGTTATTATGAATATAATGGATTTACTTGCTAGTCTGAATGACTTTATGTGGTCATACTTTTTAATCGGATTAGTAATTGTTACAGGTATTTATTTTACATTTAGTGCGAAATTTGTTCAATTTACTTACATAAAAGAAATGTTCAGATTAATTTCTGAAAAACCAAAAGTAGGAAAAGATGGAGAACAAAAAGGGGTATCAGCATTCCAAGCCTTTACTATTTCTGCTGCATCACGTGTGGGAACAGGAACTATTGCTGGTGTTGCTATTGCGATTGCGTTAGGTGGCCCTGGTTCAGTATTTTGGATGTGGGTGGTTGCACTTTTTGGAGGAGCCTCATCTTTTGCAGAATCTACGCTTGCTCAAGTGTATAAAGTACGCGATAGAAAAGGTGTTTATCGTGGTGGACCAGCATATTATATGGAAAAAGGTCTTGGTCAAAAATGGATGGGGGTATTGTTTGCAATTGTTATATCAATAACTTATGGTATTGCATTCAACTCAGTACAGACAAATACTATAGCTCAATCATTAGAGATTTATAATATAAATTCTAAAGTTGCAGGTATTGCACTTTTAGTACTTACAGTTTTTGTTATCTTTGGAGGAGTAACAAAAGTTGTGAAAATTACTCAATGGTTAGTACCTATTATGGCTGTTGTTTATTTATTTATAGTTCTTGTAATTATGGTTATTAATTTTGATAAGCTTCCAGGATTACTTGGACAAATTATAAAATCAGCATTTGGTATTGAACAAGTTGGCGGTGGAGTAATCGGTATGGGGACTTCAATTTTACTTGGAGTAAAACGAGGAATGTTTACAAATGAAGCTGGTCTTGGGTCTACACCAAATGCTGCAGCAACAGCTGATAGTACTCATCCTGCTAAACAAGGTTTTATTCAAACACTTGGAGTATATTTTGATACTTGTTTGGTTTGTACAGCAACAGCATTTTTAATTCTGTTATATCCAGGTATAGAGTATGGAAAAGGTAGCTTACAAGGTATTAGACTTACACAAGCTGCGCTTACTTCTCAAATTGGAAGTATAGGTACTGTTTTCTTAATCGTAGCAATCTTTTTATTTGGATATAGTTCAGTTATTGGAAACTACTACTACGGAGAAACTAATATTCAATATTTACTACCTAAAAAATGGGCGGTAAATGTATATCGTGTTATTGTGTGCATATTTGTATACATCGGAAGTGTAATGAACTTAGACCTAGTTTGGGGCCTTGCTGATGTAACAATGGGTATTATGAGTTTACTAAACTTGATAGCTATTATTGGGCTTTCTGGCGTGGTTTATGTAGTATTAAAAGACTATGTAAAACAACATAAACAAGGAAAGGATCCAGAATTTTATTTAGATAATTTGCCAATAAAAATTAATAACGCAACTGCGTGGAAAAATAAAAAAGAAGATTAATAAAATTACCAGTCTATTAGAAATAGTAGGCTGGTTTTTTAAAAAATATCTAAATGTTTAGCATGAGCGATATATTCCTTGCATTCTTTTGTGAGTTGTGGTATTATATTAAACGTATTTTAATTATAAAATATATGCGATGAGCCGATAAGTAGAAGTTCTTGCGTACCGTAGGATACAGAAAAGAAATCAGTGGTTGAGAGATTTCTCCTAGGCAGGACTTTGAAGTAGACGGTGAGCATTTAGAGTGAAAGGTAAGTAGCTTTAAACGTGGTTAGAGCGTTAATCTTATTAAGTGCTAATTATAATTAGAATAAAGGTGGTACCACGGAAACTTTCGTCCTTATATCAGGATGAAGGTTATTTTTTTATCTAAAATTTAATATATAAGCTACAAATAAACTTAATAAATAAAGTGAGAAATTAAAAATATTTAATAATTAGGAGGAAAAGCTATGACTGAAATGTCTACAAAATATAATCCGACCGAAGTTGAACAAAATCGTTACAATTGGTGGTTAGAAAAAGAAGTTTTTAAAGCCAACAATAAAAGTAATAAAAATCCATATACAATAGTAATTCCACCACCAAACGTAACTGGGAAATTACATATTGGACACGCATGGGATACAACATTACAAGATATGTTAACGCGTTACAAACGTCTAAAAGGATTTGATGTACTTTATCTTCCAGGAATGGATCATGCGGGTATTTCGACTCAAGCGAAAGTAGAAGCAAAAATGCGTGAAGAAGGAATTTCACGTTATGATTTAGGTCGTGAAAAATTCTTAGAACGTGCGTGGGAATGGAAAGAAGAATATGCTGGTTATATTCGTGCGCAATGGGCAAAATTAGGATTGGGTCTTGATTATTCTCGTGAAAGATTTACCCTTGATGAAGGATTAAACAAAGCTGTAACAAAAATCTTTGTAGACCATTATAATAATGGAACTATTTATCGCGGAGAAAAAATTATTAACTGGGATCCAGTTCAAAGAACTGCGTTATCTAACATCGAAGTAATTCACAAAGACGTAGAAGGTGCATTTTATCATCTTAAATATTTCTTAGCTGACGAAAGTGGAGATTATTTAGAAGTAGCAACTACACGCCCAGAAACTCTATTTGGAGATACTGCTGTTGCGGTTCATCCTGAAGATGAGAGATATCAAAAATACATTGGTAAAACAGTTCTTCTACCAGTGACAAATAAAGAAATTCCAGTTGTTGCAGATGAATATGTTGAAAAAGATTTTGGAAGTGGTGTTGTTAAGATTACTCCAGCGCACGATCCGAATGACTTTGAAGTAGGGGAACGTCATAACTTACCACGTATTATCGTTATGGATGAAGGTGCTGTAATGAACGAGCATGCAGATAAATATAATGGTATGGATCGTTTTGAATGTCGAAAAGCACTTATTGCAGACTTGCAAGAAAGTGGAGTTTGTTTCAAAATCGAAAAACATCTTCACTCAGTAGGGCATTCAGAACGTAGTGGTGCGGTTGTTGAGCCATATCTTTCTAAACAATGGTTTGTTGATATGAAACCTCTTGCTGATAAAGTTTTAGAAAATCAAAAAGATGAAGATGGAAAAGTTAATTTTTATCCACCACGTTTTGAGCATACATTAAATACATGGATGGAAAATATTCAAGACTGGTGTATTTCTCGTCAATTATGGTGGGGACATCGTATTCCAGCTTGGTATCACAAAGAAACTGGTGAAGTTTATGTGGATGTAAATCCACCTAAAGATATAGAAAACTATGTCCAAGATGAAGATGTTCTTGATACTTGGTACTCTTCAGCATTATTCCCATTCTCAACACTAGGATGGCCGGATTTAGAAAGTGAAGATTTCAAACGTTACTATCCAAACAGCTGTCTAGTAACTGGATACGATATTATCTTCTTCTGGGTTGCTCGTATGGTATTCCAGGGATTAGAATTTACAGGAACTCGTCCATTTGAAGATTGTTTAATCCACGGTTTAGTTCGTGATGAACAAGGCCGTAAGATGAGTAAGTCTCTTGGTAATGGTGTAGATCCGATGGAAGTAATTGAACAATACGGAGCCGATAGCTTACGTTACTTCTTAGCTACAAACTCAACACCAGGACAAGATTTACGTTACTCAACTGAAAAAATTGAAGCAAGTTGGAATTATATTAATAAAATCTGGAACGCTTCTCGTTTCGTAATTATGAATCTAGAAGGGTTTGAGTACAATGATATAGATTTATCAGGAGAAAAAACACTGGCTGATAAATATATCTTAACAAAACTTGCTAAAACTATTGAAGACTTCGAAAGATTATTCGAGAAATATGAGTTTGGTGAAGCAAGCCGCATTCTATATAACTTCGTATGGGAAGAATTCTGTTCATGGTATATTGAAATTGCTAAGATTTCATTAAATGGTGAAGATGAAGCTGCTAAGAAAACTACTAAATCTATTTTAGTATATGTACTTGATGCTTCTCTAAAAATGTTACATCCGTTTATGCCATTCGTAACTGAAGAAATCTGGCAACACATTCCTCACACAGGAGATAGTATTGTAACTAGCGAATTTGCTAAAGTTGATGCAAGCTTAGTATTTGAAAATGAAACTGAAGATATGCAATTTATCCAAGATGTAATTACAGCAGTACGTAATATCCGTAGTGAAGTTAATGCACCTATGTCACGCGAAATACCTATTAAGATTAAATATGCTCAAGATAGTGTAAAAGAGGTACTATTAAGTGGTAGTGCATACCTAGAAAAATTTGCTCGTCCTAGCGAACTTATTATTGAACGTGAAGTAGAAGCAAGCGAAACTGACATCAGTCGTATCTTACCAGGCGCTGAAATCTATGTTTCATTAAGTGATTTAATCGATGTAGATAAAGAAAAAGAACGTCTAGGAAAGGAACTAGAGAAATTACAACAAGAATTAGATAGAGTAAACAAAAAACTTTCTAATGAAAAATTTGTTGGTTCTGCTCCAGAAGTCGTTGTAGCTAAAGAAAAAGAAAAACAAGTAACATATCAAGAACAATATGATAGTGTTAAAGAACGTATTAGTGCGTTAGATAATTTAAAATAATAAAATAAAAATCCTTAAACTTGAAAATCATAGTTTAAGGATTTTTATTTTATAGATAAGTTTATTCGTCTTTGTTATTTTTCTTTTTCCAAAAAAGGAAAATTATAATTAGGAAAATAATAGCAATACCGATATACGCTCCATAATTTTTAACTACTTCACCGGTATTAGGTAACGTATCAATAGATAATAAATTCATAAATACACCTCACTATTGCTCGTTGTTTTCTACTTCAGCTTTGTCTTTTAGAACTTCAGTTTCTATTTTTTCTTTAACTTCGTCTACTTTCTTTTCTGCATTTTCAGAGAAAGCTTGAATTTTTTCTTTAACTTTGTCTTCTTCTAGTTCTTCTTTAATGTTTTCTACTTTCTCTTTTATTGAATTAACTGTTTGTTTCGCAGTTTCAACAAAATTAGAAATATTTGGTTTAATTTCTTTGGCAACTTTCTTAGCAGATCCTAGATTTTCCTTGAACTCGGCAGAATACTCACGGATATTACTAGCATGTTCTTTTATTTCGCATGCGTTGTCAGATAACTTTTTTCCATAGTCAACAGCATCGTTGTAAGTTTCTGTTAGCTTATTTTTTGTACGATTAGCAACTTTAATGGCATCTTTACATAAATAATCAGCAGCTTCAACAATTCCATTTTTTTCTGCATAACGAATCATACATCTAGTATAACCGTATGAATCTTTTGCTTTTTTCTTTATAAAGTTAAAATGTTCTTCTAGTTTTTCTGAGTTTTTAGTGTAATAGTTAGCTACTGCGATTCCAGAACCAATTATTAAAAGTTTTGATAATTTTGACATAATACACCTCGTTACTTTTTTATTCTATTATATCATATATAGCTTTAAATATAAATTAAGTTTTACAAATAATAGTTAAGAAGGTGTATTTTATTTATTTTGAATAATATAAGTATAGCATTTTATTGTCATATTATATTTTAAAAAAGTATATATTACACATTATTTATTTTTTATCCTTGAAATAATGTGTAATATATTATATAATTATAGTTGTAAAACGTAATAAAGGAGGAACAATGAAATTAACCGACAGACATAAAGCTATAATTGAAATAGTAAAAGAGTTTGAACCAATTACTAGTGATGAAATTGCGGAAAAACTGTCTTTAGGTAAATCTACACTTAGAAATGATTTAGCAGTTTTAGGGATGTTAGAAGTGTTAGAAGCAAAGCCTAATGTCGGATACTATTATAATTATAACTTTTCACCAGGGGAGCAAAGGGAAGAAGTAAAAAGGAAATCTGTTAAAGAAATAATGGGGATAGCTATAACAGCTAAAAGTACAGCAAGTTATTCAGAAGTATTATCGAAGTTATTTATTTACGATGTAGGCACTATTTTTATAGTTAATGAAGAGAATCATTTAGTTGGTGTTACTTCTAGAAAAGATATGTTGAAACTAGCGAGAAATGCTGATGCTGATTCATTACCTATAGCGCTTGCTATGACACGTGTTCCTAATGTAATTTATATTCATGAGGATGAATTAGTAAGTGATGCTGTGAGAAAGATTATTTTGCATGAGATTGATTGTTTACCGGTTGTTAGGGAGGATGACAATGGTAATAGGATAATCGTAGGTAAAGTTTCAAAAACTACATTGATAAAATTATTACTAGAGATACTGGAGGGATAATATGCTAACTGTACACATAATTTCAGATTCCATAGGGAATACTGCAAAAGATGTAGTTGATGCTGCATTAGTTCAGTTCTCATATGGACAAGTTAAGTATAAAGTTCTAAAAAACTCTAATGTTTGCACGAAGGAAAAAATAGATTCTATTATGACTAATATAGCTGAGGGAGATGTAGTAGTTCAAACATTAGTAGATAAAGAGCTTGCAAAATATGCAAGAGAACTTGCAGAAGAAAGAAATATCAAAGTTATCGATTTATTGAGCGATATGTTGGATATTTTTGAAGAAAAATTAAAAGTAAAATCAGAGAATAATCCCGGATTAATTCGAAAAATGGGAACGGAGTATTTTAAAAGGGTAGATGCATTAGAGTTTGCTGTAAAATATGATGATGGTAAGGATATAAATGGATTTAGGGAAGCAGATGTGATAATTTTGGGAGTATCGCGCACTTCAAAAACACCACTTAGTTTATATTTAGCAAATAGAAACATCAAAGTTATGAACGTTCCTATAGTTCGAGATTTAATTTTACCAGAAGAACTATATGAAGTTAAGCGTAAAATTGTGGGGCTAACGAATTCTGTTGAACAGCTTAATAAGTTAAGGGAAGAACGATTAAAAGCACTTGGAGTTGACCAAGGAACAGATTATACAGATGAGATGAGAATCTTTGAAGAGTTAGAATATGCACTGGAGATTATGGAAAAAATTGGATGTCCTGTAATTGATGTTCATAATAAAGCAATAGAGGAAACAGCAGAAATAGTTATTGGGATTATGAGAGAACGAGGACTAGAGGTTTAAACAAAATAATTAATTATTTTAATTAACGGATATTATAGAAGTATTTAAATAAAAGATATAGCATCTTTTGATTTTAAAATACTAACAATTAAAAATTATAAAAGTTTTAAAAATATACAAATAATTTTGTGGGGGAAAATACAATGACGAAGAAATATGTTTATAATTTCAGTGAAGGTAATAAAGATATGAGATCTTTATTAGGGGGAAAAGGTGCAAACCTTGCGGAAATGAAGAGTTTAGGGATAAATGTACCTCCTGGATTTACTATTACAACAGAAAGCTGTAACAGTTATTATGAAAATGGGGAAAGAATAAAACCTGAAATTTTAAAACAAATAAACGATCAATTAGAAACATTAGAAAAAGAAATTGGGAAAAAACTAGGAAGTCTAGAAAATCCATTATTGGTATCTGTACGTAGTGGTGCGGTATTCTCAATGCCAGGGATGATGGACACAATTTTAAATTTAGGATTAAATGATGAAACTACAATAGTTTTGGCGAAAAAAAATAATAATTATCGTTTTGCATACGATAGTTACCGCCGCTTTATTCAAATGTTTTCTGATGTCGTTATGAATGTTGAAAAATATAAATTTGAAGAAGTTTTAACACGTGTTAAAGAAGAAAATGGTTATGCTCAAGATAGTGACATGAATGAAAAAGACTTATTCAAAGTAGTGGAAGAATTCAAAGCTATTTACAAAAAAGAAGTAGGCCGTGACTTCCCAATGAGTGTAAAAGAACAACTTATGCTTGCTGTTGAAGCAGTATTCAAATCTTGGAATAATAATAGAGCTAAAGTATATCGTAGATTGCATAATATCAGTGATAAATTGGGGACAGCTGTTAATATTCAAGCGATGGTATTTGGAAACATGGGAGACAACTGTGGGACTGGGGTATCATTCAGTAGAAACCCAGTAACAGGTGAGGATAAACTTTTTGGTGAATACTTGATAAACGCTCAAGGGGAAGATGTAGTAGCAGGAATCAGAACACCTAAAAATATTAGTATCTTAGAAGAAGATATGCCACATCTTTATAAAGAATTTGTTGATATCTCTAAAAAACTGGAAAGACATTATAAAGATATGCAAGATATCGAGTTCACAATTGAAGATGGGAAATTATATATACTTCAAACTCGTAATGCTAAAAGAACACCTAATGCGGTTGTTGAAGTAGCGGTATCTTTGGTAGAAGAAGGTATTATAAGCAAGGAAGAAGCTATTTTAAGAGTAGGAACTGAGGAAATCAATAAACTTCTACATGCAACATTTGAAGAGAAAAGCTTAAAAGGAGCTAAAGAACTTACTCAAGGTCTGGCTGCATCTCCTGGAGCTGCGGTAGGTAAAATATACTTCTCTGCAGAAGAAGCGGTAGAGGCTGCAAAAACAGAAGCAGTAGTATTAGTGCGTGAAGAAACTTCTCCAGAAGACATTGAAGGAATGGTTAGTTCAGAAGCGATAGTTACACTTAGAGGAGGAATGACATCGCATGCTGCTGTAGTAGCACGTGGAATGGGTAAATGTTGTGTTTGTGGTTGTCAAAACATGATTATTGACTATAAAGAAAAAACTCTAAGAATTTCTGATTTAGTTTTACGTGAAGGTGATACAATTTCTGTTGATGGAAGTAGCGGTAAAGTTTATCTTGGTGAAGTGGAAAAGGTTGACGCAACATTTAGTTCTAGATTTAAAAAATTATTAAGTTGGGCAGACGAAATTCGTCAAATGAGAGTTTTTGCAAATGCAGATAATGAAATTGATGCTAAAGTTGCTTTTGAGTTTGGAGCTGAAGGTATAGGACTTTGTAGAACGGAACATATGTTCTTTGAAGAAGATAGAATTAGCCTAGTAAGAAAAATGATTTTAGCAGCTGATACAGCTGAAAGGGTAAAATTCTTAGAAAGATTGCAACCTATTCAAAGTGAAGATTTCTATAAAATATTCAAGGCAGCTAATGGAAAATCAGTTAATATTCGTCTATTAGATCCACCTTTACATGAATTTTTACCAAAAGATGATAAAACAATAGAAATTATTGCAGAAGAGCTAAATGTAACAGTGTCTCAATTGAAGTCTAAAGTAGCTAGTATTGCAGAATTTAACCCGATGATGGGACATCGTGGATGCCGTTTAGGTGTTACATATCCAGAAATTTATCTGATGCAAGCTAAAGCAATTAGTTCAGCAGCAATAAGAGCTAAAAAAGAAGGCGTAGACGTTAATGTTGAAATTATGATTCCGTTAGTTGGATTAGAAAAAGAATTAGCTGTGCTTCGAGAACAAATAGTAGAGTTAGTTGAAAAAGAAATTCATTTATACAAAACAGAATTCACTTATAAAGTCGGTACTATGATAGAAATACCACGCGCATGCTTAATTGCAGATAAGATTGCTAAACATGCAGATTTCTTCAGTTTTGGTACAAATGACTTAACTCAACTTACTTTCGGTTACTCTAGAGACGATGCAGAGAAATTTATTGATATTTATAAAAAGAAAAATATTCTAGAATCTGATCCTTTTGTTCATTTAGATGAAAGTGGAGTGTTAGAGTTGATGCAACTTGCGGTTCAAAAAGCTCGTGAGACAAAACCAGCTATTAAACTTGGAATTTGTGGAGAGCACGGAGGAGATGAAAAATCAATTCTTCTATGTTCTAAACTAGGTTTAGGTTATGTATCTTGTTCTCCATATCGTGTGATAATTGCGCGTATAGCGGCAGCTAAAGCAGCAATAGGTGATGTAGAAGCTTCTTCAACAAAATAATTAAATGAACTTAGTAAGGGCGACTTTGAATTATAATTTTCAAAGTCGCTTTTTTAAGTTTAATATAAGGTAAAATAAATATAATTTAATAGATAAGTGCTAATTGGTAACTTATTTTTCATATGAGCATATGATATTATTAAGATGTAATTATGTTACAAATAGATTAAATAATTGTAAATATTAATAATATTTAGTTAAGTAAATTGATTTTTTTTAAAATATACATTAAAATTAATTTAGTATTATTGAATTTTATTTTCAAAATGAAAGTAAAAGTTAAGAAATAGAAAGTTTAAATATTATGTAAAGAAAGGATATGCTATGGCAGAAAATAATAATGAGCGTTTATCTAGAAGAGATAAGCATTCAACAGAGAAAAAAACCGTTATGCCAGGTGGATATATATCTAGAAAAAATATTAGTAGTTCAAAAACAAATGAACAACAAAGGCGAGCAATAAATGAGGAAATGATGAGAAGACGAGCTCAAAGATCTAAAAGTGGTCAGCAAATATCATCAAATTCACCTCAAGGGCAACAAGGCTCAGGAGGAAGAGGAGGTAATCCTAACGGAAGAAGACCCCTACCACCAGGAAGAATAAGTAAACCAAATTTCAATAACGGAAAAAAAGGACTATGGCTAAAAATTTTGAGATATGGTTTATATGCCGCAAGTATTGCGATTATTTCAATATTTTTACTATGTGTATTTTGGATTTATCAAGCGCCAGCTTTTGATTCGAAAATATTAGATAACAATAGTAGAACAGTTGTTTATGATGTAAATAACAATGAGGTAGCTAAACTTGGTAATCAAGTTGGTGAAAATTTAGAAACATCTGATATTCCTGAAAAAATGCAGGAGGCAATATTAGCAACAGAGGATAATAGATTCTTTGAACATGGAGCAGTAGACTATCGCCGATTAGTAAAAGCTGTCTTTTCTAATCTTACGAGTGGCTTTGGTTCTCAAGGGGGATCTACAATTTCACAGCAGCTTATTAAAAGAACGTTTCTAGATGATAATAAGAGTGTAAAACGTAAAGTTCAGGAAGCATACTTAGCTTATAAATTAGAACAAAATTATGATAAAGAGTCTATTTTTACTATGTATGTAAATAGAATTTATTATTCAGATGGTGTTTATGGATTGAAAACAGCAGCGAAGTATTACTATGGTAAAGAATTAAGTCAATTAACATTGCCACAAATGGCATTACTTGCCGGATTACCTCAACATCCTAATACTTATAATCCATATGATAATGCAGAAGCGGCTAAAACACGTCGTGATACAGTACTTTATTTAATGCAATATCACGGGAAAATTACTGAACAAGAAGCAACTGCTGCTAAAAACACAGATGTACTTGCAGGTATAGTGAAAAGAAACGAAAATGAACGTGTTATTCTTTCTAGTGAGTTTGATAGTAAATACACTTCATATATGAATGAAATAGTTAGAGAACTTAAGAATAGTAAAGAATATAAGGATTATGAAGGAGACGTGCTAAACTTAGGACTTAAGATTTACACTAATTTCGATCCGAAAATCCAAGATTCATTAAGTACAAGTATGAGTAGTAATTTAGTAGGTATAAAACAGGCAAGTAATGTATCGATGGTTGTTTTAAATAATGAAAATAGTGGAATTGCGGCTTTATATGGTGGGAAAAATCAGACTTTCCATGGATATAATATAGCAACGCAAGCGAAGTTACAAGCTGGGTCATCAATTAAACCAATTTTGGCTTATGGACCAGCTATTGAGTACTTAAATTGGGGATCAGGGCAAACAATAGAAGATAAAGCAATACCTGGCACTCAAATTCAAAACTGGGATAGACAATACCATGGTAATATTACGATGAATAATGCATTAACATGGTCATATAATATACCAGCGATTAAAGCATATCAGCAAGTTGGATTTGAAAGAGTTAAGCAATATGCAGCTAATGTAGGTATGGAAGTAAAAGATGATTCTATAACAACGCCGATAGGAGGAAGTAGTGATGGTTATTCACCACTTCAAATGGCAGCAGCATATGTACCATTTAGTAATGGTGGGTATTATGCAACACCAAAAGCTATTAAAAAGGTCTATGATAGTGAAGGTACTGAAATAAAAAGTTTTAGTACTGATGACAGAAAGAGGGCTATCAAAGATTCTACAGCATATATAATGACATCGATGTTACGTAATGTAGTTAATGGGACAGCAGCTTATGCACGTATAAGTGGAGCAGACATGGCAGTTAAAACGGGAACTACAACTTTCGGGGAAGCTGAAGCACAAAAATATGGCTTTGATATAAATAATTACTCAAAAGATTCTTGGACAATAGGATATACAAGTAATTATACTTTAGCAGTATGGCAAGGATTTGATACAATTGATGGTCCAACTAAATTCATGACACAGCAAGATACACAAAGAACACAAATGTTATATAGAGTGAATATGCAAAATATAGTTCGTATTCATCCGCCTAGAGGATTTAATGTTCCAGGGAATGTTGGTTCAATAGATGGTGGTGTAAGGGTTATTTCAGATAGTGAACGCCGTCAAATAGAAGAGCAGCAAAGAAGAGCGCAAGAAGAAAGAAATCGTTCTGAGAATAATAATTCAGATAACGATGATAATGATTCTAACACGACGAACAATAGAAATAACAACTCAAATAATAGTGGGAATACCGCTTCTAATAATAGATCAAACAGAAATAACAATAATTCAAATAATGGATAAAGGATAAGAGATTAGCTCTATTATATATAATATGTGATAGAGTTAATCTTTTTTAATTTTGAAAATACTACACAAAAGTTTTTTTTTAGTGTACAATAGAAATTAGAATTTGATGATTATCTAGAAAATACATCAAATTGTTGAATGATGCAGATATATTATAAGATGGATGTGAAGCTATGAAAAAAAAATTAGTAATAATTACAGGAATAAGTGGAGCAGGTAAGAATACAGCGTTAAGTATTTTTGAAAGTCAAGGATATTTTTGTACAGATAATCTACCTGGACTTTTAGTTGAGGATTTTTTACGTATAATTGAAGAAAAAGAGATAGACAAAACGGCTATTAGTATAGATATTCGAAGTAAGCATCTTCATGTTGATTTAAAAGAGTTATTTAAAAAAATTCAGCATAATGAATATTTTGACTTAAAGATTATCTTTTTAGATAGTGAAGATCAAGTTTTGGTTAATCGTTATAAAGAAACGAGAAAAAATCATCCATTATCGACAGAATATAGTCTTCTCGAAGGTATAAAACAAGAGCGTCACGCTATGGATGGAGTTAAAGGTATTGCAAACTACATTTATGATACTACTAATTTAAAGGTAAAAGATTTGCAGCAAAAAATATTGGCAGATTTTGGAATAGAAAAGAAAGATAGTTATCATATAACGGTCTCTAGTTTCGGTTATAAATATGGGTTACCCATTGATGCTGATAACATAGTGGATGTTAGATTTTTAAAAAATCCATTTTATATAAATGAGCTTCGTGAAAAAACTGGACAAGATGTAGAAGTGTTCGATTATGTTTTTTCAGATAGTATGACACAGGAATTTTATGAGAAATATAAAGATTTAATAGTTTATATGATTGATAAGTATCAGTATGAAGGGCGAGATAAAGTAGCGATTGCAATAGGTTGTACTGGAGGGAAGCATCGCTCAGTAAGTATTGCTCGAAAAATACATGAAGATATTTCGAAATTAGGATATAAAGTTTATCTTGAACATCGAGATATAGACAAGGGTAGGTAGGAAATGAGGACAAAAGTAAAAGTAGTAACTATAGGTGGAGGAACAGGCTTATCTGTTCTTCTTAGAGGATTAAAGAAGTATCCTCTGGATATAACAGCAATAGTTACTGTAGCAGATGATGGGGGAAGTTCTGGAAAAATTAGAAGTGATATGAATATTCCATCTCCTGGAGATATAAGGAATGTTATAGCGGCTTTATCAGATGTTGAGCCGTACTTGGAGAAGATGTTTCAATATAGATTTGACTCTGGAGAAGTAAAAGGCCATCCAGTAGGAAACTTAATGTTAGCTGCAATGACGGATATTCATGGTGATTTTACAACAGCGGTAAAAGTAATGAGTAAAATACTAAATGTACGTGGTAAGGTATTACCAACAACAAATGATATTGCAACACTTAATGCAGTGTTGTCTACTGGAGAAATTATTCGTGGTGAGTCATCGATAACTGAAGCCGGTGGGATCATTGATCATGTTTATATAACCCCGTCTAGAGTCAGACCTAATGAGGATGTGTTAAAAGCAATTGAAGAGGCAGATTACATTATCATGGGGCCAGGTAGTCTATATACATCTATAATTCCAAATTTAGTAATTTCTAATGTATCAGAAAGAATACGCGAGAGTGAAGCTAAAAAGATATATGTTTGCAACGTCATGACACAACATGGTGAAACGGATAATTATACTGTTTCAGATCATATAAAGGCTATAAATAAACATGTTGAAGAAAATATTTTCGATATAGTTATTGCTAATTCACGTGAGTTCGATTCGAAAGTTTTAGAAAAATATCACAAAGAAAAACAAGAAGCTGTTCGAATTGATTATGAAGAAATAAATAAATTGGGAATTGAATTAATAGAAAATAGAGATGTTGGAATCGTTGAAAATAATGTGATTAGACACAATGCAGAAAAAGTTTCTGAATTAATTTATGATTATATTATAGACGACAAGCCAACAATGATTTATAATAAAAGGTAAAGTCAAACAAAGGAGAACAAAAATGCACTTAAATTTTGATTATTCGAAAGCGTTAAATTTCTTTAATGAACAAGAAGTGAAAAATATGGAGGATTATGTGAAAGTTGCACATAATCAGCTGCATAACAAAACAGGGATCGGAAATGATTTCTTAGGTTGGTTGGAATTACCAACTAATTATGATAAAGAGGAATTTGCGCGTATTAAAGAAGCTAGTAAAAAAATTCAAAACAATTCTGATGTGCTTGTTGTTATCGGAATAGGTGGATCTTATTTAGGAGCTCGTGCAGCTATAGAAATGTTAAATGATAGTTTTTACAACTTCTATGAAAAAGATCGCAAAACTCCTCAAGTATTTTTTGTAGGTCACACAATTTCTTCAACTTATACACAAGAATTGGTAAATTACCTAAAAACTACTGGAAAAGATTTTTCAGTAAATGTAATTTCAAAATCAGGGACAACTACTGAACCAGCAATAGCTTTTCGTATTTTTAAAGAATTACTTGAAGAAAAATATGGAAAAGAAGGAGCTCGTGAAAGAATTTATGCAACAACAGATAAAGCACGTGGGGCATTAAAATCACTTGCTGATGATGAAGGATATGAAACTTTTGTAGTACCTGACGATGTTGGAGGACGTTTTACAGTTCTTACAGCTGTTGGATTGTTACCAATCGCGGTTAGTGGTGTTGATATTGATAAAATGATGGAAGGTGCTAAGTTAGCACAGGATGAACTTTCTATACCAGATTTAAGCAAAAACATTGCATACCAATATGCAGTAATGCGTAACATTTTACAACAAAAAGGAAAATTAATTGAAATCTTAGTTTCTTATGAGCCGTCAATGGTTTACTTTAATGAATGGTGGAAACAACTTTATGGAGAGTCTGAAGGTAAAGATGGAAAAGCATTATATCCATCAAGTGTATGCTTTTCAACAGACTTACACTCAATGGGACAATATGTTCAAGAAGGACGTCGTATTCTTTTAGAAACAATTTTGAAAGTAAAAACGCCAAACAAGGATATTGAACTTAAAGAAGCTGAAAATAATCTTGATGGGCTTAATTACCTGGCAGGAAAAACTATGGATTTTGTTAATACAAAAGCATTTGAAGGTACATTGCTTGCACATACAGATGGAGGAGTACCTAACTTTGTAGTTGAACTTCCAGATATGAGTGAGTTTACATTCGGATATTTAGTATATTTCTTCGAAAAAGCAGTAGGAATCTCTGGATATATGCAAGGATTAAATCCATTTGACCAACCAGGTGTGGAAGCATACAAGAAAAATATGTTTGCACTTCTAGGAAAACCAGGATTTGAAGAATTAAAAGCAGAATTAGAAGAAAGATTAAAATAAAAGCTAATATATAAATTTAAAATACACCTCAGGGGTTAGATGAGAGAAAGTTCTAACCTCTGAGGTGTATTTAATTAATTTCTTATCTTACCTTTTCGCCATTGTAACAAAGGTGAATTTATCTGGACGGTAACTTAAAACACCGTATTGAAGAATATTACCATTCGATAAGTAAGTAATACTTTCAACAACAGCAACCATATCATAGACTCCGAGATCCATATGTTGTTTTTCTTCATCAGTAGCATATCTGAATGAAATTTCACGACGAGAATGTGTGATATTAAGACCAAGTTCGGTTTCTAAATGTTTATAAATTGAATTTTCCGCTATATCTTTATTTAAAAAAGGGACTAATGAACGATCAAAATATGAAACTTCATACTCAAGTCGTTCTCCATTAATTGTTCTGCTTCGACTGACGCGATAAAAATCATTGCTTTCATTTGCCCCAAAGATATCCATAATTTTTCTATCACCTTGAATTATATATAGGCTTTCAAGGTTTGTTTTTATTTCGTATTTTCCATCTATATTTAATTCTGCTGAAGTTTTAATATTTCCTAAATAATTGTTTTTAATACGTCCATGTCCTAGAATTAAAGAATTTTTTCCTTTTATTTTTTGTATATATCCATCTAATTCTAAAAGTGATAATGCTTTTCTTATTGTATCTTTTGAATAACCATATTCTCTTACTAAGTCATTTTCACTAGGTAATTCAGTATTACGTTTATAGAAACGTGTATCAATTTTTCCTTTGATATCATTATAGACTTGCTTATATTTACTCATACTCCCTAAACCTTTCTAAAATTTCATCTTACTATTATAAACGTATAGTTATAAAAAATCAAGAGTAATATAAATCTCTCTATAAAAATCCAACATTTACGGATATGTTAAAAGAAAAAAATAAAAGAATTACATAAATGTATTGACAAGATGAAACGCTTTTATTATAATAATTACTGTTAAGTAGTTAAAGTAATTATTAAGTTGTAAAATTTTATGGAGGAGACGAAAATGAGAAGACGTTCGAGTGGGGTATTGATGCATATTACGTCACTACCTGGGAAACAAGGTATTGGAACATTTGGGAAAAGCGCTTATGATTTTGTTGATTTTTTAGAAGAGACTCAACAAACATATTGGCAGCTTTTACCACTAACAACAACAAGTTACGGAGATTCTCCTTATCAAAGTTTTTCTGCAGTGGCAGGGAATTTAAATCTAATTGACTTCGACTTATTAGAAGAAGAAGGTCTTTTAGAAAAAGTAGACTATGAAGGAGTTAACTTTGGAGATAATCCAGAAAAAGTAGACTATGGATTACTGTTTGACGTAAGAAGACCAATTTTAGAAAAAGCGGTCGCTAATGTTGTTAAAAGCGATAAAGTTTTAGCCGAAATTGAGAAATTTGAAAAAGAAAATGCAAGCTGGTTAGTTGATTATGCTGAATATATGGCAATTAAAGAAAGTTTTGGTTATCAAAGCTTCATTCATTGGGATGAAGATATAAAACGTGCTGAAATAAGTGCCCGTGAAAAATATCGTATAGAGCTACAAGATAGCATTCGTTATTACACAATAACACAGTACTTTTTCTTCAAACAATGGTTAGCTCTTAAGAATTACGCAAACTCAAAAGGAATTAAAATTATTGGAGATATGCCAATATATGTTAGTGCTGATAGTGTAGAAATGTGGACAATGCCAGAACTATTTAAGGTAAATGAAGATAATGAGCCACTTTATGTAGCTGGATGCCCTGCTGATGATTTTAGTCCTACTGGTCAACTTTGGGGGAATCCAATCTATAATTGGGAAAAACATAGAGAACAAAATTATTCTTGGTGGGTGTACCGAGTTCAAGAAAGTTTTAAAATATACGATGTACTTCGTATAGATCACTTCAAAGGATTTTCTGATTACTGGCAAATAGACAGTAATGCTGAAACAGCAGCTGTAGGAACTTGGGAAGCAGGACCTGGTATTGAATTATTTGAAAAAATAAAAGCTGAATTAGGAGATTTACCAATTATTGCAGAAAATCTTGGATTTATCGATGCTAAAGCTGAAAAACTTTTAGAAGATTCTACTTATCCAGGTATGAAGATTCTTCAATTTGCGTTTCCTGGAGAAGACAACTTAGACCGTCCACATCATTATACGCAAAATAGTGTAGCATACACTGGGACACATGATAACGATGTAGTTAATGGTTGGTATGCTGAATTGGATGAAAAAGGAAAAGAATTTGTTGATACTTATTTAAACCGTCGAGATGGTGAAAAAATTACAGAAGCAATGATTCGAGGAATTTATTCATCAGTAAGTGACTATGCGATTGTAACAATGCAAGATTTACTAGATAAAGATACTACTAGTAGAATGAACATTCCATCTACAGTTGGAGGAAACTGGGAATGGAGAATGTTAGAAGAGGACCTAACTTCAGAACGAAAAGAGTTCTTGAAAAATATTACAAAACTATATGCAAGAGAGAGAGGATAATATGACTTTTAGTAATTATGTACGAGAAAAAACAACAAAAAATCTAAGTGATTTGAATAATAAAGAAATTTATATTCAATTGTTGAACTATGTAAAAGAAGAAGCTGAGAAAAAAGAATTAAACAGCGATAAGAAAAAAGTTTATTATATTTCTGCAGAATTTTTAATTGGTAAATTATTATCAAATAATTTAATAAATCTTGGAATATATGACGAAGTTGAAAAAGAATTAGCAGCAGCCAATAAACGTCTAAGTGAAGTTGAAGAAGTAGAATTAGAGCCATCATTAGGTAATGGAGGGTTAGGACGTTTAGCATCATGTTTTATTGATTCTATCTCTTCTTTAGGAATTAACGGAGATGGTGTAGGATTAAATTACCACTGTGGTTTGTTTAAACAAGTATTTTCTAAAAATGAACAACATGCAGAACCAAACTTCTGGATTGAAGATAATTCTTGGTTAATAGATACTGATGTAAAATATACAGTACCATTTAAAAACTTTAGTCTGACATCATCATTAAAACGAATTGATGTCCTTGGTTATAAAAAAGAGACTAAAAATTATCTAAACTTATTTGATATTGATTCAATCGATAGTTCGATTATTAATGAAGGAATTAGTTTTGATAAAACAGATATCAAGAAAAATTTAACATTGTTCTTATATCCAGATGATAGTGATAGAAATGGTGAACTTTTACGTATTTACCAACAATACTTCATGGTATCAAATGCGGCGCAATTAATTATTGATGAAGCTCGTGCTAAAGGAAGTAATATTCATGATTTATATGAATACGCGTATGTTCAAATTAATGATACGCACCCAAGTATGGTAATTCCAGAACTTATTCGTCTTATGACAGAAAATTATGGAATTGAGTTTGAAGAAGCATACTCAATTGTCCAAAAAATGACAGGATATACAAACCATACTATCTTGGCTGAAGCATTAGAAAAATGGCCATTAGAATTTTTAGAAGAAGTAGTGCCGCATTTAGTAACAATTATTAAGAAATTAGATGCAGTAATACGTTCTAAATATGAAGGTGAAGACATTCAAATCATTGATAAATATGATCGTGTACATATGGCAAACATGGATATTCACTTCTCAAATAGTGTAAACGGAGTTGCTTACTTACACACAGAAATTCTTAAGAACTCTGAATTAAAACATTTCTATGAGTTATATCCAGAGAAATTCAACAACAAAACTAATGGTATCACATTTAGACGTTGGTTAGAGTTTTCTAATAGACCATTAGCAGCATACTTAAAAGAACTAATTGGTGATGAGTATTTAACAGATGCAACTAAATTAGAAAAACTATTAGCTTTTGTTGATAGTAAAGAGGTAGCAGCTAAATTAGAAGAAATTAAACACGAAAATAAACTTATTCTAAAAGAATACTTGAAAGAAACACAAGGAATTGAGTTAGATGAAAATAGTATTATCGATACTCAAATCAAGAGATTCCATGAATATAAACGTCAACAAATGAACGCTTTATATGTAATAAAAAAATATCTTGATATTAAAAATGGAAAATTACCAAAACGTAAAATTACAGTATTTTTCGGTGGTAAAGCTGCTCCAGCATATATCATAGCACAAGATATCATTCATTTAATTTTATGTCTATCAGAGTTAATTAATAATGATCCAGAAGTAAATAAATACTTAAATGTATACTTAGTTGAAAACTACAACGTAAGTGTTGCAGAAAAATTAATTCCAGCGACAGATATTTCTGAACAAATCTCACTAGCATCAAAAGAAGCTAGTGGAACAGGTAATATGAAATTTATGCTAAATGGAGCATTAACACTTGGAACATTAGATGGTGCTAATGTAGAGATTGATGAGCTTGTTGGACGTGAGAATATCTATATTTTCGGTAAAGAAAGTGATGAGATTATCAAACTATATGAAACTGCTGGGTATGTTTCAAAAGATTACTACAATAAAGATGGAGTAAAAGAAGTAGTTGACTTTATTATTTCAGAAGATTTAGTAAAACTTGGAAATAAAGAAAGATTAGAAAGATTGTACAATGAACTATTAAACAAAGACTGGTTCATGACACTTATCGATTTTGAAGAGTATTATGCGAAAAAAGAAGAGATGTTAGCAGATTATGAAAATCGTGACTTATGGTTAAGAAAAGTAATTGTTAATATAGCTAAAGCAGGATTCTTCTCATCAGACCGTACAATTACTCAGTACAATGAAGAAATTTGGAATAAATAGAAAAAATAGTGAGGATGTAACTATGAAACTACTAACAATAAATGTTCATAGTTGGTTAGAAGAAAATCAACTAGAAAAATTGAATATTTTAGCGAAAACTATCGTAGAAAAAAAATATGACGTGATAGCGATGCAAGAAGTAAACCAATTGATTAGTAGTGAACTTATAGAACTAGGGATTAGAGAAGACAATTTCGGAAAATTATTATTAGATAAAATAAATGAATATGGAGAGCAAGGATATAAATATTATTGGACTTACTCACATATTGGTTTTGATAAATTTGAAGAGGGCTTAGCAATCTTAGCTAAAGGTGACGTTGTTGCCGTAGAGGATTTTTACTGTACGGCACAACAAACCGTGACCTCTATAGAATCAAGAAAAATTTTGAAAGTAGATCTAAAAATAAATGATGAAATTGTAGAATTTTACAGTTGTCATATGAACTTGCCAACTTGTAAAGGAGAAGACATAGAACAAAATCTTTACAACTTAGTAAATTATACAGATAATACAAATCTTAAAATTTTTATGGGAGATTTCAATACAGATTACTTTAATCAAGTAGATGAATATAAAGCAATACTTGAACAAGGTTTATTTGATACTTATGAAATGGCTCTAAAAAAAGATAAAGGAGTTACCGTGTATAAAAATATCAGTGGTTGGGAAGATTCTATGTGTCAGAAGAAATTGGATTATATATTTTCTAACAAAAAATTAAATGTTGAAGAAAGTTATGTTATCTTTAATAATGTAAATTATCCAATAATTTCTGACCATAATGGCTTAGAAGTAACATTAGCAGAAAAATAAATAAAAGGAGGAAAATGTTATGTTACAAAAAATTCAGCGTTTTGGAGGCGCTATGTTAATGCCATCTATTATATTCGCATTCTTCGGATTAGTAGTAGGATTAACTTCAATCTTTAAAAACCCTAACTTAGTAGGGAGCATTGCGACAGAAGGTACACTTTGGTACAATTTCTGGTTCGTAGTAGAACAAGGCGGATGGACAATCTTTAACCAAATGCCAGTAGTATTCGCTCTTGGTATTCCGATTGGTCTTGCTAAAAAAGCAAATGGGCGTGCAGCACTAGAAGCGTTCTTAATCTATATGGCTTTCAACTATTTCATCAATGGTTTCTTAACAGTATTCCCATTCTTTGGAGTAGATGTAACACCAGCTTTAAAATTACCAACAGGTTTAACTAGAATCGCTGGAGCAATCACACTAGATACTTCAATTATCGGTTCTATTGTTATTGCATCTATCTCAGTTTGGATTCACAACAAATACTTTGATAAAAAACTTCCTGAGTTATTAGGAATTTTCCAAGGTTCAACATTTGTTATTTTAATAGGATTTATTTTAATGATTCCAGCTGCATTTTTAACAGCTCTTTTATGGCCAAAAGTTCAATTAGGAATTGCTGCTTTACAAGGATTCTTAAAAGTATCTGGAATTGCAGGAGTATTTACTTATACTTTCCTAGAAAGAATTTTAATCCCAACAGGATTACACCACTTCATCTATGGGCCATTCATGTTTGGACCAGCAGTAGTAGAAAATGGAATTACAGCTTACTGGGTACAACACATTCAAGAGTTCTCTCAAAGCTCAACTCCATTAAAAGAGTTATTCCCACAAGGTGGATTCTCATTACACGGTAACTCAAAAGTATTTGGTTTACCAGCAGCAGCTTTAGCTATGTACGTAACAGCTAAAGATAAAAAGAAAAAAGTTGTAGCAGGGTTATTAATCCCAGCAGCACTTACTGGTTTCTTAACAGGAATCACTGAACCAATCGAGTTTACATTCTTATTCGCAGCTCCAATGTTATTCGCTACTCACGCAGTACTAGGAGCAGCAATGTCAGCAACTATGTATGGGTTTGGAGTTGTAGGTAACTTCGGAAGTGGATTAATCGACTTCTTAGCACTTAACTGGTTACCAATGTTCAAAAATCACTCTGGACAAATGTTTGTTCAAATTACAATAGGATTAATATTCTCAGTAATTTACTTCTTCGTGTTTAGATTTATGATTCTTAAATTCAACTTAAACACACCAGGTCGTGAAGAAGATGATGCTGAAACTAAACTTTACTCTAAACAAGAATACCGTGAAAGAGGTAAAGAAGCAGCTAAAACAGAAGTTGTTGATGATGCTACAGCTTATGCGGATCAAGCAGCAATTATTTTAGAAGGTTTAGGTGGAAAAGATAACGTTGTTGATGTAACTAACTGTGTAACAAGATTACGTGTTAATGTACAAGATGAAAGCTTGGTAAAAGATGATAACTTTATTAAACAATCTGGAGCTCTTGGAGTTGCGCGTAATGGTAAAGCTATTCAAGTAATTATTGGATTCTCTGTAGGACAAGTAAGAGAAGCATTTGAAAAATTATTAAAATAGAAAAGTAATAAGAAAGCGAGTCGAAAGACTCGTTTTTTCTATGTTTATTTAGAGTGAAAAAAATCCTTAAAGCTAGACTTCTAATCTAACTTTAAGGAAATAGTAGTAAAAAATCTTTATGAGTAAGAGTTGAAATTAAAATGCAGGAGTTGCGTGTCCTTTTAGTTTTTCATTAATGAAGTTTTTAATTTTTTCACTAGCAAGAGCTTTTTTAAGAGCTTTTACTGCATCAGAGTCTTTATTATCTTCACGTGCAACTAAACTTACTGCAAAAGTAGAATCTTTTTCATCTTCAACTAGAAGTCCATCTTTACCAGGTGTAAGGCTTAATTTAGCAATATAAGTAGGGTAGTTGAATACTAGGTCTTTTTCTTTATATGCTTCATTTAAGTTAAGTAAACTAATAGGTGAGAATTTAAGATTTTTTGGATTTTCTTTAATATCATCTACAGTTACAGTATAACTATTTGGATCTTTAAGTGTGATAACTTTACCATGATCTAATAGGCGTAAAGCACGTGCCATATTTGTTGGATCAGATGGAATAGCTACATCAGCTCCGTTTTTAAGATCTTTAATGTCTTTAATATCTTTTGAATAGAAAGCAACAGTTGCATTGTAAATAGGTTGAACCGCAACTAAATTACCTTTGTTCTTTGCGTTAAATTGCTCCATAAATGGTTTGTGTTGGAAGAAGTTTGCATCTACTTCTTTATTATTTAATGCAACGTTAGCTTGAACATTATCAGATACTTTAACTAATTCAAGGTTATATCCTTCTTTTTTCAAATCGTCTTTAATCATCTCTAGCATATCTGTCATAGGTGCAGTATGAGAAGCTACTTTGATAGTAACATTTTCTTTTTTAGTTTCAGTTTTGCTTGAACAAGCGGTTAATACTAATACAAGCGCTAATAAACTTGCGCAAATTGATAGTAATTTTTTCATTTTTTGTCTCCTTAGATTGTTTATAAGTTTAGAGGTATTTGAATACTTATTTATAGGAATATATGTTTATAAAATAGTTCAATAAAATTATTTTTCTTTTTTACCTGTGAATTTTTTGGCTAATCCATAACCAATTGTTTGAATAATAAATACATATATAATAAATATAAGTACAATTAAATACATAAGATTATAATCGTATTCTTGATAGCCATACCTGAAGGCAAATTCACCTAATCCGCCAGCCCCAATAACACCCATTACAGTGGTATATGCTAACAAGCTAATGGTTGTATGGGTAAAGGATAAAATTAAATTTCCGACTGTTGCTGGTAAGAGAAAGTATCTAATAATTTGGAATTTCGTAGCTCCCATACTAATAGCTCTATCAATAATTTTTTGAGGAACATTCAGCAATGCTTGCTCTACAAAACGAGCATATAAGCTAACTCCAACGAGTGTTAAAGGTAAAATAGCTGCAATATTACCAAATGACGTTTTAAATAAAAATCTATTGACAGGTATTAATATAAATACAAATATTAAGAAGGGGACACTGCGAAGAGCATTTAAGAAAATACTAAGCCCTTCATATAATGCTTTATTTTTCAGTAAATAATCTTTACTAAGTGAAAATAATAGAATACCTAGTGGCATAGAGATTACAAAAACTGTAACCATAGAAATTCCCATCATATAATTTGTTTCCCAAAAAGCTTTTACTATACCATCATAATTTTTTAAGAATAAATCAATCATCCAATAAAAACTCCTTTACATATTTATAATAATTGCTGTCGTAATTATCTTTAATATCTTTGTTAGGTATAATAATATCTTTAATTGTAGAATCATCGATGATAATTACTTTATCGCAGAAGTTTTTAAGTAAAGATAAACTGTGAGAAATCATTACTATAGAGATATCTGATGTTTCTCGTAGTTTGTTTAACAGTGTAAAAATTTCTTTTTCACTATTGGTGTCGAGTGCTGAACTAATCTCATCGCAAAGTAATACTTCAGGTTCTTGAAGAAGTGCCATAGCAATAGCTACTTTTTGCTGTTCGCCACCGCTAAGACTACCACAAAGGCTGTCTTTTAGACGGGATATATTCATAAACTCAAGGATATAATTTACCTTCTTTTTATCAACAGGGACTTTATTTAATTTATATACCAAGCTTAAATGATAATATACACTTTTATTATCAATAAGATTAGAATGTTGAAATATATAAGCAAGATTTTTTCTAGTTTGTCTAAGAGTAGCCGGAGTCATTTCACTAAGAGATTGATTCTTATAAATAATATCACCGCTATCATAGTTGACAATGCCATTAATCATTTTCAAAATAGTGCTTTTTCCAGTACCATTACGCCCAATAATTCCAATAACTTCTTTCTTATTTATATCAAAAGAGATATTTTGAAGTTTAAACTTAGCATCTTTATATTGTTTGGATATGTTTTTTAATTGAACTATCATAATAACCTCCAAGGAAGAATATACCACTTTTTGAAAAGGAGTTCAAGAAAAAGATACTATATGTATTAATTTTTTCATTCTTCACTGAATACACTTCAAAATAATTATTATAAGGTTTTATTAAAGCTGTATTATTCAAAAGCAGAACGCAGACTAATACAACTTACCAGGGAATTTGATAAAATAATTGTAGTCGTGAAACTTTATTAAAGACTTTATTTATTTTTATGTATAGTTTATAATAAGATATGTGTTTATATAAAGTAAAAAATTTAAAAAATAAAGTGAAAGATATTGATATAAGATAGCTAAGGGGGTTATAGTATTTTATGAAAAAATTGACTATAGTAGATATAGCCAAAATGGCAGGAGTAGGTTCTACTACTGTATCTAGATACTTTAACGGTGGAAATTTAAAAAAAGAAACTAGAGAAAAAATAAAAAAAATAGTAGAGGAGTATAATTACACGCCTAATACATTTGCTAAGGCCTTAAAAGGAATAGATAGTAAAATTATTGGAGTTATTGTCCCATGTTTGCATTCTTATGTAAGTTCAAATACTTTGAAATATATTGATAAAAATTTAAAAGAAAATAATTATGAAACATTAATTATGAATGCGGATTTTGATGAAGAAAAGCAACTTGATTATATAAGAAAACTTGCTAGGATGAATGTTGATGGAATAATTTTACTTCCTACAACGATGAGCAAAAGTTATGAGAGTACTATTAAATCGATAGATGTCCCTGTTGTACTTTTAGGACAAGAAGGGGAGTATACTTATAGTGTTGAATATAATGATTTTAATGCAGCTAGAGATTTAGCTAATTTTGTTTTAGCGTGTGGTCACAGAAAGATAGCTTACCTTGGTGTGGGTGAGGAAGATATTGCGGTAGGTTATTATAGAAAATTAGGATTTATGACTACCCTTGAAAAATATAATCTTTCACCAGTAGATGTTCTTATAACAAATTTTGGTATGGAAGATAGTTATCGTCTAACTAATGAAAATATAGATAAGCTAAAAAAAGCTACGTGTTTGATATGTGCTACTGATAATTTAGCTTATGGTGCTATAAAAGCTCTTGAGGAAAATGGATTAAATATAGGTACAGATTATTCTGTGGCAGCTTTTGGGGATTATGCTTCATCAGCATTATTAAAGTCACCATTAACAACGATAAAATTTGATTTAGAAGATGCAGCTAAAAAGACGGTGGAAATGCTACTTAATGTTATTAAGAAAAAAGAAACTGAGATGAAAATACTAATAGGTTACGACTTGAAAACTAGAAGTAGTGTTGTAGATTTAAATAATTTATAGAAAGTAGAGAAAGAAATGACTAAAATAAAAGCGATATTTTTTGACATAGATGGGACATTAAGAAGTTTTAAAACAAAAACAATTCCAGAGAATACGAAAAAAACTTTACGAGCACTAAGAGAAAAAGGAATTAAACTATTTATAGCTACAGGACGAGCACCTTTTCATATCACATTTTTAAAAGATTTAATAGATTTTGAGTTTGATGGTTATGTAACTATTAATGGTCAATATTGCTATTTATCTACTGGAGAAGTTCTTAATAACCAAGTACTACCAAAAGAGGATATAGAAAATGTTTTACCATACTTTAAAGAAAATAATATTGCTTGTGACTTTGCTTTATTAGATGGAGCATTTATGAATTTGAAAAATAGTCGTGTAAAATGGCTTGAAGATGAACTAGGAGATCATGAGCGTTTTATTGTTTTAGAAGATGCATATGAAAAAGCACTAAATGAAAAAATTTATCAACTAAATGTCTTTGTTACTGAAGAAGAGGAGGTATCATTCTTAGAATATATGCCGAATTCAAAGTCGGCTCGTTGGACATCAGCATTTACCGATGTTATTCCAAGCGATGGTGGAAAAGACAAAGGAATAGATGCTATAGCTAATCATTTAGACATTAAAGTAGAAGAAATCATGGCTTTTGGTGATGGTGGAAACGACATAGATATGTTGAAACATGTAGGTGTTGGTGTTGCTATGGGGAATGCAAGGGATGATGTAAAAGAAATAGCGGATTTTGTTACAGCAGATGTTGATGATGATGGAATTACTTATGCTTTAAAACATTTTAGAGTATTAGAATAAAAAATCTTTAAGGATCTCCCTCAAAGATTTTTTCTATTTCTTTAAAATTATATTATTACACATCATTAAATTTTTTTAGAAATTCGTCAACTGCTCTTTTTGGCATGATTACTGTAAGTCTATCATTAGCTTCAAGGATAGTAGTTCCTTTAGGGACAATTTCTCTACCAGAGCGTTCGATATTTGATACTAATGTATGTTCAGTCCACTGGATTTCACTAATAGCCTTTCCAATCAATGTACTATCGTTTGTTATAGTTGTTGTGATTTCCACTTCCATATCAACTTCATTATCTTTTATTTTATTACTAGTTAGAATTCTATCTAATAAATATTCATAGACGGGTTTTGTACCAAGGATATTTGCAGTAAAATATGCAAATAAGCAGCACAATGCGATAGGAAGAAAGTAATTTAATTTTTGAGTCATTTCAAATAATAGAATAACAGATGTAATTGGGCTACGTACGATGGCTGTTAAATAGCCGGACATAGCTAAAATAATGAATAGACTAGTATATTTGCTATCAAAAAAATTACTGAATAAAGTACCTAGTATAGCACCTTGAATTAATATTGGTAAAAATATTCCACCTGCTACACCAGATGTGAATGAAATAAGTGAGAATAAGGTTTTTACAAAGTACAAAGTTATTAAAAATAAAATACTAAGTTTATGCTCTAATAAGAAACTAACCAAACCATGCCCACTACCTAACACGATAGGATATAAAATAAAAAGAATAAAAGATGTTAGGAACGCTACCTGTGGTCTAAATACTATATTTAAGTTCAGTTTTTCATAAAACTTATATAAAATTTTTATCGTATTATTATAAAATGTTCCAAAAATCCCAAGTAAAATTCCAAGGATAACAATCCAAGGATAGATACTAGGAGTTACGTAATCAATATCTGGAAAAGAGAATACTGGTTTTAAGCTAAAAATGTATTGTCCAATAATATTCGCAACTACAGCCGCACTGAAGCAACCTATAATTATTTTTTTAGTAACATTTTTATGAACTTCTTCTATCGAAAATAAAACACCAGCAAGAGGAGCACCAAATGCAATTGAAAGACCAGCGCTTGCTCCAGATGTAATTAAATATTTTTCATCAACACTATTTCTTTGTAAAAGTCTGGATACTAGCTTACCACTCATGGCACCGAGTTGGATAGATGGTCCTTCTCGTCCAAGTGATAATCCTCCAAGACTAGCGACTAAACCACCGGTTATTTTATAAATTAAGACTTTCAAAGGATTTGAATTAAGACGACGACCTGTTATTTCAGCAGAAACTTGTGGGATACCACTACCACTAGCCATAGGTTCGCGTTTTAGAAGAAACCCAGAAATGAGTCCAAGAATAATAAGTACTACTAAAAGAATAAATTTATAAAAAATTCCTGATTTTATATAGTCAGCGGTAAAGTGAACTAACTTTTCACTATAGCCTATAAGAAGTCTATAAATCGCTCCAACAACCCCCGCCAAAATACCGACTAGTATACCATTAAGTAAGAGGGAAGATTCAATTTTCATATTCTTATTTTCTATATTGTTGATATTATTGATTTTCACATTTGACTCCTCTCTTTTTTATTTATTGTTAATCTATACCTAATTTATATTTTACTCCTAATAACAAAAAAATCAAAGTAATTTTAAAACATTTTATTACAAAAAACAAAAAAAATATGATAAGATTATATCAGAACAGAAAGGGGCATAACAATGAATATTTTATCAACAATTGCAATAATTTTTTTAGTTATTGTTTTAGGACTGTATGCTTTCTGGTTAAAATTAAAAAAAGGGAAACCAGGGCGCATACAAGGAAGTGATGTAGAAAAGAAAACTTATGAAGAAGCATTAGTTGTTGACGTACGTTGGCGAAAAGAATATGCTAGAGGTCATGCTATAAACGCTATTAACTTACCAATCAAGCTGTTTAAAGATGGTAGCGATGTTTTAGATGATTATAAAGATAAAGATATTATCCTTTACTGTGTAGTAGATGTAACATCACGCGCTACAGAAAAATTACTGATAGAACGTGGATTCACTAAGCTTCATATAGGTGATGGAGTAAAGCAGTATAATTATGGTAAAGCTATTTACACAAATGCGTTGTTGTCTGAGTTCAAATATAGAATCACTAAAAGTAAGAATAAACAATTTTTAAATCTAGGTACTGAAATCCTAAATGATGATGAGATTAAAATTGCACCAACAGAGATTGATTCAGTAAAAGATAAGTTAGATAAAAATGCAGATATTTTTGTATATAGTGATACTCCAGAGGAAAGTAAACCAGTTTGTAAAAAATTAGGAGAAGAAGGATATACTATTATTAATTTAGTAGAGCCGTTTTATACTAAGAAGTATAGAGATGCATTTTATAATCCAAGAGATTATGATGAGAATCCAGCAGAAAAAGATGCTGCAGCATGTAGTGCTTGAGGGTAGAATTTAATAAAACGATAAGGTTATCGTTATAGTAAAAACTTTGAAGATATTTTTATCTTCAAAGTTTTTTATATGATTTTAAGTACTTAGTAGGGTATATTTCTATTGTATGGTATAATATAAAGATAGATAAAATTTTAAAAAAGAGGATTCATACTATGAAAGTTTTACATGTTCTTGCTCAATTACCAGTAAAAACGGGAAGTGGGGTATATTTTACTAATGTTATAGATGGTTTGAAAAATTATGAAGTAGAACAAGCTGCAATTTATGGGACAACACCAGAATATGATTTTAATATTTTAGATACAGTGTATGAAGTCGAGTTTGAAGGTGAAGATATTGACTTTCCTATTGTAGGAATGAGTGATGTTATGCCTTATAATAATACTCTTTATAAAAATATGAGTGAGAATATGATGACTACATGGCAAAATGCTTTTCGAAAAAAATTATTAAAAGCTAAAGAAGAGTTTAAACCGGATGTTGTTATTACGCATCACTTATGGATATTAAGTTCAATTGTCTGCGAAATCTTTACTGATGAAAAAGTTCTGGCAATTTGTCATAATACGGATTTACGTCAGGCAGAGAAAAATCCAAGTATAAAAGAGAAGTATGTGACGGATTTAGATAAATTGGATAAAATATTAGCACTTAGTAGCAGTCAAATTGATGAGATAGTAACTGTATATAACTATTCAAAAGAAAATATTATTAATATAGGAGCTGGCTATAATGAGAAGGTATTTTTCCCACTAAATAACTATGAACCAAAAGAAAAATTAGAAATATTATATGCAGGTAAGTTTGATGAGTCAAAAGGTTTTTATGAACTTATAAAAGCTTTTAGAATATTAGAGACAAAAGTAAAAGATGTTGAGCTAGATTTAATAGGAAATTTAAAAGAAGAAGATAAAGAACGTGTTTACAGTTTGGTAGGAGATTCAAAAAATATTAAAATTTATAATGCAATGGATCAAGCGCATCTTGGAGAAATTATGCGTCAAAAAGATATTTTTATTTTGCCATCTTATTTTGAAGGGTTAGGTCTTATAGCTGTAGAGGCTCTAGGAAGCGGGTTGCGAGTGGTTGCTACTGAAATAGAGGGACTTATTGAGTTTTTAGGAGATAAAATAAATAAATCGGAAATTATAGAATATATTGCTATGCCGACTATTTATGATACTGATAAAGCAGTAGAAGAAGAAAAACCTGCTTTTATTGAAAGAATAATAACAGCCTTGGAGCTTATGATAGAGAGAACAAGAAAAGAGAGAAAACTACCACAAGAATTACTAGAAGAAGTAGAAAGACATTCTTGGAAGAAAAAAATAGAAACTATCTATAATTTGTTATAAAATACAAAGTTAATTATATTTAAAAGTTAAATATAAAACTAGTTTTCTAGTTGCAAATATTTGGTTATTAGGAGAGGTAAATGGATAAAATAATTTTATTAGATGGGAATAGTTTGAGTTATCGTGCTTTCTATGCTATGCCTGCTCTACAAAACAAAAGTGGCTTGTATACAAATAGTGTATATGGATTTACTTTGATGTTAGAAAGAATGTTAGAAGATATAAAGCCAAAGTACGCATTAGTAGCTTTTGACAAAGGGAAACAAACTTTCCGTCACAAAACTTATCAAGACTATAAAGGTACACGTGATAAAACACCAAGTGAGCTTGTTGAACAATTTGGCTATGTAAGAGAATTGCTAGACTCTTATGGAATAAAATATGAAGAACATTTTGATTATGAGGCTGATGATATCATAGGAAGCTATGCTAAGTTAGCAGAAAAAGCAGGGCTTGAAGTAATAATTATTTCGGGAGATAAAGATTTAACACAACTAGCTAGTGATAATATTACAATCTACTACACAAGACGCGGAGTTACTGAAGTTGACCACTATACTCCAGAGTTTATCAATGAAAAATATGGTTTGAGTCCAGAACAAATCATTGATATGAAAGGCTTAATGGGAGATAAAAGTGATAATATACCAGGGGTAGCTGGTATAGGAGAAAAAACGGCGATAAAATTGCTAGCTGAATACAAAACTGTAGAAAATGTTTTAGATAATATTGATAATATTAGCGGGAAAAAACTAAAAGAACGTTTAGCAGAAGGTAAAGAAGATGCTTTACTTAGTAAAGAACTTGCTACAATTTTTACAGAAGTTCCAGTAGAAAACAAGTTAGAGGATTTAACTTTTAGTGAGAATAGAAGCAAGAAAAAAGAATTATTTGAAAAATTAGAGTTTGTTTCTTTCTTAAAAAAATTAGCTGAAAATGACGATGTAGATGTTGATGGAAAAGAAGAAAAAGAACTAGAAATAATAAATGCTGATGAAAAAACAGAACTATCTTTTGAAAATAGTTCACTACATATTGAATGTTTTACAGAAGATTATCATAATTCAGATGTTGTTAATATAGCAGTATACAAAGATGAAAATGTCTATATTTTTAGTGGAGATAACTTCTTTGAAAATAAATTTGTGCGTAACTATTTGGAAAGTGATGCGGAAAAAGTAGTTTATGATTACAAGAAAATCTTGTATATTGCGAAAAGAAATGGTATTTCTGATATAGCTGGTAATGTTTTTGATGTAAAAATTGCTGCATATCTTTTAGACGTTACGGTAAAAACAGAACTTGATAAAATAGTATTTAATACCTTAGGTAATATTATAAAAAGTGAAGAAGAAATCTATGGAAAAGGTGTCAAACGCACGTTACCAACTAACGAAATTCTTTATCCGTACTTAGCACAAGTAGTAAAAAGTATTTTTGATTTAAAAGAAATTCAAAGTGCGAGATTAAAAGAAGAAAATATGGATTCTCTTTATAAAAATATCGAAATAAAAGTAGCGCGTGTTCTTGCTAATATGGAGTATGAAGGAATACATGTTAGTAAGAAAGCATTAGAGGATATGAGTGATGAGTTAGATGAGCGAATAAAAATACTTGAAGCAAGTATTCATACGCTAGCGGGTTCAGAGTTTAATATTGCCTCACCAAAACAATTGGGAATAGTATTATTTGAAGATTTAGGATTACCCCCTGTAAAGAAAACAAAAACAGGTTATTCTACGTCGGTGGAAGTATTAGAACAACTTCAACATAGCCATGAAATCATACCTTTAATAATGGAGTATAGAGTATTAACAAAATTGAACTCAACTTATGCCAAAGGTTTGGTTAAAGATATTACTCGTAAAGGGAAAATTCATACACGTTATGAACAAACATTAACACAAACGGGGCGATTGTCATCTGTTAATCCAAACTTGCAAAATATTCCTACGAGAATAGAAGAAGGTAAAAAAATTCGCAAAGCGTTTATTCCTGCTTCGGATGATAGAGTAATATTATCTATCGACTATTCTCAAATTGAACTACGTGTATTGGCCCATATGGCACAGGATAAGGGAATGCTTGATGCATTTACTCATGATTTAGATATTCATACTAAGACAGCTAGTGAAGTAAATGGAGTAAGTTTAGATGAGGTAACTCCAACTATGCGTAGAGAGGCTAAAGCCGTAAACTTTGGTATAGTTTATGGAATTTCTGACTTTGGGTTATCAAATAACTTAGGAATAACACGCAAGAGAGCTAAAGAATTTATTGACAAATATTTAGAAACATTTAGTGGTGTTAACAAATATATGACAGATATAGTTGAGTTTGCTAAGGAACATGGATATGTAGAAACTTTATATAATCGCCGTCGTGCTTTACCAGAAATTAATGCTAAAAATAAAATAGTAGCAAGCCTTAATGCGAGGTTAGCTATGAATACGCCAATTCAAGGTACTGCAGCTGATATAATAAAACTTGCTATGATAAATGCTTTTGACTATATTGAAAAAACAAAAGTTGATGCAAAATTATTACTTCAGGTACATGATGAACTTATTTTTGATGTAAATAAAGATGTGGTGGATGAGTTTACTATCGAAATGGTAAAAATTATGGAAGAAGCGGTCGAACTAGATGTTAAGCTTAAAGCAGAAGCTAGTAGCGGAAGCTCGTGGTATGACACTAAATAATTACGCTATGTTAAATAATTTAACAAAAAATATTTAATGGATAAAATAAGGTATATAATAGACTCTAGGTAACCGAAAAGTTACTTAGAGTTTTTTAGTTGTGAAAGTATAGATAGCACCCTTATTTTTCAGAAAAATAATGAAAAATATCAAAAATAATTTACAAAATATTTCGGAGTCTGTTATAATAAAAAAAGAGGTAGTTATAAAATATAATTTAAAAGTTTAAGGAGAATTAATCTATGAATAACAATCCATTAATGAATGCAAGAGAACAAATAAAAAATGCTTGTGATATATTAGGTTATAAAGAAGAGGTATATGAAGCACTAAAAGATCCTCAACGTTTTATAGAAATTTCTATCCCGGTAAGAATGGATAATGGTGAAGTTAAGTATTTCAAAGGTTTCCGCTCACAACACAATGATGCTATTGGCCCAACAAAAGGTGGACTTCGTTTCCATCCACAGGTTACAGGAGATGAAGTAAAAGCATTGTCAATTTGGATGACATTCAAATGTGCTGTTGCTAATCTTCCATATGGTGGAGGAAAAGGTGGAGTTATAGTAGATCCTAATGAATTATCTAAAGGAGAATTAGAAAGATTATCGCGTGGATATATTCGAGGACTATATAAATATCTTGGAGAAAAACAAGATATTCCAGCACCTGATGTAAACACAAATGGTCAAATTATGTCTTGGATGATAGATGAGTTCAATATTCTTACAGGTGAGCAAGGAATAGGGACTTTAACAGGAAAACCTTTAGAACTTGGAGGATCATTAGGTAGAACACAAGCGACTGGGCATGGAGTTGCATTAGCTGCTAAGCTTGCTTTAGAAAAATTAGGGAAATCTGTTGAGGGAGCAAAATTTGCGGTCCAAGGATTTGGTAATGTCGGTAGTTATACGGTGAGTACTGCAATTGAATATGGTGCTACAGTAGTAGCAGCTACTGAACGTGATGATGACGGTATTCAATATGCTGTTTATCGAGCAGAAGGATTAACTTATGATGAACTTCAAGAATGCAAAGATAAAAAAGTTAGATTCCATACATTGCCAAATACTAAACGTTTAACATTAGATGAATTTTGGGCGTTAGATGTAGATGTACTTTGTCCATGTGCATTAGAAAATGCCATTGATGAGCAAGAAGCTAAACTTATTAAAGCACCGGTCATCTCTGAAGGTGCAAATGGACCAGCAACATTAGCAGGGGATAATATGCTTCAAGAAAAAGGAATTGTAGTAATTCCTGATATCCTAGCCAACAGTGGAGGAGTTACGGTTTCTTATTTCGAATGGGTTCAAAACTTACAAGGTTATTATTGGACTGAAGAAGAAGTAGTAGAAAAACAAGACAGAGTTATGACAAAAGCATTTAATGATATCTGGGAAGTCAAAGAAAGATTTACTATTCCGATGAGAAAAGCTGCATATGTCAATTCAATAGAGAAGATTGTTAAAAATATGGAATTAAAAGGAAAAATTAGTTAAAAATAAAAAGACAACCAGTCTGTAAAAAATACAGACTGGTTAAATTATATTAAAAAATTCTTTGATACTTAGTATTTTACTTAATGCAATAAAAATTTATAGTATATTATTTGTTGAGAGAAAGCAGCTATAATATAATTAGAAAAATTATTATAATAAAACTTTTAATATTTGAAAAATTTGTTTTTATATAGTAAAATTA
>ERZ773100.78-NODE-78-length-61060-cov-8.571281_pt1 | contig 61060 bp, 56 predicted proteins | sample MGYA00511119_ERZ773100 | MGnify/ENA primary metagenome ERZ773100 (study PRJEB29015, sample SAMEA2738000) | human oral metagenome | biome: human oral; feature: human-associated habitat; material: dental | place: China | collected 2111 ...
GTCAATAGTTTTTTTAAACTTTTTTTAACTTATTTTAAAATGACTTTGTCTTTCTCAAGACGTTTTCTATTCTATCATCTACTTTTCCCTTTGTCAAGGTGGTTTCTTAACTTCTTAACCTTGCCACTAAATATAATTTTAAGTAGTTCTGTTAAAGTAGAAGACGGTTATTATTTTATCATCTCTTTTCTTTTTTGTCAATAGCTTTTCTCATTTTATTAACATTCGCCTTTTTAAATTTTGTAATTGTTCGTTTTCTTTGAAACCTTATATAGAAATACTTAGCTTAGCAGAAAATAAAATTGCTGAGTAAGTATCTTTTATTCAGCAATTTTATAATATTATTATTTTTTCTTCTATATATTGTAGAAATCAAATACCGTAACAGGCATATTTCGTTTGTGTTCTGATTTTAGATAATGACCTTCTATTATTTTCGCTATTTCTTCTGGGACTTTTTTTCCCTCTAAATAATCATCTAAATTATCATAGCTTACCCCTAGCGCTACCTCGTCTTCTAGCGCTGGTCTTTCTTCTTCTAAATCTGCAGTTGGTTTTTTAAGATATAGATGTTCTGGGCATCCTAATTTTTTCAACAATGCTTTTCCTTGACGCTTATTTAATCTATACAACGGCATAATATCTGCTCCACCATCGCCATATTTAGTATAAAAACCCGTTATAGCTTCTGCTGCATGATCTGTACCGACAACAATTCCACTATTCATGGTTGCTATAGAATATTGAACTTTCATTCTTTCTCTAGCTTTCTCATTGCCTTTGGCGAAGTCTGTTATTATCACACCTGCGTCTTTTAGAGATTCAACACTGGCATCTACAGCTTTTTTTATATTTACAGTATACACCTTATCAGGTCCAATAAATTTCAACGCATCATTACAGTCATCTTCATCAAATTGCGTTCCATAAGGTAAACGAACAGCTATAAACTTATAATCTTCACCTGTTTCTTCTCTAAGTTCTGTCATCGCCATCTGACAAAGTTTTCCACATAACGTAGAGTCTTGCCCTCCAGAAATACCTAATACTAAACTTTTTACAAAACTATTCTTTTTAATGTAGTCTTTTAAAAAGTTTATAGTTAAACGTATTTCTTCATCTACATTTATCTCCGGTTTACATCTTAATCTGGCGATAATTTCCTGTTGCAAACTCATAATTTCACCTACTAATTTTGTTTTTTAGTTACTTTTCGTAAAATATTATTTCTATTTTCCCAACATTTCGTACTTAAATCCACAGGATAAAATTCCGGATTTAATAGTCTCAAATATTCATTCCATACTGTTTTTTTATTTTCTTTGAAGTATTGTGCACTTTCTTGAACACTCGGGATGGCATAGACTTGTTGACCATCTTTGAAAACATCAACATGCAAGTCTCTTGCTTCAAAATTCTCAACTTCCTTTTCCAAATATGTATGAGTAGGGTGGAATAGTTTTATACTTTTTTCCTTGCTAACATCTTCAGATTCTAATGCGATATAATCTCCTGCTGCCATACCATTTTCTTTATTTATTATTCTATATACTCTTTTAATACCAGGAATAGTTAATTTCGCAGGGTTTTCTGATACTTTTAGTCTATCTACCATATTTCCATTCTCATCTTCCAAACAAGCTAATTTGTATACCGCACCTAGCGCAGGATTATCATAAGCTGTAATCAGCTTAGTCCCTATTCCCCAAGCATCTATTCTAGCACCTTCTTGTTTTAAATGAGTAATTGTAGCTTCATCTAAATCATTAGATGCTACCACTTTAGCATTAGGGTATCCTGCCGCATCAAGCATCTTTCTTGCTTCTTTTGACAAATAAGCTATATCTCCAGAATCTAAACGAATACCAAGGAAATTAATTTTATCTTTCAATTCATCAGCTACTTCTATTGCAGTTGGTATCCCTGAACGCAAAGTATCGTAAGTATCAACTAAGAAATAGCAATCTTTATGCGCCGCTGCATACTTTTTAAATGCCACTTTTTCATCTTCATAGGCTTGAACAAAAGAATGGGCATGAGTTCCGCTACATGGAATTCCGAATAATTTCGCAGCTTTCACATTACTTGTTGAATCAAATCCACCTATAATAGCTGCACGAGCTCCCCATACCGCAGCATCAAATTCATGCGCGCGACGTGTTCCAAACTCCATACAAGGTTCATTAGGACATAAATGTTTTATTCTTGCAGCTTTTGTCGCAATCAATATTTGATAATTAACTATATTTAAAATCGCTGTTTCTATTATTTGAGCTTGAATCAACGGTGCTTCAACACGAATCAATGGTTCATTACCAAAAACAATCTCGCCTTCACGTACTGAACGAATACTACCAGTAAACTTCATCTGTTTTAAGTATTGCAAGTAAGAGTCTTCATACCCTAATCCGGCTAAATATTCAATATCGCTATCAGTAAATTCAAATGAATTTAAATATTCAATTACCTTTTCAAGTCCAGCAAAAACTGCATACCCTCCTCCAAAAGGTATTTTTCTGAAATAAACATCAAAATATGACTTTCTTTCATGTATTCCATCTTTAAAGTAAGCATACCCCATATTAATTTGGTATAAATCGGTATGCAGAGCATCCCCTATATATTTATTCATAATTCCCTCCGAATTTTATTTTGTTAACTATATTTTAGCACTTTAGTATCCTTTTCACAAATATTTGTTTTTATTGTGTAATCTTATTCTTACAGGCTACTCTCTTCCTCAACAAAAAAGAGAATAGAAGTTTAACCTCTATTCCCTCTTTGATTAGTTGTATTTGGATTTGTCGTTTGTCTTGTCACATTTTGCTCAGAAGTGTTTTTTTCATCTTCGTTATCAGTAGTATTATTTTTATTATCTTTTTCTGAAGTACCCTTTTTCTTCGTATCTTTCTTTGATAACTCCGGAATTTTACTATCATCTATTCTTCCATGATTATCTTCAACCTTTTGAAGATCTCCATCCATAATAGATTTTATAGTTGTCTGTAAAAAACTTTCCTGCAACGGTAAATTGAAGATTATCTCTCCTTGATAGCTAAGACCGTATTCTTGTCTTACTAAATCAGTAATAAAATAGGGGTCTTTCAATTTATCTATTACTAATTCATTAACTTTATTCTCTTTATCTAATTTCTCTATAGTATTATTTTGTTCTGTAAGTTGATTACTTATTTGCTTTTTCTCACGAATATACATATATGTTTGAATCAAAGTAACTGCCAAAACCATACTCATAACCGATAAAATAAGAAGTTTTCGACGCTTTCTGTACTTAGCCTTAGCTTTTAGAACATCTTTTCGAAATTGATTGTTTTGCGTAGCCATATTACTCTACTCTCACCTTTTCTGATAGCACCTTAAACATTTTAGTTGCATCTTCTTTTTTTGTACTATCTTTTAATTCTAACACTTCATAGACAACTTCTTTTTTTGCGAAATAAATAGTAATCTGATCGCCTACTTTCAACGAACTTGATGGCTTAGCCTTTTTTCCGTTAACAGCTATATGCCCTTCTGAAGAAATCTCATTGGCAATCGTCCTTCTTTTTATTATTCTCGATACTTTTAAAAATTTATCCAAACGCATTTAATCACCCCTACATATTAGTATTATTTATTATCACATATTTATTTGTTTTTCGCAAATATTTATAATTTCTATTTTTTGTAATCTAACTACAAAAAATAAAAGGCAAGAGTCTCTCACTCCCACCTTCTTTTATGTTTATGCCCAGTTACCATCTTTAAAGATAGCAACTTCTTTTCCGTCAGCTGTTATTCCTACAATATTTGTTGTAGCTTCTCCAATCATAAAGTCAACATGAATCAAACTATCATTAGCACCTACAGCAGAAAGTTCTTCGTCACTCATTTCAGGACCACCTTTTACGCAAGTAGGATAAGCTTTCCCTAAAGCAATATGGCAAGCTGCATTTTCATCAAATAAAGTTTCCAAGAATAAAATTCCTGTATTTGAAATTGGTGAATCAAATGGAACTAACGCCATTTCTCCAATTTTTCTTGAGCCTTCATCTGTATCTAATAAATTTTTAAGAACGTCATATCCACGTTCAGCTCCAAAGTCTACTACTTTCCCTTCTTCAAATTTCAACCAGAAGTTATCAATTAATACTCCACTGTAATTTAACGGTTTAGCATTGTAAACTATACCACTAGTTTGTTCTTTATGAGGCATAGTAAATACTTCTTCTGTTGGGATATTAGCTACAAAACGAGCAGCTTTTTTCGCATAACTTCCAGCACTTTGCCAAATATGTCCTTTAGGAAGCCCTACATAAAGATCTGTTCCTAGTTCGTTTGTAATATGTAGTTTTACAAGTTCATTTTCATGTAAAAATTTAGCTTTCTCATCTAAAATACTAATATGTTCTTCCCAGTCTGCTACCGGATCTTCTCCTTTAGCACGACATGCACTTAAAATTTGATCCCAAAGTTTTAAATACGCTTCTTCATCAGTAAGTTCTGGGAATAAACGTTTTGCCCATCCAACAGTAGAAGCACTAACAACGCACCATGGACACTCATCACTCATAATTGCTTTCATATAATTACGTAATGCCTTTGAGCGGCCTATCATTGATGCTTTCAGTTTCGAACTATCAGCTCCTGCTAATCCATCTGGATCATCTCCAATAACAGAAAGATATGCTGTTCCTTCTTCTAAACTCTCTTGATATCTATCAATATACCATTGACCTACACTACTTAAAGTATCTTCACTTTGATATTTAAGATGTAATTTAGTAAGTTCTTGATCACGCCACTCTATCTCTACCTTTTTCGCACCAAGATCATAACAAGCTTCCACTATTTTTGCCACAAAATCACGAGTTTCTGTACTAGCTCTCACCAAAACCGGTTGGTTTTTTTGAATATTAAGCCCTACTTTCGCAATTAGTTTTGCATAATTTTTTAATTGTGTATTTAAATCCATAGACAATCTCCTTTATTCATAAATTTCATTAAGATTGAAACACTTTCTACTTGTTAAACTAAATAAATTTTAGTTACGATTCTATTATAACACTTTTTTCAATATATTAGTAGGAGGTCCCAAGAAACCTTGAGACCTCCTTTATAAATTACTATTCGACTAGACTGCGCGAGTAGCTTCTTTTAACCATTCTAACTCTTCACCTTCAAAGTATGGAGAAAGAACTTCAAATACTTTTGCATGGTATTTATTCAATTCATATTTATCTTCGCTTGTAAGCATATCTACAACAACGGCTTCTAAATCCCAAGGAACAAATGTCATAACTTCGAATTCCATAAATTGACCATATTCATTTTTCACAGTATTACGGATAATAAGTTCATTTTCCAAGCGAATACCATGAGATCCTGAAATATACAACCCAGGTTCATTAGTCATAGTCATACCGTCTCTAAATGGTTCAGCTGCACGGTAAATCCCCCAGTGAATACCTTGTGGCCCTTCGTGGATATTTCCTAAATACCCAACTCCGTGACCTGTTCCGTGATTGAAGTTTTCATATTCATACCACAATGGAGCACGAGCAAATAAGTCAACATTCGCCCCACAAACACCTTCCATGAATTTAAGTCTTGATAGACGCAAGTGACATTGTAATACTTTTGTATAATCACGTTTCAAACGATCGCTTATTTCACCCATAGCTGTTGTACGAGTAATATCAGTTGATCCTTCTTCATAATGACCACCTGTGTCAGTTAAGAAGAATGTCCCTGTACGTAACGGAATAGATGTTTCTTCAGAAGAAGAGTAATGGACAATAGCTCCATTTTCCGCATGCCCACAAATCGGCGCAAAACTTGGGCAAATAAATCCACCTTGTTCTTTTCTGAATTCTACAAGTTTGTCAGAAGCTGACAACTCATCTTCTTGTTCACTAATACCTTGTTTTACTAATTGTTTTAACCAGTAAATGAACTTAGTATGTGCAACACCATCTTTAACATGAGCTCTAATTGTATGTTGTAATTCTACTTCATTTTTTACAGCTTTCATTAAAATTGTAGGATTACGTTTTTCTACTAAAGTAATATCTTTTGGAATATTATTAAACACTGCATAATTTAAGCATCCTGGATCAACAAGCACTACATCATTACCTGAGAATTTTTTAACATCTTCATACACATCATTGTATGGTTTAATGTTTACATTGTCCTCTGCCAAGTGTTTTTTAATTTCTTCAGAAAGTTTTCTTTCGTCCACATATAAATCTACTTTATCTTCATAAACAACCGCATAACTTAGTAATAACGGGAAGAAATCCACATCCATACCACGGATATTTAATAACCAACCTATATCATCTAAAGTTGTAATTACATGAATATTAGCACCACATTCAGCCATTTCGCGACGTACTCTTTTTAATTTAGAGGCTACAGATTCTCCTGCACGCTCTAAGTTCAAATAGAATGCTGGGGCTTCTGACAACGGTGGTCTATCTTCCCAAATTTCATCTACTAAATCCACTTCATATTTTACAGTAGCATTTTTACGTTTTAATCTAGTCGCTAAATCTTTACCTTCTCCAAAAGTTACCACACGACCATCAAATCCTAAAACCCCATTTTCAGGTGTATTAGCAACGATAAATTCTGCTATAGTTGGAACTCCTGGTTCACGCATTCTTTGAAGTTCAATACCTGTACCTTGTAATTGTTGTTCCCCTTGCAAGAAGTATCTACCATCTGTCCATAAACCTGCAAAATCTTTTGTAACAACAAGTGTTCCAGCTGAACCTGTAAAACCACTCATAAATGCACGAGCTTTAAAGTGCTCCCCTACGTATTCACTATTGTGGAAATCAGCTGTTGGAATCATGTAAACATCAATTCCATTTTTTTCCATCAATTCTCTAAGTTTAGCAACTCTTTCTTTTACTTCCATTTCTCTGCACTCCTTTTATTTTTCTTCATAAACTTCCGCTATATCATCCATTATTTTTTTAAAACTTCTTTAAATTTGTCTGTTGCACGTACTAATGCATCAATAATTTCAGGTTCTCCTGAAGAATGCCCACATACTAAGTACTCAAGTTCACAATTATTTAATTTTTTACTAAGTTCCCATGCTCCAATAGCACGACAATCAACATCGTAACGACCATGAGCGATAAATGTTGGAATATCTTTTATAGGTTCAATGTTATTTAAAATCCACTCATCATCATCCCAGAACATATTATTCATCCAGAAATGGCACTCAATAGTTGCCATAGAAATAGCGTAATTAATTTCCCCAAAACTTTGCTCTAAGTTTGGATCTGGATGAAGTGTCACTAGAGAGCCTTCCCACATACTCCATTCTTTTGCTGCTTGTTCACGTTCTTCTTTGTTCTCACTTGTTAGACGTTTGTAATAAGCTTCAATAAGATTTCCGCGCTCTTCTTCTGGAATTATACCTTGATATCTTTCAAATGCTTCAGGGTGAATATTACTTGCTCCCCCTTCTTCGTAAATCCACAGTATATCTTCACGACGTCCTAGGAAAATACCACGTAAAACAAGTCCTAAAACACGCTCTGGATGTTTTATAGCATAGCATAATGATAGTGTAGAACCCCAGCTACCACCAAATACTAACCACTTGTCAATATTTAGTTCTTCACGGATTTTTTCGATATCCTCTATAATATGCCATGTATCATTATTTTCTAGACAAGCATGTGGTGTAGATTTTCCACTTCCACGTTGATCAAACAAAATAATTCTATACGCTTCTGGGTCAAAATAACGTCTGCACGATGGTGCTGTCCCACATCCTGGTCCACCATGTAAGAAGATTACAGGTATTCCATCAGGATTCCCACTTTCTTCATAATAAATGGTGTGAGTATCATCAGCTTTCATCATCTTAGTAAAGTTCGCTGGAATTTCTGGATATAAAGTTCTAAGTTCTTTCATCTTTATCACTCCTAATTTTATTTTATTTCTATAACCTTATTTTAACATAAAAAATAAATTTTTTCATTAATAAGTGCCAAATAAAACTTTTTATTTTAATAAATTTTGATAAAAATACTAAAAGAATCATTGTACAACAGAATAATAGCTAGTTTATAATATTTTCAATATTAAAAAAATTTTTTTCAAAAACTCTACTACAACACATTAATCTTTATAAATGAAAATATATTTCAGTATTAAAAAAAGGTAAAAGAGTTAACTCTTTTACCTTTTTTTAAATATTACTCTTCTACTAAAGTTTCACCTTCACGTAGTTCTACTAAACTAGCTAGTTTTTTCTCAAAAATGAATACTAATAATGCTACTACTACGCAGACACCACCAATACCTAAAGCTACGTTTACTATTGGAAGCTCAGCTACTAATTTATACAAGTAGCTATATCCTTTAGCAGCACCGAATGTTGCTACAATCCAAACTGCCATCATTATAGATAGAATTTGTTTTGGTGCATATTTCGAAACGAATGATGCCCCTAATGGAGAGAAGAACATTTCAGCAATACTTAGTACTACAAAGAATAGAATTACCCAAAGAATACTAGCTTTTTGACTTTCAGGCGCACCTACTCCACGAACTATTTCAGTTAAAGCTAAGATTCCAAATGTTACACCTAGTAGGAATAAAGCAATTGAAGCTTTTTTGTATAAACTCCAGTCTCCTTGTGGACGTCTAGCAAGTTTGTACCATAAAGCACCTAAAATCGGTCCTAAAATAATACATGCTAATGCGTTAAGTGAGTCTAACCACGAAGTTGGCACTGTAAATGTACCAATTTTATCATCGATAAATTTAGGCATATAATCGTATAAAATTACATATGTTAAATACCAGAAAATCCAGAAGATAACTGATAATAATGAAATAATTACGATTGAGTACACTCGACGAATTTCATATTTTTCTAACGGACGACTTACTTTTACTTTTTCTTCATGGTGTTCTTCACCTTTAGCGAATGGGTGTTTACCAACATCTCCTAAAGATTTATAACCTAAAACGAACCAAATTGCACCGATGATACAAAGCAATCCAGCAATTTTGAAGCATTGTAGGTATCCGTTAGCACTTGATGTTGCAAGTTTAACATATAAAAGCCCTACTGCAGTAGTTCCAACGAATGAACCTATATTAATGAATGAATACATAGTTGAGAACGCATCGTCTTTACGTTTTTCATCACCTTTAAAAATCTCTCCAACTACTGCTTGAATATTACCTTTGAAAAATCCTGTTCCGATAGAAACTAAGATAATCATTGCCCATAAAGAAGAATAAGTACCAACGTAACCTGCATAACCATATCCTAATCCCATTAAAAGTAATCCTACTGGAATAAGATATCTAGCTCCTATCAACTTATCCGCAATAAACCCTAATAATACAGGGGCAAGATAAGTAAAGGCTACTAAGTTAGATTGCATTGCTGCACCTTCTACTTTACCTAGTCCAAGACCACTTTCTCCTAGACCACCACTAATTACAGCAGCTGTAACATAGATAATGATAAGCCATTTAGAAGAATAGTACGCCGCTCTCTCGAATGAGAAAGTGATAGAACTCATATAAAAACTCCACGGTTTAGCTTTTTTAACCGCTACTTCTGACATAATAAATCCCTTCTTTCTTTTTGTGAATAACTCACATTTTTTTCTCTATTATATCACAATAAACTTCATCATACAACTACTTTCAATAAAACACTAAAAATATTTTAATATCAGTATTGTATTTGTTTTCATGGAGTGCTATAATTAAATTAAAGTTCAGAATATTTTAAAGGAGTTGTATAAATATGAAACTTTCAAGAACTAATAAAATCTTATCTAAAATGAAAGAACAAGGTATCAATCAAGCTATTATTAGCGATCCTTATTCAATTTTCTACTTAACTGGTCACCTGGAACATCCAGGAGAAAGATTTTACGCTGTATTACTTGACGAAAATGGTAACCACAAACTTTTCGTTAATGCTCTATTCCCTATCGAAAATGATTTAGGTTTAGAAAAAGTAGTGTACTCTGATACTGATAATCCAATCGAGACACTATCTAAAGTTATTTCTGATGGAGCAGTGGTAGGTATTGATAAAATTCTTCCAGCTAGATTTTTATTACCACTTATGCAATACTTACCAAACAGCAAATTCGTTGATGTATCTCTAATCGTTGACCGCATTCGCATGATTAAAGATGAAGAGGAAAAAGAACTTATGCGTCGTGCTTCTCTTCTAAACGATGAAGCTTGTCAAAGAGTTATCAACAGCATTACAGCTGAAAAATCTGAAAAAGATATAGTTAAAGACTTACTTGCTATTCATGAAGATCTTGGAGTTGAAGGATTGTCATTTGATCCAATTATCGGATATGGCGCAAACGGAGCTAACCCTCACGGTACAGTTGGTGATAGATATCTAAAACCTGGAGACTCTATTATCGTTGATATGGGTGGAATCAAAGATAACTACTGTTCTGATATGACTCGTACAGTATTCTGGAAACAACCAAGCGAAAAAGCACGCGAAGTATTCGAAACTGTTTTAGAAGCTCAAAAACGTGCTTGTGCTCTAGTTAAACCTGGGGTTAGATTCTGCGATATAGATGCAGCTTGCCGTAACTATATTACAGAAAAAGGATACGGAGAATTCTTCACACACCGTACAGGACACCACATCGGTCTTGAATGTCACGAATACGGAGATATTTCTAGTATCAACGAAACTAAATGCGAGCCAGGTATGATTTTCTCTATCGAGCCAGGTATCTACCTTCCTGGAGAACTTGGAGTTCGTATCGAAGACTTAGTACTTGTAACTGAAGATGGTTGCGAAATATTAAACAAACTTAACAAAGAATTAGTAGTTATCGGAGAATAATTACTTAAGAAAAAAGAGTATCTTGCGATACTCTTTTTCTAGTAAGAAGCGAGAAATACATCGCTTCTTATTTTTTATAATTTAATTATTAAAATTTTTATTTAAAAACTCTCCAACAATATTCCAGTATTGTTCTCTAAATTTTCTCTCTGCTTGAACATGCTTCATACCTGGAAAACTATGGAATTCTTTTTTAGAATTAATTAATTCATACGCTGCTTTACCATGTTCTATAGGTACAAAACCATCCTCTTCCCCGTGTAATACTAAAGCTGGTAGTTTAGTATTTTTTAACGCCTCTGTTGCATCAACATCTCCGAAGAAATAACCTGCACGCAATTTTGTCATTGTATTTGCTGCTGGAATAACAGGGAAACTAGGTAAATTAAATAATTTTTTCAGTTGATATGTAAATTCTGTTTTTAAATTCACATAACCACTATCTTCTATAAATACTTTTACATTACTTGGTAGATTTTTGCCTAACGAGTTCATAACAGTAGCCGCTCCCATACTTATACCAAATAACGCTATATCAGCATTACCACTGTCTTCTGAAATTTTCTTAATCCAATTGACTAAATCAGTTGAATCATAACCTCCCATAGAAATAAATTCTCCTTCACTTTTCCCATGAGCGATTAAATCTGGAGCAAAAACATTATATCCCATGTCGTAAAACTTTTTAATATAGTTTGCCATTTTAAATGAACTACTAGTATACCCGTGAACTACTATAACCCACTTTTTAGCACCTGGATTTTCAAATTTATATCCTACCAGTTTATTTTTAGTTACAGAATCCATTGTCAATTCTTTTTTAGTAGTCTCAAACCAATTTTCTACTGCTTTTTTATCTTCTTTGTTACCATCGCTATCTTGGTTTACTATTGCACTTTTATCTACTTTCGGATTCAAAGCAAAATTATAAAAATAATTCCCTGTAAAGCCAAAGGCAACAACTAAAATCACAAGAATACCTAATAATATTTTTTTGAAATGTTTTTTCACTGTTCTATATCCTTTCTTTCATTAAAACATACCCCTTATTATACTACCTCCACCACTAAAAGTAAATAAAAAATAACACTAATAGAGATTTCTAATATCCCTATTAGCGTTGCCCTTATTTTATAATTACTTCAACATCTTATTTATATAATTTCAAGTTGAAAAATTTATTTAAACTTCCAACCCAAATTTTTCTTTTATAGCATCTGCAACTATCATACCTGTAAACCATGCAATCATCAGATTATATCCCCCGATTTCCCCGTGTAAATCTAGAATTTCCCCAGCAAAATATAAATTATCTATTTTTTTATGAGAACATGTTTTCGGACTAACCCCTTTTAAGTCAACCCCACCAGCTGTTGTAAATGCATATTCCAATGGCATTGTCTTAATATTCACAAGCTCATAACGCTTAATCTTTGAAACAAATTTTCTAAGTTCTTTTTTACTAACATTTTCCGGAAAATACTTATCAAACATAAAATTATAAAAACTTTTCGGTAATTTTCCACTTAAAAATTTATTATCTTGCCAAAGCTTCTCAAATAACTCATCCTCATTTAATTCCGGATAAAAATCTAAGTAAAACTTATCTTCTGGAAATCTAGCTACAAATTCTCCCATAGCAATTGATAGTGGTCCACTTAATCCTTTATGCGTAAAAAGTAAGTCCCCTGTGCGTTCATTTTTTTTATGAAACATTCTTATGTTTTGAAGCGCAACTCCTGACAATTCTTTAAAATCATCAAAGACTAACGCTACTTCACTCGGATATATTTTTGTAATTTTTACACCATGTTTTTTTAATATTCTATGGAGAGAACCGTCACTTCCACTCTGCGGATAAGTTTTTCCTCCTGCACAGATAACTACATTTTTACCATAGTACGAATCTACATTAGTGCGAACTCCTACTAGTTTATCCTCTTCAAATATCAAATCTTCAACTTTTTCTTTGTAGTTTATTTTAGCGTGATCAGTTTTAAATGTATTTACTACATCACGCGCTTTTTCACTAGCCGGGTACAATCTTCTATTTTCTTGCTTTAGCCTTAAATTATGCTTATCAAAGAACTTTTTCACATTATATTTATGATATGCACTACGCAAAAATCGTCCGTTATGAACAGCAGCAACAAAATCTTCAGCATTATCACTACTCATCACATTGCAACGACCATTTCCAGTTAAAAGTAGCTTCACCCCTGCACGTTTATTTTGTTCTAAAACTAAAACACGCAACCCACTGTCATTTAACCTATCAGCAACCATAAGCCCTGCACTTCCAAGACCAATTATTATAACATCATACTGCATGTAACTATTTCCTTTCTCCTAACAATCCTCATTTATATGACTTACTGCCGCTTCTATTATCGATGTTACATGACTATCATATATACTATAGTATCTCATTCTTTTTTCTTGGCGATCTTTTACCAACTTCATATTTCTAAGTTCTGCTAATTGGTGAGATATTGCAGACTGTGTACCACCAATAATCTCCTCAAGCTCACTAACATTTCTTTCTTTTTCCATTAATAATAACAAAATCTTAAATCTTGTTTTATTGCGCAATAAATGAAACAACGCTAAAACTTTATCTAATTTTTCTTCTGGTATATTTTCTACTATTTTTAAAGTATTCATCTATTACCTCCATCTTAACATACTTTATTATAACCATATTCACTATTTAAAGCAAGATTATTAAAACAAAAGATAGGCTTGGGATTAACAACTATGATTTTAAAAATCAACTCTGTAAATCCGTGCCTATCCTCTACTCTTACTTTTTTATTTCTTTTAGCATTCTAAGTGAGTTTAATATTACTGCTAGTGTACTTCCTTCATGGAGAATAACCCCGAAGGTAATATCCATCTTACCTAGAAAATTTAAAACAACTAAAGCAACTACAACAAACATCGCAAAGATAATATTTTGATAAGTTATCTTAAGCATTTTCTTACTTAATTTATGAGCATAGCTAAGTTTTGATAAGTCATTTTTCATTAAAATCATATCCGCAACATCCATCGCAACGTCAGTACCATTTCCCATAGCTATACCTACATCAGCAAGGACAAGTGCTGGTGCATCATTAACACCATCTCCTAACATAGCTACATTACCATATTTTTCCTTTTGACTTTTTATAATCTGTGCCTTATCCCCTGGCATAACATTCGCCCTTACCTCATCTATTCCAACAATCTTTCCTACAGCCTCTCCTGTCAAATATGAATCACCTGTAATCATCATTGTATAGATGCCTTGCTTTTTAAAATACTCTACAGCACCTTTTGCACTAGCATTTGGGATATCCATAAAGGCCAATAATCCAACTACTTTAGAATTGCGTGCTACATAAACAACAGTTTTCCCTTCTTTAGCTAAGAACTCCACCTGTTTAGTTAAAACGTCGCTTGCATTAGCAAATGCAGTTACCTTTGTTATACAGTACTCTACCTCTAAATACGTCGTTACTAATCCAACACCTATTTTATTCTCAACTTCTAATTCTATAGGTTCAACATTAGGAAACTTATTTACGATAGCTCGCGCTAATGGATGATTAGATTGCTTCTCCATTGAGACAACTACTTTTAACAATTCTTCCTCATCTTCTTCAAAAATATAATCTGTAACAACTGGTTCTCCGTTAGTTAATGTCCCCGTTTTATCAAAAGCAATCGCCTTAATATTACTTAGATGCGATAAATATGCTCCCCCTTTAACAAGAACTCCACGTTTTGATAGATTAGAAATAGTCTCTAGTGTCGCTGGAATAGCACTTGCTGCGAGAGCACACGGAGATACCGCAATTAAGTAAACCATACTGCGATATAAGCTAATCTCCCAACTCCACCCGAAAATAAATCTACTCGCAAGAAGTACTACTGGAAATAGAACTAAAACAAGAGTTACATATTTAGGTTCCAATCGTTGAAGCAATGTTGCAGTTTTTGTCAAACTATTTTGCGAAGCATTGACTAAGCCTAATATCTTCGCAAAAACCGTATCTCCTGGCTCTTTAGTGACTCGCATAACAAAGGTTCCTTCTCCATTAATAGTACTCCCAAAAACTTCATCCCCTATTGTCTTTTCTTTAGGAACACTCTCACCAGTAATAGAACTTTCATCGATAAACGTAGTCCCGCTTAAAACAATTCCATCTGTCGGAACTTGATCTCCATTTAAAACTTGTAGTTTATCCCCTATTTCAACTTTATCTATTGGAATTATCTTTGTATTATTATCTTCTAAAACTAACCTCGCTTGAGTCGGATTCAAATTCAGTAAATTCGTAATCTCTTTTCTACTTTTTTCGTCAACATATTCTTCTAGAAAGTGTGCTCCGGCAAAAATAATTATTAGCATAGCAGCCTCTTCGTAATTCCCGATAGCAATTGCCCCTAGTGCCGCCAAGGTCATAAGGAGGTGCACATTAGGTGAAAATCTTTTCTCTTTTTTTGTATTTTGGATTGTATTTCCTAATCCCTCAAAAATAACATGATATCCAGCTATTCCAACCGTCACTATAAACAAAATATTTGAATACATTGGATAACTACTTTCCAATAGATATCCAACAATAAAACTAAATAAACCCATAAAATACATTAATACTGGAACTTTCCCACCATGACTGTGCATATGACAATGATTGTTATTGTGATTGTGTTCATGACAATGATTGTGTTTATGATTGTGATTGTGGTTGTGGTTGTGTTCATGAACATGAGAACTAATATTATTACTATTATACTTATGAGCATGATTACATTTTTTTTCATTATTATGAATATTATCAACACCCTTTATATTATTACACATACTATATCCCCTCTTTCCTCTTGAAAATATTAATATATGATTATTTTTTCATATATATTATATATGAAAGAATAATCATATGTCAAATATATTTAGTATTTTACGTATAAAAGTTTTACATCCTTAATATTTTTATAAAAAACTATTATTTAAAAATTATTTTAATTTTATATTTCTTCTTATTGGAATTTTTTATTATTTTGTACTATACTAAAGGGTATATATTTAGAAGAACTATTGAACTTTTTTTCAACAAAATTTTCACTGGTTTCTCTATCCAAAACTTTGATTAAAAGGATTTTTTTATAATGAGACTTAAAAAAATTAGTATTTTATCTATTCTTCTAGTTTTTTTATTACCGAATCTTGCAAAAGCAGAGACACTATTTTTAGACAACAATGCAATCTCTAACTTTAGCGATGTCAACACACATCTTGTAGTTTCGGAATTTAATACTGGAAAAATAATTTCTAAACGTGGAGAAAATAAACAAGTATCTGTGAGCAACTTACCAAATCATCTTGCCCTATTTTTACTAACAAATGATTTAAAAAATGACAAAATTTCACTTGATACAAAATTGAAAATTACTACTAGCGATGCTATCTTAAATAAATATAATCTTAGTTCTTCTGTTAGTGTTGAAGATGCCTTATTCTTACTTGAAAATGAAGAATCTGACGCTCTACTAGAGGCTATTTTTACAAAATATGATTTAACAATCGAAAAAGCAAAAGATATTTTGAGCTCAATGTCACTTAACGATACGACATTAGCTTCATTAACTATTGACGAAAAAAATATGAGTACGGCAAAAAATATGTCGTATTTAACGAATATGATTTTGGGAAATTACCCAAAACTTACTGAGATTACTAAAAACCCAGAAGTAACTCTTTCATCTGGTTCAAAAGCAACTAACAATGTTTCTTTTACCGAATCAGATAAGTTTAGAGTGTTGGGACTTAATCACGCAAATAAAAATAGTATTACTTTCGCTTATAGCGGAGATACAAAATTACTTATTACAATTTTAAATCAAACTGATGATAAGGCTACATATTTTGATAAGCTGCAAAAAACTTATGACTATTTATTTAGCAATTATAGCTACAAACTTGCATTAAAAGCTGGTAGTTATAAAATAAATAACGAAAACATTACTTTTGATAAAGATATTTATGATTTATTCTATGAAAAACATTCTATAAAAGATGTTACATACCTACTTATGAATAAAAAAATATTACTTTTCCAAAAATATGAAACAATCTCTGCTAATGCAGGTACAGTTTTTGCCGACTTTTCATCAAACGATACTTCAGGTGTACTGGCAAAAGTAAAAACAAATTTCATTAATGATATTAATTTTGACAAAAAAGACAACTTGGAAAAAACTACTATAGTTATCGATCGTACTAAGTACTTCGCTACTGGTATTTTAGCTATCTATTCATTAGTATTTATGGCATTTTACATTATGAAGAAAGTTGTTAGAAAGGATTAATTATGGAGCAAAATAATTTAGTATTTGAAGTTGATGGGACTATCTATGAGCTTATATACAATTTTAAAGATGCCTTCCAAAAAGAATGGTTCGAAGAAAAATTAGTCGATGTACTAAAAAATAAACCTTATATTGTCGGCGATATTTCTCATGACAAACTTCGCCTTAGTGGCTTCACACTAACAAAAGACAATAACAATCCAAAAAATATCAATAATCTAGAAGATTATATTTTAGAATATTGTAATTTTGGAGCACCCTTTTTTGTAGTTAAAAAACGATAAAATAAAAACTATTTGGCGTTACTTACGTCAAATAGTTTTTATTTTATTCTAAACAAACTTTACACAAACTGCTTCCGGCACTTCAACACCACATTGAACAACATCTAGCTCACCAGTTTCTTGATCAACTGCATATACAGTTATCGTTCCTGATGTTTCATTAGTTGCAACAGCAAACTTATTATCTTTTGATAAGGCAAAATCCCTAGGGTCCGCGCCTTCTGTACTAATAGTCTGAATCTCTTTCAACTTATTATCTACATTCTCAAAAACTACAATAGTATCCTGCCCACGATTACTCACATAGATAAACCTATTGTCATTAGAAATTTTTATCGCACTTCCTTTATTTTCAACAGGGAAATCCTCTAATAATGTCGTATAGTATTCTGGATTCGTTAAATTTCCAGCACCATCATAATCAAACGCAATCACCTCACTAGTCAGCTCGGTCATGGCGTAGGCTCTTGTCTCATCTGAACTAAAGACTATATGGCGAACTCCACTACCATCTTTTACTTTTACATTTTGAACTTTTTCTAATTTACCAGCATTTAACTTATACGTTGTAATTTCATCCGTACCTAAATCACATGTGAAAACATAATTACCACTTGGAGAAAAACCTGCAAAATGAACATGAGGCTTTTCTTGACGTGGGTGGACACCATTTCCTTCGTGAGTATCAGTCGATAATAGTCTTTCTAAAGCTCCATTATTAATTGAATAACTATCAACCGTTCCTGTATGATAATTTGCCGATAATAAGTACTTGTCATCATGACTTACCTCGACATAACACGGAGGATTACCTTCTTTTGAAACTGATGTTAGTTCTTCGAGTCTCCCATCTTCCAAAACTCTAAAACTAGTAACAGATCCTTTACCTTCTCTTTTAGATACACTGTATAAATTTTTATTATCACTAGATAGCGCCAAGTAAGTCGGATTTTCTACTTTAGCAACTGATGCTACTTCTAACACTCTACCTTCTTCTGATAATTCTATTTTATATATTCCTTGGCTTTCTTTTTTCGTATATGTTCCTATATATGCTCTTACCATTTTAGCCTCCTAGCCATTATTTCATCATTTATAACACCTATTATACCATTTATCGCTATTTTGTATAATATATTAACTTTTCTCTATTACCGACCTGCACTTTCCTAGTAAATCTCCTTGATTTTAAATATTTTTTATAATAATTAACCTTGATTTTATCGGAAATCAGAAATACTTCGTTTTTGTTCTATGTTTTCGTAATTTAAGTTTTACTTCTGGGCCTGTTCTTGATATAATAAAGTATATTATTATGCAAATTTTAGGAGGACAACTGTGAAACACGAATTTATACTAGTTCTTGACTTCGGTAGTCAGTACAACCAACTTATCACACGTCGTGTACGTGAGCTTGGTGTTTATTCTGAGCTACATGATAACGAGATTTCTATTGACGAAATTAAAAAAATGAACCCTAAGGGAATTATTCTTTCTGGAGGGCCTAACTCTGTTTACGAAGAAAATTCTCTAACAATTGATGATGAAATTTTCAACCTAGGTATTCCAGTGCTTGGTATTTGCTACGGAATGCAATTAATGCAACATAAACTTGGAGGTCGTGTAGAATCTGCGACTAGCCGTGAATACGGAGCACATAATATTGATGTAGTTGAAGGAGCTCGCTTATTCGAAGGTACACCTACTACTCAACAAGTATTAATGAGTCACTCTGACAAAGTTGTTGAACTAGCTGATGGATTCAAAGTAGTAGCAACTAGTGATAACTGCCCTATCGCTGCTGCAGAAAACGTAGAAAAAGGATTCTACTGCTTCCAATTCCACCCAGAAGTTCGTCACTCAGAATACGGTTATGACCTACTTAAAAACTTTATTAGAAACGTTTGTAACTGTACTGAAAACTGGACTATCCAAAACTTTATCGATGACAAAATCAAAGAAATTCGTGCAGAAGTTGGAGATCAAAAAGTTCTTTGCGCCCTATCTGGTGGTGTAGACTCTTCTGTAGTTGCTGCTCTTTTAGATAAAGCAATTGGAGACCAACTTATCTGTATGTTTATCGATCACGGTTTACTTCGTAAAGGAGAAGCCGAAGGAGTTATGTCGACTTTCAGTAAAGAAATCGATGGTGGCTTCAATATGAACCTTATTAAAGTAGATGCAAAAGAAAGATTCCTAGGAAAACTTAAAGGTGTAAGTGATCCAGAGAAAAAACGTAAAATCATCGGTAACGAGTTCGTATATGTATTTGATGAAGAATGTGCAAAACTGCACGACGTACCATTCTTAGCACAAGGTACTCTTTACACTGACGTTATCGAATCTGGAACTAAAAATGCACAAACTATCAAATCTCATCACAATGTTGGTGGACTACCAGAAGATATGCGTTTCTCACTTATCGAGCCTCTTAACACATTGTTCAAAGATGAAGTTCGTGCATTAGGAGAAGCTCTAGGTCTTCCTCACGAAATAGTTTGGCGTCAGCCATTCCCAGGACCAGGTCTAGGTATCCGTGTTCTTGGAGAAGTAACAGAAGAAAAACTTCAAATCGTTCGCGATAGTGACTTTATCCTACGTGATGTTATCGCTAAACGTGGCTTAGAAGGAGAAATCTGGCAATACTTTACATGTCTTCCTGATATCCGTTCAGTAGGAGTTATGGGAGATGTTCGTACTTACGACTACACTGTTGCCGTTCGCGCCGTAACAAGTATCGATGGTATGACAGCAAGTTGGGCACATATCCCATTTGAAGTACTTGAAGAAATCTCAGCACGTATCGTAAACGAAGTAGCACACGTTAACCGTGTAGTCTACGACATTACAAGTAAGCCACCAGCAACTATAGAGTGGGAATAACCTAAGCACTAATTGAAACCATTGGTAATACTTACTATTCTAAGGTTTCAGGTGGTTAGCTGAAGTATTTTTGAAGTAATTTTTTATAAGAAAAAAAGTGGTAAGCCACTTTTAAGAGAAAATAATTAAGCCAACAGAGTGTAAATTCTGCTGGCTTTTTTCTATCTGCGTAAATGGTTTAAGAAAGTACAATTTACCATGTTAAGAAATTCATTACGATGTTGATCATGGTTTCTTTTTCCTGGGGCTTTGATTCCGCTATAAGAAGCGTTAGGGCAACTAAGGTGCCGTCTGATAGTATTTTCTTATTGTTTTTATAGAGAATTCGGTTCATATCCAAGAAATATAAAAATGTTGTAGCTGTAATTCTTTTGCATCCATCTACAAAAGGATGATCTTTGATAATAAAGTAAAGAAGGTTTGCTGCTTTTTCTTCTATTGACGGATAAGCCTCTTCTCCAAAAGCACTTTGATAGATGGAGTCGATGATTCCCTTTAATAGACCTTTTCCTTTTTCTTTTCCAAAGATATCAGATGTTTCCGAATAGGACATTTTGGAGATTAGATTTCTGCACTCTTCATAAGTGAGTTTATACACCTCATCGGAACTTATCTTCGGTTTGGTGATAGTTTGGTGATCATAGTCATCAAGCATCTCTAATGCGAGTGAATATCTCTTCACGACTTCAAGAACCTTTTCGGCATCAAGATCAAGTACACCTGCTATGATATTTGACTGTATTTCTACGACTCTGTTCAGAGCGGCTAATCTTCTTTCGTTGATTGCGTACCCTTATACAATATAGTCTTTTAAAATTTTATTCGCCCAGCGTCTAAATTCAACTCCTCGCGCTGATTTTACTCTATATCCGACTGAGATAATCATGTCGAGATTGTAGTATTCGACAGACCTTTTTACTTCTCTGGCACCTTCTTTTTGAACTGTCGCAAATTTTGCGACAGTTGAACTATCCAATTCTTCTTTAAGTGCATTATTGATATGTTTACCTATAGTTTTTATATCTCGTTCGAATAAAGCTGCCAGTTGGTTTCTATTTAGCCATACGGTTTCTTTATCCGGCGTTACTTCCACAGGAAGTTCTAATTCACCATTTTTATATATAATAATTTCATTGTGCATCCATCTAATCCTCCTAACTGAGCAGTTTACCTGCCTCTATGATAAATGACTCAATAATTTTTTCTTTGGACTCACTATCATTTGAGGTATCATATTTAGAAGAAAACTCTTGGTGAAGTAATTTAATGTCGTCAAGTAGAGTCGTATCTTTATCTAATCTTCCACGTCTTATTCTTCTATAGTAAGTTGTAAATACTTGATACAAAGGGTTTTCAGCTTGCTTTTTCTTGTATATCTTTTTGCTGGCATATTCTTGGCATGTTGAATTAGTACCAGCAACTTTTCTTGTACAGTATTCTGCAAGACTTGAATATCTGGAGGCGAAATACCTATCACAACTTTAAGTTTTTATTCACAGTTTAATAGTTCTGCCTGATATTATTGCCAAATGAGGTGAAATCATGACCACCCGTCCAACGGGAGGTTTGCACAAGGACTAAAAAGTCCAAGGGTTACCTGCCAGCGTCTAAAGGCGCTGGCTTTCACTCTGTTCAAGCTCGGCCTTTGACTCGTCACCGTCCTTTAAAGGGTATTTGTACTACTTGCCATCCCTAAAGGGATCTTCATATTCTTTGACACTTAATTTATCCATTGCTATATCATGTTTTTCCTGTTCTTGAATATACTTCTTTATAGTTGCTTTATTCAATTCAACTGTACTTACATAGTATCCTTCAGACCAAAAACGCCTATTTCCAAATTTATATTTTAAGTTTGCGTGTTTGTCAAATATCATTAGTGTACTTTTTCCTTTGAGATAACCCATAAATTGTGATACACTAATTTTAGGTGGTATACTTACTAGCATATTTACATGGTCTGGCATAAGATGGCCTTCTAGTATTTCTACACCTTTATACGAACATAATTGTCTCAGAATTTGCAAACTATGTTTTAACAGAAAAGCATCAACAAGAGAAAAATCTTGCAGTCGAGCTATTGAAAAAATTGATTGCAGAGCAAGTTTCTGTTTACCGCAGAACAAATATTGTGAAATCTGAAAAGTTCAGTGATATTATGCAACGTACTATTAATGCATATCTTAACGGGATGTTGACCAATGAAGAAGTTATAGAAGAAATGTTAAAATTGGCAAAACAATTGCAGCAGCACATCAAGAAGGAGACAAATTAGGACTAACTGCTGATGAGTTTGCTTTCTATGATGCATTAACGAAGCCTCAGGCGATTAAAGGTTTTTATGAAAATGACGAACTCATTGCAATAACAAAAGAATTAGCAGATATTTTACGTAAGAATAAGACGATTGATTGGCAGAAGCATGAGTCGGCAAGAGCTAAAATGCGCATGTTGATCAAAAAACTTTTGAAAAAACATAAATATCCGTCTTAAGGAATGGATGATGCCGTTCAAACCGTTATGACACAATGTGAGCTATGGACTGAAATTACAGTTTTGAAGAAGATTACAAGGTTTATTTAAATACTAATTTTACGAAGGGGAATTTGTCTTTGGTTGCAGAAGAAAAGGGAGAATATAATTAATTATTTTAATCTTTGTAAACATGTATGGTGAAAGAGGATAAATTATGGCAAAAGGAATAGTATATTTAATGAGTACAGTTGTTTCCGGTCTTATCAAGATTGGCAAGACTAGAAATGACCAATTTGAAAATAGAATGAGACATTTAGAAAATAATGGCTATGCAAATGTCGCAGGGTTAAAAAGGGAGTTTGCTATAGAAGTAGATGGATATGATGAGAAAGAAAAACTTATTCATGACATCTTTAGTAAAAGTAGAATTGTCGGTACTGAACTATTTGCGTTAGATATAGAGGTCGCAAAGTCCTTATTATCTTCTTTAGATGGTAAACAAATTTATCCTAAAGATAAAAGTAAAAAAGAAGTTTTCAAAGAATCTACAGAAGAAATAAAATTGAAATCTGATGTAGGATTTGTTCCAGATGGGGAGTATGTATTAAATCGTAATATAAAAGGTTTTGGAAAAGTAAATGGGAAAGCTATAGTTAAAGATGGAGTATTCACAGTATTAAAAGGAAGTTTTTGTGGTAATACCGGCAAAGGCTATATCCCATCTATTAGAAGAAATGCAAAAATAAAAGACCATATTTTACAAGAAGATATTGCATGTACGAATCCATCAAGTGCCGGTTGGATAATTATTGGAAAATCCAATAATGGATGGATAGAATGGAGAGATTTAAAAGGAAATCCTATCGAAATATATAGAGATAAAGAAAAATAGTTGATACTCAGGTTATATGTTATAAAAAATAACGAGAGATTCGCTTATGTCAAATTTAAAAGCAAAAGAATATAGGCAATTTGAAGATATTAAGTATATTAGAAAAGATGGAAGCGAATATTGGAGTTCAAGAGAACTTGCTGATGTACTTGATTATTATCAGTGGAGAAACTTTCAAAAGGCATTTATAGAGTATCATTGATTTTGGAAAGCTTAAAATTTCGAGAGATATAGTAATTATATTCGCAAGGAAATAGCTAATGTAAGTAATGGAATAGAAAGATTGAAAAACTTATGAAGACATCGATAAAGGGGCTGTTAAGGGACAATTTAATATGGATATATTTTTTAGGGATCGGATTATTATTTGCAGGACAGGTTATTTCAAGTTTCATCGATCCGTTTCCTCTTCCGAATTATTTCAATAATAATTTCAAATTTACATTTAATATATACGCTAATTTTTGGGGAATTTGGATTGCGTTTATTTTATTCTGTATAATTTTCAAGAAGAAGAACAAAGTAATTTTAAACTCTATTAAATATAACAGAACTTGCAATAATTTTAAAATGTTGATATTAGGATTTTTGACAGGTTTTGTCCTGAATGGATTTTGTGCAACAGTTGCAATTTTACACGGGGATATTAAGCTTACTTTTTACAAGTTTGAAATAGTGAACCTAATTTTATTATTTATTGTAGTTTTCATTCAGTCTTCGAGCGAAGAATTGATTTTTAGAGGATTTATTTATCAAAGACTGAAAAATAGATATAAGAACACTGAATTTGCAATAATCATAAACTCAATATTGTTTGCATTACTTCACTTGGGAAATAATGGAATATCAGCTTTTGGATTTATAGATATACTACTTTCCGGTGTATTTTTTAGTTTAATGTTTTGTGCATTTGACAGTATTTGGCTTGTTATGGCATGTCATACAACATGGAACTTTACACAAAACATTCTATTAGGGTTACCAAATAGTGGAACAATATCTAAATATTCCCTTTTCATGATGGATGTAAATTCCGCAAAAAGCAGTTTTGCCTTTGATAAAAATTTTGGCTTGGAAGGGGCCGCGCTCTCAATAATACTAATGTTTACAGGGTGTATGATAATGTATATTTATTGCAAAATAAACAATAAGTTTGTCTTCAGACTGTGTAATTGCAGTGACGAAAATAAATGCAATATGGACAATTCAAGATTAAAAAAGGACTCGGTTCAATAAACTGGAAGGAATGCAATACAGATGATATTCTCGATGTATTGTTTAGATATTGATTTAGTTTGTTCGTCAGTAGCTAAAAGTAAATATTATGATATTTTAAATATAGATTCTGGCGTTCAGGATACAAAGATTCTATTAGAAGCAAATTATAAAGCTATAAAAAAACGCGAAAATATTTTAAAAATAATAGAAGACTTAAAGCCTAGGAATTATCCTGAAAGTTTTAATAAAATTAAAAATGCAATTATTGAAGATATCAATGGAGATTAAAAGCTCTATGAAGTACTTTTGAGGTATTTTGTTAAAAATATACCTATAAAATCAGTGAAATTTTGTAGTGGGTGCAAATGAAAGTCTTGTAAATGCTTATTTTATAATAGTTAGCAGGTTTTATATGAAGAGTGGGAATAATATACTAAGGTAACTTGAACCGAGAAACCTTATTTTAACAGGATCTTTAAAGTTATATATAGACTTAAAACAACATAAAACACTTTGGATTGTCTCCTTGAAACGACAAAAAATATTACTTCCTATAAATGAAGATGAAGCTATAAACTATGAATTTATGAAGAAATATATATTAATTCAAGAAATAATTTCTATATATTCAATTTTAGATTACTACAAACAAAATTAATATTAACATAGTTAGTATTTCTTACTGAATTAATAAATTTGACATAGAGCCAATAAAAAAAGACAAGATTCACGGCCCTGTCTTTTTGTCTATGCTTAATCTGTTTAATTTACTTATATATTAATTTTAAACTAATATTTTCTTTTTGTCAATTCTACTATAAAGATTATAGAAAATAATTCTACATATTAATTTTTTATCAATAAAAATAACAGTAAACTCTAATCAAATCACTAATATAATTAATTTACAACAATACTTGATTCCTATAAATACAACTATTTTGCAACCAACAAAAAATAGAGGATAACTATTTCTAGTTATCCATTATATTTTCAAACCTCTAATCCTAATTATACTTTACACTTTCGACATAGTATTTAGAGTTTTGATTTCCACCTTTATAATCCTTGTTGTTAAGTTTTAAAGTTATAGTTGAAATATTTGTCTTAGTCATTGCATCAAGAACATTTATTTTTATACTATCCCCTTCTACTTTCCATTTATCTTTTGCTTCAACTTCTTGTGGATATTTATTTGTTAAAGGCATTCCTACAAAGACAATTTTATCATCACCTTTGTAGTAGTGAATTTCATTTTTTGTTGGATGTAATGGCGATTTTGCTGCTTCAACTTCATATTCGTTAAAGTTTGGCCCTTTTAATAAACCTAACGCCTCTTTCATCGTGTAAGTTTTATCTGAATATTCATTGATAACATCTAGATAATCTTCTTTCGAAATAGTGAACAGTTCCTCTCCATTAGGTGTTTTCGATTTTTTTACTTTATCTTGTGTAATCCAAGCTAATAAATTCGTTTGTGCTTTTAGTCTTGATAAATCATTTCCTGAAATAGCCACTTTATTTATTAGCTTTTCTGCTTCTTTTAAGTCGTGATCAGCTTTTTGTTTATCTTGTTCTGATTTTTTATCCTCTTTTGAAGCATTATTTTGTTCTGATTTATTCTTATCATCTTTTTCTTTATTGGCTTCATTTACCGCACAACCTGTTAGAACTAACGCTCCTGCCGCAAGAACCATAAGTAATTTTTTATTCATATCTAAATTCTCCTTTATCAATAAAGTAAGATATTTTATTGATTATTGTTTTTCTTTGACATTATTATACCACATTTTCTCTAAATTAAAAAATAACACTCAGAATAATTAGCTTTCTGAGTGTTATTGTATATATTTTGATTAAATTACTTTTAATTCAACCTTATCTCATACCTTTATCGTAAGGAACTCCAAGTGCTTCTGGTGTAGAAGTTTTCTTAGAGAAGACGATAAGTGCGATAATTGTCGCTACGAATGGGAACATGTTCCAGAATGATACTGGAATTGGAAGATCTGGTGCAAGAATAGATACTTTTTCTGCAAATACTTTTGTTCCCCCGAAGAACAACGCTGCTAATGTGATTGTAATTGGATTGTATTTACCAAAGATTAAAGCTGCTAATGCTAAGTAACCAAAACCGTATACTGTAATTGCTGCGTTGAACCCTTGGCTGAATGTAGTTGCAATGATTGCTCCAGCAAGCCCTGCTAGACATCCAGAGATGAATACCCCAATATAACGATATTTAAATACGTTTAACCCTAACGAGTCACTGGCTTGAGGATTTTCCCCAACAGAACGAAGTCTAAGTCCAAATGGACGTTTGTAAATAATATAGTAAGTAAGTGCTACTAATACTATTGCTATAATAATCGTTGGATATACTGTAAATTTACCAAAAACTGTATATCTAGGGAATCCACTTGCTAATAATAATTCGTAAGTTCCATTGAAATGGTTAACTAAAAATAATGCGATAGCTGGTGTAATTAAGTTAATCGCTGTCCCTGAGATAACTTGGTCAGCTTTTAAGTTAATACTGATAAATGCGTGGATAAGTGAAAGTAATCCTCCGCATATTGTCGCAGCTAGTAAACATATAACTAATTGAAACATAGTTGGCGCACCTTCGAATGCTGTTAAAGCTATGAAAGAAGCAACAAATGAACCAAAAATTACAAAACCGTCAAGTGCAATATTTACAACCCCACTCTTTTCAGAATAGAAACCACCAATGGCCGCTATTAGAATAGGTACTGTATATTGTAACATTGAGTCTAATAGTGATAATACTGTATCCATTTATTTTTCTCCTTTCTTTTTACTAACTAGTTTATCTAGTAATTTGCTATCGAAAATAGCTTTCGCTGCAACGAATAATACGATTAATCCGATTAAGATGTTCGCGATATCTTTTGGAATACCGATAAACGCTAATTGTGGAGTAAGAACTCCTAGGAATCCAAATAATAATGCTCCTAAGAATGAACCTAGTGCTGTATTTGCTCCGATAAGCGCAACCGCGATACCCATGTATCCAAACCCTTGGAATGTAGACCCTGCAACTACTTGACCAACAGGTCCCATATTGTAAAGCGCTCCTCCAAGTCCAGCAAAGGCTCCTGAAATAGCCATTGAAAGAACAGTGTTTCTATTAACTTTCATACCAACAAATCTAGATGCTGATGGATTAAAGCCTACTGAACGAAGCTCATAACCGAATACTGTTTTTTCCATAACGATATAGAATATAATAACCGCAAAAATAGCTAAGAATAAATCCGTTCCTAAACGGTGGTTATTAAAAATACCTTCTATTAAATCATTTTTTAAATATCCTGATCCGTCACTTGCTACAAGTGGTTGAGAAATAATATCATTAGTTCCTCGAATAAATTTCGGCACTGCAAATTGAACAAAGTATAAAGCTGTATAGTTTAACATAATTGTTACAACTACTTCACTAATATTGAATCTAGCTTTTAAATACCCTGCAATAGCTGCCCAAAGTCCACCAACAACAATACCTGCTAAGATACTTGCGATTAGGACTACATAGAAGTTCATACCTTGCATTTTAATAGCCACAATACCTGCAAAAAGCCCACCCATAATGAATTGTCCTTCTGCTCCGATATTGAATAATCCTGTTCTAAATGCAAAGGCAACTGACAATCCTGTACAAATTAATGGAATTGTCGATACAAAAATTTCAGCTATACTGTTAGGGTCGGTAAAAATATTTCCCATAACCCCTAATACATCTCCTGGCGCTGCTCCTATCGCTGAAATAAGAATTGCTCCAATTATGAATGAAGCTAATATCGGTAGCACCGCATTAGTTAAAACTTTCTTTAACATAGGTTCTCCTCTCTACTTCTTAACCCCTGCCATAAGCAGACCAAGTTGTTCTTTTGTTACATTCTCATCATTATCAACAACATCAATAATATTACCGTTGTGAATAACTGCTATTCTATCTGATAAAGTTAGAATTTCATCCAAGTCAAATGAAATTAGTAGAACACTATTACCTTTATCACGGTAATCAATTAGCATTTTGTGAATACCGTTAATAGCTCCTACATCAAGTCCACGAGTTGGTTGAGTAGTTACTAATAATTTTGGCTGAAGTTCTAATGCACGCCCGATAATAAGTTTTTGTTGGTTACCACCACTCATGCTTCGTGCTGAAATTTTCTCATCACCAGCTTTACGAACATCATATTTTTCACAGATTTCTTTTGCAAATTTAGAAATTACAGGTTTTTTAAGGAAACCATTTTTAGAAAACTTCTCTGTATAGTAATTTTCTAATACTGAATTTTCTTCAACGCTAAAATCTAATACTAAACCATCTTTATGTCTATCTTCTGCAATAATTTCAAGACCTAATTCTTTACGTTTGGCTGTAGAGATTCCATGTAAATCTTTTCCATCAAAAATAATTTTACCTTTTGTTTCTTTAAGTAAAGCATTTAGTACTTCAACAAATTGTTGTTGTCCATTACCATCTACCCCAGCAATCCCTAAGATTTCTTTTTCATGTACATCAAGGTTAAAGTCATGTAAGATATTTTGTTTTTCTTGAGTATCCGCATAAATACCTGATACTTCTAATATTTTTTTCTTCCCTTCACGAGAACGTTCATACTTAATTATTTCTAAGTCTTTTCCTATCATAAGACTTGCTAGTTTTTCTTTAGTTGTTTCTGCAACTTCTACAGTTCCAAAATATTCACCACGACGAATAATACTACAACGATTAGCTACTGCCATAATCTCGTTAAGTTTGTGCGTGATTAATAGAATAGTTTTTCCTTCTGCTTGAAGATTTTTAAGAATCGCTAAAAATTCTTCAATCTCTGCTGGTGTCAATACCGCTGTTGGCTCATCAAAAATTAAAATGTTAGCATCTCTATATAACATTTTTAAAATTTCAACCCTTTGTTGCATCCCTACACTTATATCTCCAACAAGGGCTTTAGGGTTAACCTCTAAACCATATTTCTTAGATAGCTCTGAAATTTTATTTGCAGCAGATTCTAAATCAATTTTTCCACCTTTTACTTCTTCCATTCCTAAAATAATATTTTCAGCAACAGTAAAGTTTTTAATAAGTTTGAAGTGTTGGTGTACCATACCAATTCCTAGTTTATTCGCGTGTTTAGGATCTTTAATATCTACTTCTTTTCCATCTAATTTAATCACACCTGCTTCTTGATGGTACATCCCAAAAAGAACTGACATTAATGTAGATTTTCCGGCACCATTTTCTCCAAGCAAAGCATGAATTTCATTATTCTTAACCTGAATAGTAATGTCTTTATTTGCGTAGAAGTCACCAAACTTTTTAGTTATGTTTAGCATTTCTATAGCGTACATATCTTTACCTCTCTTTTTTGTTAATCTCACTTATATATTATACTAGATTTTTACGTTCTAGTATAGCGTTTTTTATTAATTTTTCATTTGAATTTTAATACTATTTAGCTATATTTCTTAATGACAAATATTAATTATAACTTTCTTATTTATCATAACTAGTTTGATATAATTATCTCTTTTTTTATATTAATTTAAAACAAATTTTTTTATACTTAGCGACTACTTAAATAATAATTAAGAGCTCTTTTTACTTTTCAAAAGTATTTTACCTATATTTTAGAAAAAAGACCTAGTAAAACTAGGCCTTTTTCTATGACTAAACTATTAGTCTTATAGTTCTCCGTCAATATTAGCTTTATCTGTTATTTTAGCAGCTTCAGATGCTACTGTTACTTTACCTTCTTTAAGATCTTTAACAGCTGCATCGATTTTAGCTTTAATTGCATCGCTTAAGTTTGGATTTTGTGCTGGAAGTCCTACACCATCTTCTTTGATTGTGAATGTTTTAGTAGTTCCACCTTCAAATTTACCAGCTTTGATTGAATCTAAGATGTTTTTAACTGCTACGTCAATACGTTTAACAGCTGAAGTTAAGATTACAGATTTCTCTACATCTTTACCATCTTTATCTTTAGCTTTGAATACACCTTCTGAGTATTGGTCTTTATCTACACCAACGATCCAGTGTTTTACTTCTCCGCTTTCTTTTAGATCTTTAGTAGCTCTTTCTTGAGCTTCTTTGATTGATCCACTTCCAGTTCCACCAGCTGCAACGAAGATAACGTCTGCTCCAGCGTCAAACATTGTAGCTGCTAAAGTTTTACCTTTGTTAGTATCATTGAATGAACCACTGTAGTTATAAACGATTTTGATATCTTTTTTAGCTGCTTTAGCACCTTGTACAAATCCTAAACCGAATTTGATTACCGCTGGGATTTTAGCTCCACCGATGAATCCAACTTTTCCAGTTTTTGATTGAAGAGCTGCTGCATATCCTGCTAAGTATCCTGCTTCTTGTTCAGCGAATAATACTGATTCTACGTTTTTGTTAGGTACTGATCCATCGATAAAGATAAATTTCTTATCTTGGAATGAATCTGCGATTTTTGGTAACTCTTTTTCAAAGTAGAATCCAGCAAGAGAGATAACGTCTGCTGCTTTTGAAGCGTTTTGTAAGTTAGCTGCAATATCACTTTGGTTTTTAGTTTCAATTGGATTTAAAGCTTTACCACCATTTTTTTGAACCCATTCTTGAACAGCTTCTACGTTACTTTGGTTGAAACTTTTATCTTTTGCTCCACCTTCGTCAGTTACAACTCCGATTTTTAAGTCAGATTTGCTATCTGAACTAGATTTGTTGTTAGATGATTTAGAAGAACATCCAACGAAAATTAATGCTGCTGATAAAACAACTGCTATTAACGAAAATACCTTTTTCATAAATAAAAAGTCTCCTTTGTTATTATATATTTTATATTTAAATAATACCACATTATCTCCTAAATATCAACATTTTATTTATTTTTCAAATATATTTTTTTAGAAAGTTCGTGTTTAGGGAGATAAGTGTCTTTTTTTTATTTTTTTATGATGTATCGTTCTTATTACCCTATAGATAACAAAATTTTCCATATCTCTTTAAAGCATTTTCATAACTTTTAAATTAGCATTTTAGATTCCTCTTTCCCCTCATATTTCTTTATTAAAATAAAGCCCGAACATTTAGTTATATTATATTGTTAAATAAAACGAAATCAACACATCAATGACTGTAAAATCAGCGTTTTCATCATATTATTTTTTATTATTTTTTTGAATAATTTTATAGTTCGGTTATTGAATATAAGCATAAATTATAAAAATACGGAGCCAAACAACATCCTTGACTCCGTATTTTGAAAATATTAAAGCTCTCCTTCGATGTTAGTTACTGAACCTTTTGCTTTTAGTTCGTCTCCAGTAGCTACAACTTCCACTTTCCCTGATTTTAACTCTTCGATTGCTTTAGTTAATTTTCCTTTTATATCATCATTTAAATTTGGATTTTCTTTTGGAATACCTACTCCATTTTCTTTAATACCAAATATATGTTTACCGTTTTGGAATTTATCAGCTTTAATCTCATTTAAAATTTTAGTAACTGCTACTTCGATATTTTTTACAGCTGATGTTAAAACAACAGATTTTTGAACTTCTTTACCGTCTTTGTCTTTACCTTTGAAGATACCCTCTTCGTATTGGTCTTTATCTACACCAACAACCCAATGACTAACTTCTCCACCTTTAGACATATCAAGAACACCACGTTCTTTCGCTTCTGAGATTACACCATTACCTGTGTTCCCAGCTGCAACAAAGATAACATCTGCTCCAGAATCATACATAGTAGCTGCTAGAGTTTTACCTTTATTTGTATCTGAGAATGTTCCACTGTAGTTATACATGATTTTAACATCTTTGTTAGCTGCTTTAGCACCTTGAACAAATCCAATACCAAATCTTTCTACTGGTGGGATTTTTGTTCCACCGATAAATCCTACTTTACCAGTTTTAGATTTTAATGCTGCTGCATATCCTGCTAGGTATCCTGCTTCTTGTTCTTTAAATATCAACGATGCAATATTTGGCGCTTCTACAAAAGTATCAATATATAAGAATTTTTTGTCTTTATATTGTGCAGAAATTTTTGTAAGTTCTTTTTCAAACTCATATCCTGCAACTGAAATTATATCAGAAACTTTCGCTGCATTTTGAACATTAGATGATAAATCCGATTGTGTTTTAGTTTCGATAACAACAGGATCTTTCGCTCCATTTTCTTTAACCCATGCTTGAATCGCTTCTACGTTGGCTTGGTTAAAGCTTTTATCTTTTGCTCCACCTTCACCAGTAACAATTCCTATTTTATACCCTTTTGAATTGTCCGCCTTATTGTCATTCTTGCTCTTAGATGAACATCCTACAACCACAAGTGACAATGTTATTAAAATTGTTAATAGAGTACGTAATTTTTTCATAATTTACCTCCTAAATTTATCTCTATTGAAACTACAATATCATATTTGGCAATCGATTTCAATAGTTTGTAACAATTTTTGAAAATATTACATTTTTTCTACTATATGTGATATAATTATTAGATAAAGCATTTTCAGGAGGAATTTTTTATGACGTATTACAATAATATTGTTGAAACTGCAAATTATATTAAAAAATATTTTAATGAGCCTATCGATTATGCGGTAGTTTTAGGTAGTGGTATTACACTTGAGCTAGAAGACCAACAAGAATTAGGATATGAAGCTATCCCACTTTTCCCAGGAAATAAACGTGCTAACCATGTAAAAGGACACGCGAATAAACTTACTTTCGGAAAAATCTCTGGTAAAAACGTCCTTGTTTTAAATGGTAGACTTCACCATTACGAAGGATATAGTATGAAAGATGTTGCTTTTATGACTTATGTTGTTAAGTTTTTAGGAGCTAAAGGATTATTTATTACTAATGCTTGCGGCGCTATTAATACTGATTTTAGTGAAGGAGATATTATTTGTCTTGATGACTTCATCTCACTTGTTAGCGACAACCCACTTAGAGGAGAAAATGACCCACGTCTTGGAGAAAGATTTGTTGATATGACAACTCCATTCGATCCATATTTAGTAGAAAACCTTAATGATTCTGCTAAAAAATTAGACATTAAATTACCTCAAGGTACTTATGGTTTCTTCCAAGGTCCATACTTTGAAACACGTGCCGAAATTAGAGCATTCAAAACTATGGGATGCGATCTTGTAGGTATGTCTACTGTCCCAGAAGTTATCGCAGCCAACCATGCTGGACTTCCAGTAGCAGTTCTTGCTTGTATTACAAATATGGCAACAGGAATTCAGGAAAGAAAGCACGACCATGAGCATGTCCTTAAAACTGCACAACAAATTAGTATAAATCTTAAACAATTACTAATTGAAACACTAGAAAACTTAAAATAGGAGGTGTTATTTATGGAAAAAACTATTTTTGAAAAAATTATCGATGGTGAAATTCCTAGCTATAAAATTTATGAAGATGAGTATGTCTACAGCTTCTTAGATGTATTCCCAATTACAAAAGGTCACACATTAGTTATCCCAAAAAAACATAGCCGTAACATTTTGGATTGTGATCCTGAAACAGCAGCAAATATCGGACGTGTTCTTCCTAAAATTGCAAATGCGGTAAAAGAAGCTTATAATTGCGATGGTATTAATATTTTCCAAAATAATGAAGAATATGCTGGACAAAGTGTTTTCCACCTTCATTTCCACATAGTTCCACGTTACAAAGACAAAGATACTAACTTTGACAATTTGGAAATCGCGTGGCCACCTCAAAAATTAGGACCTGCTGATTTTGAAAAAATTCAAGAAAGCATAGTTAAAAATCTATAAATAATAAAAAGGAGAATTTTTAAAAATTCTCCTTTTTATTATGTTCCTTATTCTTATTTATTTTTTCCCATCTTTTGAAGAAAATAGAGCTACGATTGAATCTAAAGTAGTTTTTGCTTTTCCTTTTTCCTCTTGAGTTTCTTCTTGCTCTTCGTCTTGATTTTCTTCTACTTCTTCATAATCTTCCAATTCTTGTGCTTGAGCTGCTAATTCCGCTTCTAACGCCTCTAATTCTTCATAAGTCAATTTGTCTAGGTCTAATTCTTCTTCAGCCGTAGCAACTATATCTTGAGCTTCCTCTTGCGCATCTTTCGCAAATTCAGCTACATCTTCTACTTTCTCTTCTACTGCATCTTGGATATCTTCAGCTTTGTCCACAACTTCTTCTTTTACTTCATCAGCTGCGTCTTGTGTTTCTTCAAGTACTGATTCAGCTTCTTCTTTTACTTCTTCCACAACTGGTTCTACTTCTTCAGTTATTTCTTCCGCAACTTCTTGAGCTTCTTCTACTTTTTCTGCCACTGCATCTTGGATATCTTCAACTACAGGAGCTACTTCCTCTTGAACATCCTCTACAACCGATACTACCTCTTCCGTTGCTTCTTCTACTTTTTCTTCCACATCTTCTTGAACTTCTTCTAGCACATTATCTACATCCGTACTTAGTTCAACAAAATTATCTTCAAGTTTTTCTTCATAAGCTTTTACTTCTTCTAACTTTTCACGCGCAATATCACTTTCTTCTTGCACCACTGCGCTACCTACTGCTTCATTTACAAGCCCATTTAATTTATTTAAACCTTCTTTTGTATTTTTCTTAAGTAATTCTTTGTGTTTTTCTAATTCTTTTGGATTTTTATAATAATACGCTCCTACGGCACTAACCGCACCTAATACTAATCCTTTGAAAATTTTACCCATTTTTCTGTCCTCCTGATTATTATGTCAATATTGATTTTATCAGAAAAGTATGTTGATGTAAAGAGTTTGGAGCTGTATAAAGTAGCTTATTTTATCCACTATTACTTATTAATTATTAAAAAATAAATAAGCCTTCTAAAATTCTAGAAAGCTTATTTAGTAATTATTATTTTAAATGTTTTACCCTTGCTACGATTTCTTTGTGGCGCCCTTTTATCATAGGACGTGCTTGTGGATTACCTAAGTAACCACATGTTCTTTTTACAACATCACAGCTTTTTGGATCTCTATTACCACATTCCGGACATTTAAAACCTTTTTTCGTCGGTTCAAACTCACCTTCAAAGTTACAGTTATAGCAACGGTCTATTGGTGTATTAGTTCCTAAATACCCTACTTTATCATAAGCAAAATCCCATACCGCTTCAAGAGCTTTTGGATTTTGTTTTAACACTGGATATTCACAATAATGAATGAATCCACCACTTGCATAATAAGGATAATCTTTTTCAAAGTCTAATTTTTCAAATGGTGTCGGGTTTTTACGAACATCATAGTGATAAGAGTTTGTATAGTATTCTTTATCTGTAACATTTTCCACCATACCAAATTTCTCTGTATCCATACGGCAGAATCTATCAGTTAATGACTCACTTGGTGTAGAGTAAATACTATACCAATAATCACCTTCGCTAGTCCATTTATCTACACATTGTTTCATATGTTTCATAATGTCTAATGTGAAGTCTTTGGCTTTTTTATTTTTTTCCCATTCTCCACCATAGAAAACACTAGCAACTTCGTATAGGCCGATATATCCTAAAGATAATGTCGCTCTTTGTTTATCAAAAAGTTGTTTAACTCTATCATCTGGTTTTAGACGTTTCCCAAAAGCTCCATGCATATAAAGAATAGGTGCATTTTGAGGTTTCGCCTCTCCACATCTTTTAGCACGATAATCTAGCGCATCTTTACACACTTCTAGACGCTCTTTAAAGATTTCCCAGAATAACTCTTTATCCCCATTTGATTCAAGAGCAATACGCGGTAAGTTTAGAGTTACCACTCCTAAATTCATACGCCCACTCTCAACAAGTTCTCCATTTTCATCTCTCCAAGCAGGTAAGAATGAACGACAACCCATAGGCGTCTTGCAACTTCCTGTTATTTTTACTAGAGTATCATACATAATTACATCTGGATACATTCTTTGTGTGGCACATTCTAACGCTAATTGTTTCACATCGTAATTAGGATCTTCTGGTTTTAAGTTTAATCCTTCTTTTATTACAAAGATTAATTTAGGGAAAATAGCCGTTCTTTTTTCTTTTCCTAATCCTGCTATTCTAACTTTTAAAATAGCCTTTTGTATTTCTTTTTCGAAATATCCTTCACCTAAACCAAATCCTAAAGATGTAAATGGTGTTTGTCCTTGAGAAGAATATAAAGTATTTATTTCATATTCTAGTGATTGCATCGCATCATAAATATCTTTTTTAGTTTTTTCACGAGCGAATTGTTCTTGTTTTTCTTCACTTTCAATCCACTCACGAGCCATTTTTAGATTTTTTTCATAGTTAAGTTTTGCAAAAGGAGCAAGCACTTCATCTATTCTATCCGCACTACACCCTCCATATTGGCTTGATGCTACGTTTGCAATAATTTGTGCCATTTGAGCTGTAGCTGTTTGGATACTTTTCGGACTATCTACATCTGCATTACCAATTTTAAATCCTTTTGTTAGCATTTCTTTAAAATCAATTAAACAGCAGTTTGTCAATGGTTGATACGGAGAATAATCCAAGTCATGATAATGGATTTCACCTTTTTGGTGGGCATTAGCTACGTGTTGAGGTAACATTTTTAAACCAATAGCTTTAGCTACAATACCACTTGTTAAATCTCTATGTGTATTGAATACTAAACTATCTTTATTAGCATTCTCGTTAACAACATTTTCATCACGATTCACTAATTTTTCAATTGCGACATTGATATCAAGACTACGTTCACGCTCTATATCACGCATACTACGATAGCCTACATATTCCTCATAAATAGCCTCTTCTCCCAATGTTAACAATGTGTGCTCAACGATATTTTGAAGCTCGTAAATTTTTATATTATCCTTAAATCTATTCCCGATTTCTATAATAACATTATCTACGATACTATCTATATTAACACTATGTTTCTCTCCAAACACACTGTTAACAGCTTTTTCAATAGCCTTGTATATTTTATCAGCATCAAATTTTACTACGCGACCATCTCTTTTTATAACTAATAAATTTTTTGTAAGCAAATCTAACTTTTTCTGTGTATAAGAATAAAAATTACTTCTTTGCATCTTTTTCCCCTCCCAAAAATCCTATCTATCCTCTATTAATTCATAATTAATCTTAATTATAATAAAGACGCTATTAATACTATATTATAACAAATACAACCTCTTGTCTACAGCGAATATTTCCGGGAAATTCAGAAATGTTATTATATCGCTTGTTGTGAGAATTGTGAATTTTTTGAGAATCTCTGTTTTCTCTTTTATAAGAAGAAAACATTGATAAATCAGCATTTACGTTGAATAAATTTATTATCTGTACCATTTCTTTTCTATATTATTTTTACTACAGCTATCTATTAGTGTTAACCTCGCCAATTACAAGTGAAAATTAAAAAGTTCCCTATCAGCTAACACTTTTATTGAAAAAATTAAGTTTTTCTTTTTAGAAAATTAAACTACATTTTAACATTATAATTTATTATATAGTTGAGTATATAATTAAAAGCGAGAAAATATATGAAAAAAACACAAATAGAAACATTAACTGATCAACTTTTTTCAATGGAGGCTAACCAGCCTTTATTAATAAATGAACTAGAGCCTTATGTCGAGCTATTTATGCACTACGAATGCGCAATGTTAGAAATAGAAACTAAGCTAAATGTTTTTGATAAGGAATTTTCTCTTCACGGGGAAAGTAACCCCATCGAATCAGTTTCAACTCGTCTTAAAACTCCGCTAAGTCTGATGAATAAATTAAAACGTCTTAATCTACCTTTCGATATAGATACGATAAAAAACAATATTTATGATGTCGCAGGGGTACGTGTTATTTGTTCATTTAAAGATGATGTTTATAAGCTTGTAGAAGCCTTAAAACAACAAGATGACCTAACTATTATAGCCGAAAAAGATTATATTAAAAACTACAAAGATAATGGTTACCGTAGCTATCATCTTATTGTTAAAGTCCCTATCTTTTTATCAGATAAGGTTGAACATGTAGCTGTTGAAATTCAATTTCGAACAATTGCTATGGATTTTTGGGCTAGTCTAGAACATAAACTACGTTATAAGAAAAATCTAAGTGAAGAAAAAGAAAAGGAAATTGAACGTCGACTACTACTTTGTGCTGAAATAAGCGCCAAACTCGATAACCAAATGCAGAAGGTCAAAGAAATAATAGAAGATGATTCTCAACTTACGTAATACGTAATACATACTACATCCAGGAGATATAATTAGAAATTTGAATCTTGATATATTTTCTGGATATTTTTATTTTATAAATTGATTATTAGTGTAAAATTTCGTTTGATTATTAACTATATTTACTATATACTAGTAGAATACGAGAAAGAAAATTATGAAAGGAGAATCATATGAATAATACGAAAAAAAGTCTTATAGCTATCCTTATATGCTATTTTTCATGGGGGTTTTTTCCTATATATTTCAAACTTCTAAAAAGCATTGATTCTTATGAAGTACTAGCTATGCGGGTACTATGCTCATTTATTTTCATGATTTTAGTTGTATTACTAGCTAAAAATAAAAATAATATTTTTAAAGAAATAAAAAAACTGTGGCAGAATAAAAAAAATTTCTCACTACTTGTTATTGCTTCGTTTTTAATTACAGCAAACTGGTTAACTTATATCATAGCTGTAAATACAAACCATGTATTAGAAGCGAGTTTTGGTTATTATCTTAACCCAATCGTTACTATAATACTCGCCGTTATCTTTTTAAAAGAAAAACTAACTCGCGTACAAACAATAGCTTGCATCTGTGTTGGTATTTCATTACTATATTTATTTATTTCTCTTGGATCTCTTCCTTGGATTTCCATCTTACTTGCGCTGACTTTTGGACTATACAGCCTATGCAAGAAAAAAATTATCCTTAGTCCAAAGGCGAGCTTATTAATAGAAACAGCTATTGTTTCTCCTATAGCTATTATTTATATGCTATATTTAGGAAGTTCTAATAATATAACATTTTATAATTCAGATACCACAACATTAATAGCTCTTCTTCTATCGGGAGCTATCACAGCTATTCCTCTTCTATTATTTGCTAGAGGAGCAATTGATATTCCACTTTATATTCTTGGAATACTACAGTATCTCCCACCAACTATACAGTTCTTTATAGGAATATTTGTTTATGGCGAGGAATTAAATGTAGAAAAATTAATTTCATTTAGCATTATTTGGGTTGCAGTAGCTGTATTCTGTTATTCCGCAGTTACTTCAATGAAAAAACATAATTTAGCAAACAAAAGTCACCAGAGATAATCTGATGACTTTTTTGTTAGGTATTAATTACAAAAAAGAAAACGAAGTTTGATATCAAATCAAACTTCGCTTTTATTTTATTGATTAAGCTGCTTTTTTACTAACACCTTGTCTAATCATAGAGATACCTGTTATAATAACAACCCCTATAATTACCCATGTTAATACTTCTAGTGGCATGCTCTTAACTAATGTATAAGCAACTGTTACCCCAATAATACCACCAATAGCAATAGCTATAGAACCAATTCTTGTATAGTTACCAGCTTTAATAAACTCTGGTGAACCTATAGCCATAAGTCCAGCACAAGAACCCATCATGATTGGGAACGCTACAAGTGGACTTAGACCTAACATGTAAACCATAGCCATACAAGGTGCATATAATCCTACACCAGCCATCATAAGAGCTCCAAGAATGAAGTTACCTACAACACCGATAATAAGTTTAACACCTGTTAATCCTACAGCTTCGTTACCAGCTCCAAGAGCTTTCAACCATCCAAGTTGTCCTGACATCATTAGGAATGCTGTTACGATTAAACACACACCCATAACAAGTTGGATTTTTTTCTCAGGAAGTTTGTTTACTATTCTTGCTCCTACTAACGCACCTACGATTGCTGCTGCGATCATAGAGAATAGTGTAACACCTTCTACTTTTACCCCTGTTAAGAATAAAGCCGCTTCCATTAATACTGGAATTGTGTGGGCAACATTCAATGTACCAGGAATTTTTTTATCAGTATCTAAAAATTTAGTAATTTTAAAGAATAATGTTGTTGGCGCGAAGCTTCCGATCCCTAATGTATCGAAGAAGTCAGTCACTAACCCGATAAAGAATCCGATAACTGGATTTTCTTTTCCTAAATCATCTTTATGTTTTACGATATCCATAATGAATGAAACTAAGAAGAATACTCCTGCTGCCCCTAATATAGCTAATAATACTGTCAATAAGTTCATAATTTTCTACACTCCTATCCTAATAAGAATCCATAAGTTAATTCATCGTCTGGATCGTATACATAGTTACTAAATCCTAAAATATATCCAGAACCTGTGATTTCAGGGATGATTGCATCATATCCCGCTAATTTTCTTTCTTCTACTATTCTACCTTTAAATAAAGTACCTAAGATACTTTCATATACGAATGGTTCACCTGGTTTAAGTTCACCTTTAGCATATAATGTAGCTAATTTTGCAGATGTACCTGTTCCACATGGAGAACGGTCGATGTTTCCATCTCCGAATACTACTACGTTTTTATAAGTAGCTTCTGGATGAGAAGGTTTGTCATAAATTTCAACTAAGTCTACAGTTTTAATGTGTTCTAAAGTTGGGTGTTGAATTTCGATGTTAGCATTAACTGCTTCACGAATTTTTAGTCCTGCTTCTTTTAGTTTAGAAGCATTTTCTGGTTTAACTTCTAATCCTAATTGATCTGCAGAGATGATACAGAAGAAGCTTCCTCCAAATGAAATATCAAATTTGATATGTCCGATTCCTTCTACATCTAATTCTACATCGCGTTTGTATAAGAATGATTCAACGTTTTTGAATGAAACTTCTTTTACTTTAGCTCCGTTATCTTTTAACTTAGCTGTTGCATAAATAAGTCCAGCTGGTGTTTCTACTACTACTTCTTTTTCAGTAGCGCCTTCTTCTACATCAACCATACCAGTTTCTACAGCTGCAGTTACTGCCGCGATAGTATTGTGTCCACACATATTTAAGTAGCCACCAGTATCCATGAATACTAATCCAAAATCAGCCTCCTCTTTTGTTGGAGGTAATAGGAATGCTCCGAACATATCTTGGTGTCCACGTGGTTCAAACATAACAGACTTACGAACATCATCTAAGTGATTGATGAAGTATTGTTTTTTCTCAACCATATCTTTACCAGGAATTTTTGGAATACCTGCAGTTACTAATCTTGCTGCTTCACCTGCTGTATGTGTATCAATAACTGAAATCATTTTATTTAGTTTCATAATTATTCACTCCTTAAATTATTTGTTATCTTGTCTCATTTTTAATTTTAACAATGCTAAGGCTTTTCTTGCATCAGTATAATCAATATTGTTTTGGCAAACTATTTCTGTTTCTACGCCTTCTTCTGATTTATTAAAGTCTAAAACAAATTTTGTATATTCATTTTCTACGACAAATTTATGTTTACCCATAAATTTCAAACCAACTATTGTAATACCGCGCTCCCCTATTTCAAACATAGTATTAGCGTAGTCAACATCACTATTACCCCAACCATCTGCTGATATTATAGCTCCATCCGTTCTCATCGCTTCTAACCAAGTAGCCGTTCTCCAACCAACTAAATGTTTTAGTCTGTTGTCTTGGGGAGTTCCCACAACTATAACCCCTTGGAAATCGATATCTGGATCTTCTGCCAAAGTATCTAATAATGGATCTCTAAAATGATGCAAACTAGTTTCTTTTGTAGATGGTCCTATACCCATAATAACACCCCTTCCTATACCATTGCTCTTATCGCACCATCACGATATTCGTTTGGTGTTAATAAGACGGGCATATTATTCATATCTATAATAGAAATACCTTTATCTATTCCACTAGGTTCAATAGGGAACAGTTGATTATCATACATCATGCCTTGTCCAGCTACCTCTTTCACTAAAGCTACTTTTGGTTTTCCTGGATTTTGTTTATTATAAAATTCATGTACTTCATCTGCATCACGACCACTCAAAACTTTCATAACTTCTCTGATATTTTGTAAATAAACATCTGATAGCTCGAAAATTGAGAATGCTAGTTCACGATTAAACTCAGCTTCTGGTTTTATAATAACATCAATATGGATTAAATAATCATCATCAGCTGGTGAACCAGCCTTGTTTAAAACTAACTGTTCTTGTAGGATACCCTCTGAAGAACCAAATTCATGCATTTGTTTCCCTTCTGTGTTTGCTCCTGTAAGAATCATATAAACACCTGTCAGAGTATGTGTAATCCCTTCTCCTAAACGTCCTATAACCTTTGTCGAAATTGGTACAACGTCCATTATAGTATTAACATAAAAATTATGTTCACGAGGGCGTATTATTTTAACCTCTACACTCTCAAAAATATCTTTATCATATTCTATTTCTGTTGGAATAATTAACTCATTATTCTCAATTTTTACTTTTTTTCCTAAAGCAACATCTTTTATATGGAATGCTTTTATTTGTAATTTCTCACTTGACATAATCATCATCCCTTTTTATTTATTCATCTGTAATGTAACAGTGCCTCTTCTGTACACTAGTACAGATATTCTTTTAAAAAAGAAGAGGGACATTTGCCCCTCTTCTCGGAATTCTCCTACACGTGAGCGATGTACTCAAATGGAAGAGGAACTATTTTACCTGAACTTGGTATTTTAATTAGTTGCTCTAATGTTGCTTCTAAGATTTGTGTTTGTTGCTCAACGTTTCCTGGTTCTCCTGCGTTTGCTCCCATTGGTACAAGTGGTGCAACGGCTCTTGGAGTACCGTTTTGACGCACTACTGGAGGTAGTGCTGCTATTAAGATTGTTGGAATACCTGCTTCCTCAATTGCTCTCTGCACGATCACGGCAGTTCTATGGCAAGTACCTCAACCAGCAGTTAAAATAACTGCATCAACATTTTCTTCTTTTAATTTTTTAGCGATTTCTGGACCTGTAGAGTTTGTGAAAGCCTCTTGGTCTCCACCACCACCCATGAAACCATAGTGGAATTCTGCTACGCTTTTAATGAAACCTTTTTTAGCAAGTTCATGTAATCTATCGATTGGGAACATACAGTTGATATCTTTGTTAGCGTCTGCATTATCATAACCACCGTGAGATACCATAAGATCTGAACTATGTGCAGTATCCGGGATTTCACGGAATGTAGTATCCCCTGCTAAGTTAAATCTTTTATCTGTTTTTAAGTGAACCCCTGCAGCTGTAGCTAATGCTACTTTCATATCTTTTAATTCTTTAGTTACTGGAGCCCAAACTGGTTTCGGTGTAATAGGTACAAAAATCTCTGATTGTAGACCTTCAAATATCGTTAATGACATTCTAATTTCTCCTTCCTACTATTTTTCTTCTTTTTGTTTTCTATTTTTTACTTCTTCTTCTAACTTTTTAGTATTAAGTATTGCATTTACATAATGTTCGTCAGGTTCTTCGCTAAGCACTTCTGGATAACTTAGTAAAAAGGCAACTTCTTGACCGATTTTTACTGGATAATCCGAAATTAGCATTCTCATAGGAATTTTAAATTGCCCTAAGCGTCCTTTAATATCTATCGTAACACTGGCATCGTTATGATCAACTATTACCCCTTCGAACACTCTTTCTGTAGATGCATATTTTAATTTTTCAATCATAACTTTTACTTCCTATCTTTTTAAATTTTAGTCTTCTTTTTCGTAGATTTCTTGACGTTTTTTAGATTTTGGTAATACTTGTTCGTTGTCAAGTAATTCTATTTTTTGTCCTGTAGTTTTTTCAATAACTTCTACGTTATTTAATTTAACGTTTGGATTCCATTTTCTTTCAGCTTTTTTGATTGTTCCGCCACCCATTTGTGTTTTAAGCATTGCTAAAGCACGGATAGCATCTTCTTTACATAATGTATTGTTTGAAAGAATTTCGTTTTCGATACCTTGTTTAGATTTATTGTTATCAACCATAGCTGACATGTATTCGTTACCTACAACAAGAGCACCTTGTACTGCAGAGTAAGTCATACCAACTACTGATACTCCACGTTTACCGATTTCTTCGATGTGTGAAGCAAAGTCGATGTGGTTGTTACCAAATCCTTCAGTTGTAACGATAGCTCCATCGATATCCATAGCTTCGATAGTCATACCAACACGTTTAGATACATAGAATTTTTCTGAGTTAGCTTGAGGTGATCCAACTAGTAATACCCCTACTAAATCGATTTCTTCGTCAGCCATAGCTTCAAGTACTAATGGTTCACGGTAGTAGTGACGAGAAGTTTCTTTAGAAGCTGGTCCGATACATGTTAATGCGTGGATACCACCGTCTAATACTTCTGTTGGAGCAAGCATAACTGGTAAGTTACCAAGGTCAACGTTTGGTTTAGCACCAAGTGTTCCTACTGGTTCAACTGGTAAGATTAAGTTATCGTGCATTGCACCTTGTCCCATGATTTCTTTAACGATTAATACTTTTTTGTTTCCTGGGTGACGATATTGTTCGATATTGATATTTCCTACTACTAGGCTTTCGTCTTCTACTTCTTTAAGAGCTTTACGGATTTCTTCAGTAATGTGGTCGAAAGCTTTGTGCGCTGCTAATGGTCCTGGACGTTCCATGTTAGCTCCCGCTTTAATTGTTACTTGACCTTTAATGAAGATTTCACCTTTATCTGGAGCACCTGGACGTCCCCACATAATGTTACGTTCTAATTCACCTTCAGAAGATCCGAATTCCCCGATTTGAACTCCGTTAGCATCAGTTCCTGTAAGAACCATTACTACACCTTTAAGTTCACGAGTGATACCATGTCCAATTTCACCTTCTTCTTTAACACAGATAGGTTGAACGTCCATGATTGTTTCACTGTAAGTGTCATATTTATCAGGAGTAATGATTTCTAATTTAACATCTTCTACTAATACTTCTGACTCTGCAGCTTCTTTACATAAATCTTCTGGAGTTCTTAATACTAAAGTAGTTCCTTTAATTTCAGTTTTTTCTCCAAATACTACTTCATCAATTTTGTAATGTTTAGTGTGTAAAGAACGGATGAATTTTGCTTCACCTGTTTTTTCTTCTTTTGCTGCTGCAACTGGTGCATCAGCTTTAACTTCTACTGCTTTAGCTTCTACTGCTGGTGCTGCAGCTGGTGCAACTGTAGATGCTGCTTGCCCAGCAAATGCTGATAGAGGAATTTCTAAATTGATATTTTCCCCTTTTCCGATTTGAAGTTTGAATACACCTGCTGGTGCTGCAGCTTGTGCTACTGGAGCTGCAACTGGTGCAACTTCTGCTACTGGAGTCGCTGCAGCTGGTGCTGCTTCTACAACTTCTTCTACTGCTTCTTCTGCTTTTTCTTCTCCACCTTGTACTGCATCAATAATGCTTGGTGTAATTGGTATTAGAGCATCTGTTGTTTTTAATAATTTTGCACCTAATACTTGTCCGATTGTTAATGCATCATCTGGGAAAGATAATAGACCTGAATCTACTAAATCATCAAATAGACCTGGATCTTCTAAGTTATCTGGACCAATTACGATCCCTTCCTCAGCTCTGCAACAAAATACCGCCTTGTCGTTTAAATGTTCTTTCGCTGTTTCTGCTGTAATTGACATTACTTCTAACCTCCAACTAAATTAATTATTATTGTGTAATTCTAAGCTCTTATAGCTTCTATATAAATGATGGTCAGTGGCACGAAGTACATGGTCGGTACTATGATAAACTTTTACTCCTAACCTAGGAGCTACACCTGTCACGGTGTTAGTTCAATCCTGACAAGTACCAGCAATGACTGCTTTCGCGCCATCTTTTTTCATTTTTAATACTTTTTCCGCTTGCCCTGGGCAAATACCTGGTAATTCACAACGTAATCTTCCATTTTTATCTGGTTTCATACGTTTACACATTTGAACAGAAACTACTTCTGCTCCCATACCATCGGCAATTTGACGAAGGCGCTCTTCCTGAGCTCCACACTCACAAATAAGTATCCCTACTTTTTCTTTTTCTTGTGGATATGGCATAGCAACTAGTAACCCACCAGTTGTTTTGTTAATAGGTTCATCTTCTTGGGCTGGACGTCCTGTAAATGGTCCACCTCGAACTATTTCCCCATGCGGATTAATGTAGCCTCCAGCTCTTTCTATAAACACACTAATTGGTAATCCAATTGGTACATCTAAGAAAATACTTGGATTTTGAACACGCCCACCAACTGTTAAATCTTTGTCTATAAGAGGTTTATCATCTTCAATCGCATTTACTACATGTTTAATAGTTTCAACGTTTGAGATAATTGCATTAGCCTCTAACGGCAACTGACCTGGTTGTAGAATCACACCTAATGTTTCACGTACGATAACACGTTCGTCCCCTGCTGGGTACATATTAGGTAAAATTTTCACGCTAATATTAGGCTCATTTTTACATGCTTTACCTAATGCTAATAGTGCTTTACGATATTTTGTTTTAATAGCAATATACCCTTCTTTAGCACCAGTTAGTTCCATAATATATTTCATACCACGAACAAGCACTTCTGGTTGTTCTTCCATAAATTTAACATTATGCCCTAAAATAGGTTCACACTCAGCTGCGTTAGCTATAAGATATCCACCAGGAATTTGTGTAGAAAACTTGATTCCAGTAGGGAATCCTGCTCCACCAACACCTACGATACCAGCATCTTTAATTTTTTGCAGATAATCATCTGTTTTTTCTAATCTCACATAATCATCAGTTTGTTCTTTATCTAGTTTCACAACTATATCCATTTCAGTTATTTCTTCAACAACTCCTGACAAACTCGCGTGAATATTAGCCCCTAATCCAGCTGGTACAGCAACAAGTTGCCCACGTTTAACATGGTCGCCCACATTAACTATTGCTTGACATGGACCACCTACGTGTTGTTTTAACGGAATGTGTATTTTTTCAACATCAAACTCTATCATTCTTTTTTCCTCCTTTCTTCAAAAATTCTTTACAAGCAGTAGTTCAAAACTTCTACTACATTTATTGTATAACAGTTTCACTTTTTTTGCAAAGGTTTTTTTAAAAAAAATGTATTTTTCTTTTCTCTACCCCGTTCTTCTAAGCAATAAAAAATAACACCAATATTATAAATTCAATGCTTTAACTCCACGAATAATATTATTTTGTTATTTAAAAAATAGTATTTTAATTGAAATATATTATCACTTAAACGCTTTATCAGCTACAACAACTGTTTTATACATCATCTTCAATGTTATAACATAACAACAGTGTTCCTGTGTTATACTTGTCTTGAATATTTACATTTTTAAGTAAAAAATTTATAATTCTATTCTCACTCAATACTATGAAATAGCGCTAAAAATTTAAGATATACTTATACCAATCACATAAAACCAGTCAGTAACTTTTAAAATTTTTTTCTTATTTTAAATAGGTGTTCTATAAAAGATGTTAATACAAATTAATACAATAAAACAGTACCTGCGATATTTTCATAGGTACTATTAAAAAACCAGCTTTTGTGATATTTCCAAAAGCTGGTTTTATATTAATTATTCTAGTTCTGCTAATTTTTCTTTTAAGTAAGGTACTAAATCATCTTTTAAATCACTTTTTAGCGCAAAGTCAATAGTAGTTTTAACAAACCCAATAGTTTCCCCTACATCGTAGCGTTTGCCTTCAAAATCATAGGCATAAACATTTTCTTCTTCATTTAACATTTGAATAGCGTCTGTAAGTTGAACTTCTCCTCCGACACCAACTTGTTTTTTAGCTAAATGCTTGAAGATCCCTGGATTAAGAACATAGCGCCCCATAATAGCTAGATTCGATGGTGCTGTACCTGGAGCAGGTTTTTCTACAAAAGTTTCTACTTCGTAAAGTTTCTCATCTTGCCCTTTAGGAGCTATAACACCATAACGATGCGTCTGATCTTCTGGAACAGTTTGAACTCCAATAACAGAGCAACCAGTACGTTCACTTTCATCTATAAGTTGTTTTATCGCTGGTTTTTCATCATTAATTACAATATCATCCCCAAGTAAAACCGCAAATGGCTCATCACCTATAAAACTACGCGCAGTTAGAATTGCATCTCCTAACCCTGCCATTTCTTTTTGACGAACATAGTGGATATTAGCTAATGTTGTTGGGTATTTCACTTTTTCCAACAGTTCTAATTTCCCTTTATTTTCTAATTCTACTTCTAACTCTACGTTTCTATCGAAATGATCTTCAATTGCTCTTTTTTGTTTTCCTGTAACAATTATTATATCTTCAATCCCAGCTTTTACCGCTTCTTCTACTATATATTGAATAGTAGGTGTATCTATTATTGGTAGCATTTCTTTTGGTAATGCTTTAGTTGCTGGTAAAAATCTCGTTCCATACCCAGCAGCTGGTATTATTGCTTTTCTTACTTTTTTCATATATCCACCTATATTTCTAAAATTTAACAGACTTATCATACCACGTTTTGTATATTTTTGCAAATTTCACAAGTTAATCAAACTATATTTCTAACATTATAGTTATTATTGCACATTCTTTAATTTACTTCAATCATTGTTATTAAAGTGTTTTTATCAAATTTAATTTTAATTTCAAACATTTTCCAAACAGAAAAGAGCAAAAGAATATCCCTTTATCAATATTTACTATCTCGTATTTAGCGCTTGGACAACTACATTAGCTGTGCGTTCTTTCCCATTTCTATAATATGTTACTTTGATAGTATCTCCTATTTTTGTTTTTTCGAATAAGTATTTTCTTACAGCCGCAACATCTTTTATTTCTTGACCATTTATTTTAGTAATAATATCATATTTCTCTAAGCCTGCTTGTGCTGCTGGAGTATTGCTTTCAACCGAACGAATAACAACACCTTGTTTCCCATTAAAGTTTAATTGAGATTGCACTGTGTCACTATCTAGTGTATTAACCGAAACAAGTTGCACACCTAACGCTGGACGCATAACTTTACCAGATTTCTCCAATTGTTCTGTTATTAATTTCACTTCATTAGATGGTATACCAAAACCTATCCCTTCTGCCGAAACATTATTTGATGCTTTGGCAATTTTCGATTCATTAATACCTATAAGTTTACCTTCATTATTAATCAGCGCCCCTCCACTGTTACCCGGATTAATAGCCGCATCTGTTTGGATAACCGTTTGATTCCAATCGTTAACCCCGTCACCATCAATATCCATAGGTATTTGACGATTCACCGCTGAAACTATACCTTTAGTTACCGTATTTGATAAAGTTACGTCTAATGGCGATCCTATTGCAAAGGCAGTTTCCCCTACAGCTATTTTATCGCTATCTGCGAAATCCATAGTTGTTTTAACGTTATCAGCTTTGATTTTCAATACAGCAAGGTCAGTCCAAACGTCTGTACCCACTACTTCTGCAGTTACATTAGTTCCATCACTTAAAATAACCGATAATTTTTTAGCCCCATTTACTACGTGATTATTAGTTACAATGTAAGCTGTATTCCCTGATTTTTTGTAAATAACCCCACTTCCACTTGATGCAGGTTTTAAATCGCCAGAATTATTAGAATCACTGTTACTAGAACCATATTTTGAACGTTTAGAAGAATTACCCCCTAAAATTGAGTCTAAATTGTTATTTGAGGCACTTTGATAGTTAACGATAGACACAACAGCATCCTTAGCTTTTGAAATAGCATTAACCGTCGTTTGTTGATTATCTTTATCTTCTTTTGTTGCTGTTACCGAAGAAGTTAAAGCTTTCCCTGTACCCATTACCGCTTGCGCTCCAAAAACACTAGTTGCACCAAGGGCGAATGCCGCAAAGACAGTTAAGAACAATTTACCATAGTTTCTACTATCTTTTGGTTGTTGATTATCACTAAAGTCAACCCTATCATCAAGTTCCCTGTATTCCGCTTCTGTGTATTCAGCATCATTATAGTTTATATCTTGAAACTCTTGTTTATTATCATTGCTAGTAAATTCTTCATTATCTATATTATTATCTGATGTATTATAATTTTCTAAATTATTATTTTTTTTATCTTCCATTTAATATCCCTCCGCAATTAAAGTATTTAAACGTTTAAATTATTGATAAGATTAATTTTTTGTATTAAATTCTTAATTTACAATTACATATTATCAATAACAGTTTAAACAAAGTTTAAAGGAAAGTTTAAATTAACTTAATGTTTTTCATAAGACAAAAGCAAAGAACAACTCTTTAACTTCTAAGTTGTTCTCCACTTTTATTATTTAAATTTGAGTGTTAAAAATTGAAAAAATCTAACTAAATTGAATAACCCGAAAAAAATAACAATATAATAATAAATAAATATTTTATCCACATTATAATTTAATATTATATATCCTGATATCAATATTAAAACAAGGTTTGTTATGAAAGTTAAAATAAACTTTTTAGACTGTATAATTAAAACTAACTGGATTAAAATAAATACTGCCATAACTCCAAGTAATATCTTTATATTAATATCTGTAAAATACTTAGGAAACTTATAAACATTTCTAAAAAGAATATGTCTTAACATCCCCATTTTTCTTTCTGAAAAATAATACCATCCCGAAATCATTATTACTAAAAGAACTTGAATAATAGTTAACAGCACATAGGTTTTCTAATATTTAATATTTTGAAGCATTTTTCTCTCCTTGTCTAAATTTTATCTTAATGATATAATATACCTAATATTTATTATAGAGAAAAAGAAACCTAGTTGCAATAAATCCATATAAGCAACTTAAAAAGTGTTGTCGTTTAACATATATCTGTTTTTATGTTATTTTCTTGAAAATATATAATGAACTTATCTTATTCTCCATGCAAAGACTTGTAACTATATACACTTGTACATATAAATATAAATTACTTATTTAACGAGGTTATTATGAAAATCAATAAATATTTTACTGTATTCTCGGTATTATTTCTAATTTTTATGTTTTTATACACATTCAATATAAATTTTGATCTTAATCAAAAACTTAATATTGCTAATCTTCTTATGATTTTAGGATTATTTATTTCGTTGCTTGTTGCTGGTTATCTATTTTTAATTAAAGATATAATAAAAAGTTCGGAACGTGAGCGTAATGGTATAGTATTAGTTCTAGTTATTTTAGGGATAATTTTCTTCTATTATAATCCTCTACCAAAACCAGAAAGCTTTTTTGTTGAAATACCAAGAATAGCTTATTTTATGCTTACGATAATTATTTTTGCTATACTATTTTTCATATTTTGGCGTGAAAGAACAGTTAGCTTTGTTATTTCAATCTTTTTACCATTTAGCATTCAAAGTTATTTAGTAAATATAAACGGAAACATGAATTACACAGACTACACACTATATATCGTTATATTATTTATCGCTATCGCATTCGCTATAAATTATGCCCTAGATAGTAGAAAAAATTAAAACAATAAACACCAAAAGTTATTTGAATATATCTAACTTTTGGTGTTTATTATTCTTTATCACTAAAATTCTAGACCAATACTATATATTTAGCGCATATATCTGCAAAAAATTTCTGGATATCTCCTTCTTTTAAATATCGCTCTTGCTCTTCATCTACTATATATTTCTCATCTGCTTCCATCACCATCAACAATCTTTCAAATGTATCTGCAAATAAACTCTCTTCTTCATTTAAAAGATAATTAAATTTTTGTTCAGCAAAAAATGGAACAAACACCTCATGAAAAGCACCTTTACGTATACGCCCAATTAGCTTCTTATTATTCTCTGTCACAAATAACTCGCCTTGTTTCTCAACAAATTCATGTGCTTTGTTATAATTTGAGAAAATCTGAAATCCTTGAGCTTCTTTATATTCTCTAAATACCGGAATTTTCAACCCCTGCTCCTCATATAACGCCTTATCTATTATTACAAAAATTTCTTCTAAATCCCAAAATTCTTTTGCAATATAGTAAAATGCTACTCGCCAGCGACTATCATCTTTCGGAAGTCTCTTAAATGTCGCTATTTGTTCTACTAATCTTATATCTTTGTCCACCCTATTACCTCATTTCTTATTATATAACCTTACTTCAGTTGTATAAATGTTCCTATTCTCTTCGTTGTAGCATTATCCAAACGATACGAAAAGAATTGATTATTATCTTTTACCGTACAGAAATTAGTAACCATAATATTTTTATCTAGAATTCCTGCTCGTTTCAATAATCCTTTGTTTATAATCCACAAATCTAAATAATACTTATCTCCATATTTTTTATAATAATTATCTATCTTATGAACTGCAAACTTTTCTATCAGTTCATACGAAACTTCATAACTATCTCCTGATACCGAAGGCCCTATTATTACTTTAATATTTTCTTTTTCACAGTTATAGTCATTTACCAAAATTTCTATTATTTCCTCGGCTATATTATCATAAGTTCCTCGCCACCCTGCATGCGCAAGTCCAACAACCTCTTTTTCACTGTCATAAAAAACTAAGGGCACGCAATCTGCGGTAAAAATAAGTAAAGGCACATTTTTTAAAGAAGTAACTAGCCCATCCGCTTTTTCACCATTGTTTTTTCTATCGTTTACAGCCTTTATAATTCTAACATTTGCACCATGTACTTGAGTATTATACATTAAATTAGTATAGTTAAAATTATATTCCTCGCAAACTCTCTTAACATCATCCGAATTTTTTGCATCGACAGTTCTATTTGTAAACAATATTTTTACTTTACTATCTTCTATTACATACCCTTTAGCAACTTTTTCCATAATCCACCCTCCTATATAAAATGGTGTACCCCTATATCCTACAAAAAATCCGAAAAACTCGTAGCCTTTCGGATTTTTATTATAAAACCTATTTATATTACTCGACTAAATCTAAATAAACTTTTTTGCTAAATGTAGTTGAATTTAATACTGTACGAATTGCATTAATAACTGTTCCTTTTTTCCCAATTACACGACCGCAATCATCCGGATGAACAGTTAGTATATAATGCTCGCGCGCATTTTTAACAAATTTTTCAATTTTGATTTCGTCTTTATGTTCAACTATTTCACTTACAATATTATAGATTAATTCTTCCATTGTTACTCTCCTATTTTGCTACGATATTTACCAATCTTCCAGGTACAACTATAACTTTCATTACTTGTTTACCTTCAATTAGAGCTTTTACTTCTTCATCAGCAAGAACAATTTGCTCTAATTCTGCTGATGTCAAATCTTTTTTAACATCTAATTTTGTTTTAACTTTACCCATAAGTTGAACAACTATTTCTACTGTATCACTTACAAGTTTTGTTTCATCAAATGTCGGCCATGCTACATATGAAACTGACTCAGTATTACCGTAGATTTCCCACATTTCTTCTGCTAAGTGCGGTGCAAATGGTGCAAGAAGTTGAATAAATCCTAATGCATATTTACGTGGAATATATTCAGCTTTGTAACAATCATTTACAAACACCATAAGTTGTGAGATTGCAGTATTGAAGCCAAGAACTTCGATATCTTCTGATACTTTTTTCACAGTGTAGTTGTAGCTAACTTCTAATTCAGCATTATCTTTATCTAAAACTTTATCGTTTACTTTGCCTGTTTCTTCATCAACGAATAAACGGTAAACTCGGTCTAAGAAACGACGTGATCCATCAAGACCATTTTCACTCCATGCTATAGATGCGTCTAATGGTCCCATAAACATTTCATAAACACGTAATGTATCAGCACCATGAGATACGATAATATCATCAGGGTTTACTACATTACCTTTAGATTTAGACATTTTTTCCGGACGCCCATCTTTTCCTTCAGCAAGAATCATACCTTGGTTGAATAGTTTTTGGAATGGCTCACGACTTGGCACTAGACCTAAATCATAAAGAACTTTATGCCAGAAACGAGCATATAGTAAATGAAGCACCGCATGTTCTGCACCACCGATATAAACATCTACAGGTAACCAATATTTTAATTTTTCTGGATCCGCGAACATTTCATCATTGTGTGGATCGATATAACGTAGGTAGTACCAACAAGAACCAGCCCATTGAGGCATTGTGTTAGTTTCACGTTTACCTTTTTTACCAGTTTCAGGATCAACTACATTCAACCACTCTTCGATATTCGCAAGTGGTGATTCCCCTGTTCCTGAAGGTTTGATATTATCAGTTTCAGGAAGCAATAGTGGAAGCTCACTATCGGGTACTGTTGTCATAGTTCCATCTTCCCAGTGGATAATCGGAATAGGTTCTCCCCAATAACGTTGTCTTGAGAATAACCAATCGCGCAGTTTATATGTAACTTTACTACGTCCAACATTATTTCCTTCTAAAAATTCAATAACCTTTGCGATTGCATCTTCATTGTTAAGTCCATTAATAAATTCAGAATTGATGTGTAGCCCATCACCATAGAACGGTACTACTACTTCACCATTATCCTCGATAACAGGAGTAATCGCTAGATTAAATTTAGTCGCAAACTCAAAGTCACGCTCATCATGTGCAGGAACAGCCATAACAGCTCCAGTTCCATAAGATGCAAGTACATAATCAGCAATCCAAATTTCTACTTTTTCTTCGTTTACTGGGTTAATTGCATAAGCACCTGTGAAAACTCCAGTTTTATCTTTATTAAGGTCTGTTCTTTCAAGATCAGATTTACGTTTAACAACATCTAAATACTCATCTACTGCAGCTTTTTGTCCTTCAGTGACAATTTTTTCAACAAGTTTATGTTCAGGTGCAAGTACACAGTAAGATACTCCAAAGACAGTATCGGCACGTGTAGTAAATACTGTGAAACTTTCATCTGTTCCTTCTATTTTGAAATCAATCTCCGCACCAACAGATTTCCCAATCCAGTTACGTTGCATTGCTTTAAGGCTTTCAGGCCAGTCAAGAATATCTAAGTCTTGTAATAGTTGTTCTGCATAATCAGTGATTTTAAGCACCCATTGACGCATTGGACGACGCTCAACAGGATGTCCTCCACGTTCAGACTTACCATCAATAACCTCTTCATTAGAAAGTACTGTTCCTAATGCAGGACACCAGTTTACAGGCACTTCATCAACATAAGCAAGCCCTTTTTCATAAAGCTTTTTAAAAATCCATTGTGTCCATTTATAATAATTAGGATCAGTTGTATTTACCTCACGATCCCAATCATAAGAAAATCCTAGTTCTTTAATTTGACGACGGAATGTATCAATATTTTGTTTGGTAAATTCCCTCGGATCATTTCCTGTATCTAATGCATATTGTTCAGCAGGTAATCCAAATGCATCCCATCCCATTGGATGAAGAACATTATATCCATTTGCTCTTTTATAACGACTTAAAATATCAGTCGCTGTATATCCTTCTGGATGTCCTACGTGAAGCCCTGCTCCAGATGGGTAAGGGAACATATCTAATGCATAAAATTTTTCTTTAGTATGATCATCTAATGTCTTGAATGTTTTATTTTCATCCCAATATTTTTGCCATTTTTTCTCAATAACTCTGTGATTATATACCATAAATTTAGCACACTCCTTCGCTCTACAAGTTCTATACTCTATAGTATACCAATTTTACCCTTATTTAGCAACATCCGAAATAGAAAAGGTAGCGGAAATACTTACTTTTAATACAAAATAAAAACCAGCCTAAAAATTTGATTTTTTATTATCATCTAGAAATTAGACAAGAACTCTAACTTTTAACTGATATTTTATCAAACTTTAGACTAGTTTTTATTAATTAGTTATTTCCTATCATCATAAATGATCCACCCATTACTGTATCAGATGGTTCAAAACTACGTTGATTCCAAATATTATTTACATCATACCATTTTCCAGTAGTATACGCATTATCCGGATCCATTGCTTTTGTTTTCCCGTTTTGGTAGCCGCTTAAAATTACCGCATGAGTATAATAATTTCCTTTTACAAAATAACCATTCGCCATCGCTGCAAATACTGGACGACCACTTTGCAATGCTTGAACTAATTGTTCTTTTGATTGAATTACACTATAGTTGAACCCATAATGACGAATTGCATACGCTGCTCCTCTACCTGAAGTACCTATTTCTCGCTTGTTAAACTCGTTAGTATTATAATAAATTACATCTGCCACATCTGTAGGTTTAACTTGTTTTCCTAAACCTGAGAAAGCCATAGCTAACGACGTTGGTACACATCCTGCATTTCTCATAGTTGAAAGTCCATAGCGTTTGCTTCCCCAACGAGAATCTCCTTGATAGTATTGGGGCATATTTAGTGGTTGGGTGTTTGTATCAATTTTACCATTAACATAGTTCTTACCATTGTACTGCCCATTAGCATATTTCCCATCTACATAATAATGCTCTCCTGCATTATCTCTCCCCCAACCAGTATACTTTTTACCTTCTTTGAAAAAATACCAATCTCGGCCATCATCATACCACCAATTTGCTGGTTTACTATCTGCAAAAAAGATACCTTCTGAATAACCATTTTCTATAACTTTCGTTTCTTTACCACCTACATAATTCTTGCCGTTATGCTCACCATTTGCGTATTTCCCATTTACATAATAATGTTCTCCCAAATTATCTTTAGCTAAACCAGTATATTTTTCGCCTTCTTTGAAGAAATACCAATCCTTGCCGTCATCATACCACCAATGTGCTGGTTTGTTATCTACATAGTATATTCCATTATGATATCCTCTTACTGGTGTACTATCTGATGTTTTTACTTCTTTTCCGTCTCTATAAGTTTTTTCTTCAAATACTCCGTTGGCATATTTCCCGTTAACAAAATATTTCTCACCTGAATTATCACTTGCTAATCCTGTGTGTTTTTTTCCATCTTTGAAGAAGTACCAATCTTGGCCGTCATCATACCACCAATTCGCCAGTTTACTATCTGCATAATATAGACCATTATAATACCCTCTCACTGGTATACTATTAGTTGATTTTTCTTCTTTTCCGTCTTTATACGTTCTTCCTTCAAATACTCCGTTGGCATATTTCCCATTAGCAAAATATTTCTCACCTGAATTATCACTTGCTAATCCTGTATGTTTTTTACCATTTTGAAAAAAATACCAATCTTCTCCATCACTATACCACCAATTAGCTGGTTTATTTAAATGATAAAATACTTGACCTCTATATTCAGCTTGCACTTCATTACCATCAATTATATTTACTATTATTGGAGTTGCTAATACCGTTAGTACCCCAACTCCTAATTTTATATTTTTTCTCATTAGTCTATCTCCTAAAATAACCACTATTATTTACTACTAGATTTTACTATACTTCATAAGGATTGTAAACTAAAATGAAGCCATAAAAATACTTATATTCTCTATAATCTTTGTACCTCTCCGACTTTTCATTGACAATTATACTTCCTTCCTTTAAAATTATAAATATAAATCATAGAAAGGACTCGTATTTACGAGAGTAAAATTGATATGACTAAAATCTTAGTAACAGGGGGAGCTGGATTTATCGGTTCTCACACTTGTATTGAATTATTAAATAATGGAAACGAAGTAGTTGTTGTAGATAACTTATACAACGCTAGTAAAAAAAGTTTAGAAGTAGTAGAACGAGTTACAGGGAAAAAAGTAACTTTTTATGAGGTTGATATACGTGATGAAGAAAAATTAAACGAAGTTTTTGAAAAAGAACAAAATATTTTTGGAGTAATTCACTTCGCTGGGTTAAAAGCAGTTGGAGAATCATGCCAGATACCTCTTAAATATTATGACAATAACGTTGCAGGAACTACTACACTTTGTCGTGTTATGGAGAAAAACAATTGTAAAAACATTATCTTCAGTTCTTCTGCAACTGTATACGGGGATCCTCATGCACTTCCTATTAGAGAGGACTTCCCATTATCAGTAACTAACCCTTATGGACGTACTAAACTAATGCTAGAAGAAATTCTAGGCGATATTTATAAAGCAGATAACGAGTGGAACGTCGTTCTTTTACGTTACTTCAATCCAATTGGAGCACATGAAAGCGGAGATTTAGGTGAAGATCCAAAAGGAATTCCTAACAACCTACTTCCTTATGTTATGCAAGTTGCTGTTGGAAAATTAGAAAAAGTTAATGTCTTTGGTAATGACTTCGATACTCACGACGGAACAGGGGTACGCGACTATATTCACGTAGTAGACTTAGCACGCGGACATGTTGCTGCTCTTAAAAAATTAGAAAAAGGTAGCGGCCTTACTAAGTATAATCTAGGTACAGGTATTGGATACTCTGTTCTAGATATAGTTAAGAGTGCTTCAGCTGCTGTTGGCCGTGACTTACCTTATGTTATAGGCCCTCGCCGTGCAGGAGATATCGCTGCATGTTATGCTGATGCAACAAAAGCAAAAGAGGAACTTGGTTGGGAAGCTTTATATGATGTTAAACGTATGTGTGAAGACTCATGGCGTTGGCAAAGTAAACATCCAAACGGATTTGATGAATAAAAATTTTATAACTAAAATTAATATAATAAAAAGCTTAGGATAATTAACAATCCTCAAAAAGTCTAACTTTTGAAGGATAGAGCAAACATTATCCTAAGCTTTTTTATTAAAATCTATTTGTAAATCGCCATAAAAGGGCCGCCTACGGCATTGTCCTCTAACTCTAGACTGCGTTCGTTCCAAATATCATCAACACTATACCAACGATTTGTCTTACTCATATTATCCGGATCTATCGCTTTTGTTTTACCGTGATCATAGCCACTAAGTATTATTGCATGTGTACTATACCCTTTAACAAAAATTCCGTGACCAACTGCTCCGTAAACTATCTTCCCACTTTTAAGCGCTGCTATCAAATCTTCTTTTGAATCAATTACTTGATATTTTAAACCCCAGTAAGTAATTGCATCCCGCGCTCCTAGACTTGAAGTCCCTGTAAACATAGTATTCATTTCCATAGTAGTATCATAAATATAATCTGCCACCTGAACAGGTGTAACATCTTTCACTAATCCAGAGATTACCATTGCTAAAGAAGTAGGCACACAACCAGTAATTTTCATATTAGATATCCCATATCTCTTATCGCCCCAACGCACATCCGCTTGATAGTACTGTGGAAATTTAGTAGGTTGTACAACTAGATTCTTATTTTCATAAACAAGTTGATTTGATATATTTTCATAATAAGTCCATTTACCTTGTTGGTCTTTTAACCATTCTGCTTTTATTTGAGTAGCACTTCCAAAAAATAGAACAAAAATAAAAGTAATTCCAATAAACTTCTTCACATCGTACACCTCCTACCTTCTCAAATTTAAAATTCATTTTATAATATTTTATATTATACTATGATTTCAAATTTTTAACAAATTCTTGTCACTAGAAAAAGGTGAACTTGATAATAATCAAAATTCACCTTTTTAATTTTAAAAAACTTAATTTTTAGTACATTGGTCTTGCATATCCTTTAATATAACGAGAGTCCCAGTTATAAGTTTTTCTATTTACTTTTGTTGGCGCTGTATCTCCTGCATATTGAGCTGAATTCCCTTCGATAGTAGTAATTACTCCATTATTTACAGATTCTACTATACCGATATGATCTGCCCAACCACCACCATCCCAGTCGAATGTTACTATATCTCCTACTTTGGGTTGTGTTTTTCCTTTCCAGATTCCTTTTTGTTCCAATATTCCAATATGGCGTTGAACTCCACATTCACGACCTATTAAATGACTAAGTCCAGCTTGTTGGAATACCGTTGTTACAAAGATATCGCACCAATCGTCTGAATATTTTGCAGTATAGCCTACAGGTTTTGGATTAACAGAGTTATATGCATCAACTATTTTTTTGTGTTCTTCACTCCCTGATTGAACACCAAGATAATTGCGGGCAATGTTTAGAACATTCTCTAGTGATCCTACATACTGTTTTTCTTTACCATCTACATAATTCTTACCATTGTATTGTCCATTCGCATATTTTCCAT
>ERZ773100.81-NODE-81-length-60113-cov-6.255620_pt1 | contig 60113 bp, 56 predicted proteins | sample MGYA00511119_ERZ773100 | MGnify/ENA primary metagenome ERZ773100 (study PRJEB29015, sample SAMEA2738000) | human oral metagenome | biome: human oral; feature: human-associated habitat; material: dental | place: China | collected 2111 ...
CACACCGCTTCACACCGCTTCACACCGCTTCACACCGCTTCACACCGCTTCACACAGCTTCACACAGCTTCACACAGCTTCACACAGCTTCACACAGCTCCACACAGCTTCACACAGCTTCACACCGCTTCACACAGCTTCACACAGCTCTTTGCGCGACGAAGCGCGGTTAAATTTAAACTATCAACGCTCAAAAAGTTGCAAAAAATATTTTAAATTTTGCCTCTCGGCCGCTAGGCTCGTATTTGCTCCGTGTCCCGGATAGAGCGTAAAATCGCCCTTTATCTGCAAAATTTTATACAAGGACTCTCTCATCTGCTCGCCGCTTGAAAAGGGAAAATCCCACCTACCGATAGAGCCTTTGAATATGACGTCGCCGCTAAAAATCACGCCGTCCACTTCAATCATACAGCTGCCCGGCGTATGTCCGGCAAAAAGACTAAATTTAACGTTAAAGCCCGCTATTGCAAAGCTTTGCTCCTGCCCTTTTACGAGTACGTCCGCTTCTATGGGCTCGGGCATCGTCTCAAAGGGATCCGCCCGCAGCATAAAGGCGTCTTCCTCGTGGATATAAATTTTAGCGCCCGCCCTTTGCAGCTTCGCGTCATCATAAATATGATCGAAATGCCCATGCGTATTCAAAACCGCGGCGATCTTTCCCGTATTTTGCATCACCCAATCAAAGCTGCCCTGCCCCGGATCGATCACCAGATCGCTCTGCTCGCCCTTTAGAATGTAGCAATTCGTCACATATTCGCCGAAAGCTTTTTTTAAAATTTGCATTTAAATCCTCCTTTTAAGCTTAAATTAAAGCCGTAATTTAGCCAAAAATAGTTAAAATTCGCACAATTTAACGTAAAATTTTAAGGCTAAATATTATGTTTTTGGACGATTTGCTGCCGCAACTGACCGATTTTTTATCGGAGAGACTCGATGAAACGGGCGCGGACGCCTTTGTAGTGGGTATCAGCGGTGGGCTTGACAGCGCCGTGGTTTCTGCGCTTTGTGCACTTACTGAGATCCCCACTTACGGGCTTATCCTACCTAGTGCAGGTTCAAATTTAGAAAATATGGCAGACGGCATCTTTCACTGCGAATCCTTTAATATCCCCTACGAGATCAAAGAGATCGCACCGTTTATAGAGAGCTTCATCGCCTTAAATCCGGGCGCAAGCCCGCTTCGCATCGGAAATTTCGCCGCGCGCGTGAGAATGAGCTTGCTTTATGATTACAGCGCGGCTAAACGCGGTGTAGTCGTAGGCACGAGCAATCTTAGCGAGAGGATGCTCGGCTACGGCACGATCTACGGCGATCTAGCCTGCGCGTTTAATCCTATTGGAGAAATTTTAAAAACCGATCTGTTTAAATTTGCAAAAATTTTATGCATAGACGATGCGATCATCAAAAAAGCGCCGAGCGCCGATCTATGGGAAAACCAAAGCGACGAACGTGAGCTTGGATACAGCTACGAGATCTTAGATAGCGTGCTAAGAGATATTTTTTCGCACGAAGCGTTGCGGATGAAATTTCGCTCAGGCGAGCAAATAACCGCAAACGATCTAAAATATCTGCAAAACTCGCACCACAATCAAGAGCTGGTAAAATTTATCGTCCGTAGAATTCTTAAAAATAATTTTAAGCTTCGCGCGCCCGCGGTCGCTCGCATAGAGCCTGCGCACTAAGGAGAGATTTATGAAAGAGATACCGTTTTATAAGGCTCAAATCGATAAAAAAGAGGAAGACTTAATTAAAAGCGCCCTCTACAACAGCGATATAAGATATAGCGAAATTTTTGAAGAGGATATTTGTAAATATTTCGGCGTAAAGCACGCCGTATCTACCACGAGCGGCACGACGGCGCTGCATCTGGCGCTTTGCGCGATGGATATTAAGCGCGGAGATAAAATTTTATGCTCCGTAAATTCCTTCCCTAACGTTGCTGAAGTTATCCGCCACTTCGACGCAGAGCCCGTTTTCGTAGATATCGATCCGATAAGCTTTAATATCACGAGCGAAAGCCTTGCTCGCACGATAGATCAAAACCGCCACAAGAAACTAAAATGCGCTTTCATCTCGCACATCGCGGGGCTTGCTGCGGATATAGACGCCATCAGCGAGGTCGCCAAAAGCGAAAATATCATCCTTATAGACGATGCGTGCCGAGCTATGGGCGCTACCTATAAGGGCGCAAAAATCGGAGCGCTTAAAAGCTCGCTCATATCGTGCTTTCAGATCAATCCTCAAGCGCAAGACGCGATCTCTACGGCGGGCTTTTTCGTCACGAACGACGATGAGATCGCAAACGCCGCACAAATTTTAAGAAACGGCGGCATCGTAGGGGACGCCTTTTACAAAGACGGCAATATGTCCTTTACCTACGACGTCGATCGCATCGGTCAAAAATACGATCTTAACGCTATAAATTCCGCCTACGCCATCGCACAGTTTGAAAAAACCGATACCTTTATAAAGCGCCGCAAGCAGATCGCCGCAGCCTACCGCGAACAGCTCGCAAACTGCCCGCACGTGACGCTTCCAAGCGACAGTGAGGAGCATATCTATACTCAATTCATAGTAAAGATCGACAAAAACCGCGACGATTTCGCCAAAGCGCTGATAGCGCGCGGAGTGAGCGTTTCGCTGCACTACGTGCCGGTGCATCTGCTAAGCTACTACAAAAGCAAATATAATTACAAGGTCAATGATTTTCCGAATGCGCTTAAAAACTATCAGCAAATTTTATCCCTACCGATCTACACGGCGCTTAGCGACGACGATGTGAGCTACATCTGCGAGCAGATTAAAGAGATAGCGCAAAATCGTGTTTAAACTCCTAATCGAGCGAAACCTATACGACCCGAGCCCCGCGTGGCTTGCGCTAGGGGTGATTTTAGCACCTCTTTCGCTACTTTATACGCTGATCGTCTACCTAAAAAGGCTCTTTGCTAAGCCGCAAAAATTTAAAATTCCAATAATCAGCGTCGGAAATTTAACCCTCGGTGGAAGCGGCAAAACCCCGCTAGTGCGGGCGCTTTTTAAAGAATTTAACGGGGGGCTCAAAACCTGCATCATCCTTCGCGGATACGGGCGCAAAAGTAGAGGCTTGCTCGAAGTGGCGCTCAGCGGACGGATACTTTGCGACGTAGGGCAAAGCGGAGATGAGGCGATGGAATACGCGCTGTTTTTACGCGGCGCAAATGTGATCGTCAGCGAAGATCGCGCCGCAGGGATTTTGCGCGCGCAAACTCTCGGCTTTGAGCTGGTGATCTTAGACGACGGGTTTTCTAAATTTAATATCACTAAATTTGATATCTTGCTGCGCCCGCGATACGCGCCGAAGCTGCCCTTTTGCCTGCCCTTTGCCGCGTATCGCTACCCGCCGTTTTTTTATAAATTTGCGGATTTCATACCCGCGCCGAGCGATATTTCGCAGGAGCTTAAAATCATTTCGGCGGCGGATCTGCAAAGTAAGCTAAACGGCACGGATGAAATTTTAAATTTCGACGCAGATGAAATTTCAAATTTAAACCCCGCCGCCGCGGATAAAATTTTAAATTCCAAAGAGGCTGGTTTTGAAAAATCCCGCACGATCTTAATCAGCGCTATCGCCAAGCCTTGGCGCTTGCAAGAGTTTTTACCGCTCGCAAAAGCGCACGCGTTTTTCCCCGATCATTACGATTTCAAAAAAGAGCATATTTTAGAGCTGCTAAGGAGCGAGGACGCGGAGCATATCCTATGCACGGCAAAAGATTACGTGAAATTAAGGGATTTGGGCGCGGAAATTTCGGTGATTTTGCTAAATTTAAAGCTAAGCGAAAACTTTATCCGCAAAATTCAAAACTACATAAACCAAACTATGATAAAATAAGGTTTTTAAAGGAATTTTATGATAAAAAAGAGCAAAACCGCCGAAGTCATCATCTCCGCGCTGCCCTATATCCGTAAATTTAGAGATAAAATTTTCGTCGTCAAATATGGCGGCGCGGCGCAAACCGACGATGCGCTCAAGCTTGATTTTGCCCGCGATATCGTGCTTTTGCATATGGTCGGCATCAAGATCATCGTCGTGCACGGCGGCGGCAAAAAGATCAATCAGACCCTGGATAAGATCGGCGTGCAGAGTGAGTTCAAGGACGGGCTTCGCGTAACGAATAAAGACGCGATCGAAATTACCGAAATGGTGCTAAGCGGCGCGGTGAATAAAGAGATCACGGCGCTTTTGAACCAAAACGGCGCGCCCGCGATCGGCATCAGCGGCAAGGACGGCGGGCTTTTGAAAGCGAAATTCCTCGATGAGAAAAAATACGGCTTCGTAGGCAAGATCACCGAGGTAAACACCAAGCTAATAAACGACCTGTTGCAAAAGGACTATCTGCCGGTGATCGCCCCGCTTGCGGGCGGTGAGACGGACGAAAACGTGAGTTTTAATATCAACGCCGATCTCTGCGCCAGTAGGATCGCAGCCGCGCTAAAAGCGAGCAAGGCGATATTTTTAAGCGACATTGACGGAGTGCTTGATAAAGAGGGAAATTTAATCAGCAAGCTTGATGCCGCGCTCATTTCGAAACTCAAAAAGGACGGCACGATCGCAGGCGGCATGATCCCCAAAGTCGATGCGTGCCTGCAATGCGTGCGAAACGGCGCAAATGCCGCGCATATCATCAACGGCAAAATTCCGCACTCGATCCTGCTTGAGCTTTTCACGGACGGCGGCATAGGAAGTTTGATAAAGGAAGAAATTTAGGCGCGAGGCGGATGTGGTGGGCTTAAAACCGCAATGCCGCAAGTCAGTGCAAAAGTCTAAACGATCAAATTTAAAGCGCCTAAGCGGGCATAAATTTTAAAATTTTAAAAAGGAAAAAGATGAAACTGGTTTCTACGAGAGATTTTTCGCAAAAAGCGGATCTTAGCTACGCGCTGCTAAATCCGAGCGCGAGCGGCGGCGGGCTTTTCAGCCCCGAGCGGCTGCCGCTTTTGAGCGAGGATTTTTTTAAGCAGTGCGAGGATCTGAGCTACAAACAGATCGCGCTTAAAATCATCAAGAGTTTCGATTTTGACGTAAGCAGCGAGGTCTTTGAGAGTGCGCTAAAGCGCTACGATAAATTTGAAAACCCCGCCTGCCCCGTCCAGATCAAAAAGCTAAGCGAAAACGCCTATATTTTGGAGCTTTACCACGGCCCGACGCTTGCGTTTAAAGATATGGCGCTGCAGCCCTTTGGCGCGCTTTTAAAAAGCATCGCAAAATCCAGAGGCGAGAAATTCTTAATAATGTGCGCCACGAGCGGCGACACGGGGCCTGCGACGCTAGAGGCCTTTGCGGACGACGAAAACATCAAAGCGGTCTGCCTCTATCCGCAGGGCGGCACGAGCGAGATACAGCGCCAGCAGATGGTCAAACAAAGCGCGGCAAATCTTAAAATTTTAGGCGTGCGCGGCAACTTCGACGATACGCAACGCGCGCTAAAATCGCTGCTGGCTGACGATGATTTCAAAAACGAGCTCGCGCGAGCAAATTTAAATCTAAGCGCCGCGAACTCAGTAAATTTCGGCAGGATTTTATTTCAGATCATCTACTACCTCTATGCTAGTATCTATTTCTCAAAGCACGGCGTATTGAGCCCCGAGCAAAATTTAAAGCAAAGCGATCAGTGTCCGGCGTGCGGCAAAAATTTTGACGCGGCGGGCACAAACAGCGCGCAGAGGGCTAAATTTAACACCTTCGACGTCATAGTGCCTAGCGGAAATTTCGGCAACGCGCTGGGAGCGTATTTCGCCAAAAAAATGGGCGCAAAGATCGGCAAAATCAAGATCGCTTCAAACGCGAACAATATCCTAACCGAGCTTTTTACGTGCGGCATCTACGATCTGCGCGGGCGAGAGCTCATCCGCACGATCAGCCCTGCGATGGATATTTTAGTTAGCTCCAACGTCGAGCGGCTGCTTAGCGATATGTTCGGCGATGCGCGCACGAGCGAGCTGATGCAAAGCCTGGCGCGAGATAAATTTTATAAGCTTAGCGCGAGCGAGCTTGCGAAGCTACAGGAGATTTTTGAGGCGGATTTTTGCGACGATGCGCAGTGCGCTAAATTTATCAAGCAAGAGAGTAGCCGCGGCGTGCTGATCGATCCGCACACGGCGACCTGCTTTAAGCTACTTGACGAAAGCCGCCTAAATCTCGTCATCTCGACCGCGAAGTGGATTAAATTTACGCCGTCGATGATCGGCGCGATCAAAGGCAGGGCTTGCGAGGATGAAAGGGCCGATATGATCGCGCTTTCGAAGGAATTTCGCAGCGACATTCCGCCGCAGATCTCGCGCCTTTTTAGCGCGCCGCAGGTGCATTCTAGCGTCGTGGAGCAAAGCGAGATCAAAAACGCCATAATGGAGTGGATCAAAAAATGATAGTAATCCCTGCACGCCTTGCTTCGACGCGCTTTAAAAATAAAATTTTATGTGAGTTTGGCGGCGTGCCGATGTTTATCAAAACGGCTCAAAATGCCACTAAGGCGGACCGCGTGCTAATCGCCGTGGATGAGCCGCAAATTTTAAAGATCGCGCAAGATTACGGCTTTGACGCCGTTCTCACCGCGCGTGAGCATCAAAGCGGCACCGACCGCATCGCTGAAGCGGTCGCAAACGCAGCGCTTGCGGAGGATGAGATCATCATCAATATCCAAGCCGACGAGCCCTTTTTCGAGAGCGAAAATTTGATTAAATTTAAAGATTTCGCCAACACTATGATCACGCAAAAGGGCGCATTTATGGCGAGCTGCTACAAATACATAAGCCAGCAGGCGGCAGAGGATCCGAATTTAGTCAAGCTAGTGCTTGATAACGCAGGCTTTGCGATCTATTTTTCGCGCTCGCTCATCCCCTATCCACGCGCGGCATGCGAGTGCTACCTCGGACACATCGGTATCTACGCATACAGCGTGCGAAATTTAAAGCGGTTTTGCGCCCTGCCCGCCTCAGCGCTGGAAGATACCGAAAAACTCGAGCAGCTTCGCGCCATAAGCGCGGGCGAGAAGATCGCGATGCTTGGGATCGAAACTGCGAGCATCGGCATCGACACGCCGGCTGATTACGAGCGCGCGCTAAAGGAGTTCGGAAATGGAATTTGATCGCGCCTTTTTAAGCACTAAATTTAAAGCGAGCGGACCCACAAAATTTAACGATAACGAGCTACGCGGCACGGAATTTGGGATGCAGGGGTCTGCCGCGGAGCGTAAAATTCTAATGGCGCATGAAATTCTAATGGCACACGGAATTTTAAAATTTAAAGATGCGAGCGCAAGATGAATTACGATGAATACAGATCCGCAGTAGATACGCTAAATGCGTGGGCGCGAGCATATTACACCGACGATAAACCGATCGCAAGCGACGAGGAGTACGATGAGCTTTATTCGCAAGCGGAGAAATTCGAGCAGCAAAATCCTACGCTCGCGCTGCCCTACTCGCCTACACGGCGAATCGGAGGCGCGATCAGCGAGGGCTTTTCTAAGCTCGCTCACGGCGCGCAGATGTGGTCGATGGAGGATATTTTCGACGACGCGGATCTTTTAGCGTGGCTAGCTCGCGGCGAGAAGAGCGGCGCACAGTTTTACGTCGAGCCGAAATTTGACGGCGCGAGCTTAAATTTGACCTACGAAGGCGGTGTGCTGATAAGCGCGGCGACGCGCGGCGACGGGCTTATAGGCGAGGACGTGACGCAAAACGCAAGAGCGATCAAATCGGTGCCGCTTCAGATCCCCTACGCGGGAAGGATCGAGATCCGCGGCGAGACGCTGATCGCCAAGAGCGATTTTGACGCGCTAAACGACGAGCGCGCCGCAAACGGCGAGAGCTTGTTTTCAAACCCGCGCAACGCCGCTGCAGGCAGCCTAAGGCAGCTGGATAGCGCGATCGTAGCGAAGCGGAAGCTAAAATTTATCCCGTGGGGAGTGGGCGAGCATTCCTTAAGCTTTGCGCTGCACTCGCAGATAATGGAGTTTGTGCGTAGCCTTGGTTTTTTACGCGACGAGTTTTGCCGCATCTGCAAGAGCGCGAGCGAGATCAGGAGTGCGTACGAGGCGCTGCATAGCATGCGTGCGAGCAAAGACCTGATGCTTGACGGCATGGTAATCCGCGTAAACGAGCTTTCAAAGTGCGCGCAGATGGGCTATACGGTGAAATTCCCGCGCTTTATGGTCGCGTATAAATTTCCTGCGGTCGAAAAGGTAACGCGGCTACGCGAGATCAATCTGCAGGTCGGCCGCACCGGCGCGGTAACCCCCGTAGCCGTCGTAGATAGCGTAAATATCGACGGCGCGAACGTTTCAAACGCGACGCTTCATAATTTCGACGAGATCGCGCGACTTGGGCTGATGAAAAACGATTTTGTAGGCATCATCCGTAGCGGCGACGTGATCCCGAAGATCACGAGCGTTTACAAACAGCGCAGAGACGGCACGCAGAGCGAAATTTCGCGCCCCGATCGCTGCCCGGTTTGCGACGAGAAATTGCTTGACGAAGGCGCGCTCATAAAGTGCCAAAACCTCGATTGCAAAGCGCGCGTGATAGGCTCGCTGATCTATTTCTGCTCCAAAAAATGCATGAATATCGAAGGGCTAAGCGACGCGACGATCACGCAGCTTTTTGAAAGCGGCAAAATTTCAAAGATCAGCGACATTTACGCCCTCGGCGCGCAGGACTTGGCGGATCTTGAGGGCTTTGCGGATAAAAAAATTTCAAATCTTTTGGGCGCGATAAATGCGAGCAAAAACGCGCCGCTTGAGCGCTTCATCGCTTCTTTGGGGATCGAACACATCGGCGAAGTGGCCGCGCGCAAGATCGCCGCGGCATTCGGGCAGGATTGGCTAGATGCGAGCGAGGATGAAATTTTGCGGCTGGAGGGCTTTGGAGAGGCGATGGCAAGGAGCCTAGCGGAGTTTTGCAAGATAAATCGCGAAAAAATTCTAAATTTAAGCGAAATCATCACGCCTCGCGCGCCCCAGATGCAGACCGTCAAAAGCGCCTTCACGGACCGCAGCGTCGTCATCACCGGCACGCTCAGTCGTCCGCGCGACGAGTTTAAGGCTAGGCTTTTGGCGATGGGCGCGAAGGTGCAGGGCTCGGTATCGGCAAAGACCGACTTTGTGCTTGCAGGCGCAGAAGCAGGCTCCAAGCTGCAAAAAGCCCACTCGCTTGGCGTGCGGGTAATCGACGAAAGCGAGTTTGAAGCGCTTGCGAGCTTGGCGACGCCCGGTGCAAATTCACCCGGCAAGAGAGAGCCCCAAACGCTTGCGGGGAGCGGCGAGTGAAGGTATTTTGTTTGGCGCCAAACCCGCACGCAAACGGCGCAGGGTTAAATTTCAAAAGCAACCTTCATCCTGCGGCGCTTATATCTTTTACAAGGCGCGAGAATTTTAAAAATTTTGTAGCGCACGAGCAAGCGGCAAGAGCAAAAGCGATAAATCGAGCGGTCGATGTAAGATCGCTGGGCTTCAAGGCATGTGCAAAAGCGGCAAACCGAGAGGCGGTTTCTGCGAAGCGCGCGGGCCCCACTTGTCGCGACGCTAAAACGGCGGGCGCGATGCCGATAGATGCGGCTGTAAGCGAGAATATCTCAAATTTTGCGCCGCTCAAACACTGCGCCGATAGGAAAAATTTTAAAATTTTCGCTAGCGGAGAGATAAAATTTGCAACGCACGGCGAGCCAAAATTTACAATGCGCAGTATGGCTAAATTTACGGCGTACAGCCGGCTGAAATTTGAGCCGCGTAGTACTGCTGCACGAGACTTTGCTATGCGCGATAAAATTTTAAACTCAAGCTCGCGCAAAAACTGCGTGAGCTTTAAGATTTCATCGCGACGCGGAGGAAAAGCAAAATGAGATTTGATCTGCTCGTCGCAAATACGCTTAAAATCAGCAGAAATCAGGCTGCCGCGCTAATAAAACAGGATAAAATTTTGCTACGAGGCGCCGTGCAAAACAGGCCCTCTGCGCAGATCGCGCCCGAGCAGAGCGGCGAAATCAGCGCGACCGATCAAATTTACGTAAGCAGGGGCGCGCTCAAGCTTGCGGGCTTTTTGGATGAGCTCGCCGAAAACGGGCTTTTGGCAAGCTGCGGCGCAAAATCGCCTAACTCGGCAGCAGAAATTTCAAAGCCGTATAGCAACGCAAAGAGCGCGGATAGCAAAGCGGCAGCGACGCAAAGAGCGGGCGAAGTAACGACCCAAATTTCAAGCGTCGATTTTGCGACTACGGATAAAATTTTAGGCGCGAATGAGGCTGATAAAATTCCAAGCGCGGCTGTCGCGACGACAAAGAGCGCGAAAGCGACTACCGAGGCGATCCGTACCGCAAAAACTAGCGCCGATACGGCGGAGCTTTTACAAACCGGTACAGGCAAGCAAACAGTGGAATTTTTACAGACGAGCGCAGACGCCGAGATGGCAGAGATTTTAAATGCGGCGAAAGCCTCCAAATCGGGCGGCAAGGTGGGCGCGTGCCGCAACGAAGGCGGCGCGGAGCTGGTACAAACAAAACCATCGCAAAAAGATATTTTAAATTTAGCGGGAGCCGATGTTTTGGACGTGGGCAGTAGCACCGGCGGGTTCGTGCAGATTTTACTGCAGCGCGGCGCAAAGAGCGTGACCGCGCTTGACGTCGGCAGCTCGCAGCTAAGCGAAATTTTGCGGCGCGATCCTCGCGTGATCGTGTGCGAAAACACCGACATCAGGGAGTTTGCAAGCGAGAAGAAATTTGATCTCATCACCTGCGACGTGAGCTTTATCTCGCTAAATTTGATCTTAAAAAGTCTCGCGAGCCTCGCGAAAAGCGCCCTCATCGTGCTATTTAAGCCGCAATTCGAGGTAGGCGCAGAGGCTAAGCGAAATAAAAAAGGTGTGCTCAAGGATGAAAAAGCGGTGCGCGCCGCACGGGCGAAATTTGAGCAGCTATGCGCCGAGCTGGGGCTGGCCGTGCTATATGCCAGCGCCTGCAAAATCGCGGGCAAAGAGGGAAATAGGGAATTTTTCTATCTTCTAAAAAGGATGAACGATGAAATTTAAAAACTTAATTATATTGGCGTTTTGCGCGCTATTTTTGGGCTCATGCGCCAAAAGCCTAAGCCCAAAAGCGCCGCTGGTAAAAAACTTCGACATCGCTAAATTTAGCGGCGGCTGGTATGAGATCGCTCGTATGAAGGGCGGCGGCGATCTGCAAAACACCGCGTACGAGTGCTTCATCGATAAAAACTCCACGATCAATCTTCTAAAAACCGCCAAAACAAGCTCGGGCAAAATCGAAAACGAGCAGCACGTGTTGGAGTTTGCAGGCGATAAAAACGTAGGCCTGCTCTATCAAAAAGGCCTAATTTCCGACTCCCTCTACCGCGTGGCGCAGGTGGACGGCGACTATCGCTACGCCCTGATCTTCGGCGCCGATACGAGCGAGCTTTACATCCTCTCGCGCACCAAAACCCTGCCCGAGCCGATCCGCATCCTATATCTCAAAAAGGCGAAGCATAGCGGTTACGACACCAAAAAAATTATCTGGACGAAGCAAAAGTAATGGCTAATCAAAAATCAGGCAAAGACCATACAGAGGCTTCGCTACGGAATTTTAAAGAGCAAAATTTCGTATCGCAGAATTCCAGCTTGAAAAATTTTACGGAACAGAATTTCACAAGCAATGGAGAAAATTCATCTCAAAATATCAAACATACAAGGCAAGAGCTCAGTGAAAATAAAACCGACGATGCGCACCGCGCAGATGAAGCAGACACCGACGCCGCTTGCAGTAACGAAACGGCTTATGGCGGCACTTGCGGCAATGGCGTAGACGCGCAAGCCCAGGGCATGCTTCCTGCTTGTGCGGAAGTACTGCGTGCGCGCCTAAGCGAGCAGTTCGCACGAGGCGAGATTTTCGCAACGCTACAAAGCGCAAACCGCGATGACGTGTGCGCCGTAGCGATCGGCAACTTCGATGGCATGCACCTTGGGCATCAAAAATTATTTGAGCGCCTAGGTGAGCACGGCGCGATAATCGTAATCCTAGCAGGTGGTGGCACGAAGCTAACCCCTTTTGCGTCGCGGCAGGCTTTTACGGACAAAAAGACTTTTTATTGCGATCTACGCGCTATCAAAAGCCTTAGCGGAGACGAATTTATCGCACTTTTAAGGCAGAATTTCATAAATTTACAAAAAATTGTCGTCGGCGAGGACTTTAGATTTGGGCGTGATCGGGCGTGGGACGTGGAATTTTTAAGGCGCGAATTTCGCGGGCAAACCTGCGTCGTAGGGGAGTTTTGCTTAAGCGGCGGTGGCGTGCATTCAAGCAGGATCAAAGAGCTTTTATCGCGCGGACGGTGCGAAGAGGCGGCGGAACTTTTGGGGCGAGATTACGAGATCTGCGGGCGGATCGTGCGCGGTCAGGGGCGCGGGGCGCGGGAGTTTGTAGCGACGCTAAATCTTGATGCGAGCGGCTATTTTATGCCAAAAAGTGGCGTGTATGCGAGCCTAACGCGCGCCGGAAGCAAGGAATTTGCAAGTGTGAGCTTCTTGGGGCACAGGCTTAGCACCGACGGAGCTTTTGCGATTGAAACGCACATTTTAGGAGACTTTTCAGGCTTTGAGGCGGGTTTAAATTCCGCGCAAGATCACGCGCCGTGCTGCGGGGGGCAAGCCGCACATTCTGCGCGAAATTTAGATGAAATTTCGGCGTGTAATTCAGTAGAAATTTCTACACAAAATTTTGCGGCGAGCGAGAGCTTGGACGCCGAAAATAAAATTTTAGAGGCTGCGGACAAAAACAGCGGCGCGAAATTTGCTTGCGTGAAATTTATAAAGTTCCTACGTGAAAATCGCAAATTTAGCGATCTAGCGCAGCTTAAAGAGCAGATTTTAAAAGACGTTTCAGAGGCGGAGGCGATACTACGAAGCCGTAAATTTTAATCTACGGCTTGTAAGCTTAAAAACGAAATTTGCGGGCTGTACGCTTGATTTGATGCGTCTGCCCGCGTTTTGCATCTACGGCGCATTATATTAGCCGTCTGCGATGTCATATGGGAAGTGCGCACAAAAGCGGCGCGCAAGCCGATAAAAAGTCGTTAAATTTTAACGGTGCACCGCCTGTAGGGCTTTAACGCACCTTGAGCTTGGGTTTATGCAAGACTAGGCAAGTGCAAGCTGCGCTGAGAATCGAGGGCGATAAAAAATTTTAGTTGCGCTGCGAAGCTTTAAAATTTAGCAGGGATAAGCTGCCGAGCAAGAGCCAAGCGGCTAAATTATGCGCATAGTCAAACGTAAATTTTACCAAGCGCCTCCATTTACGGCGCATAAAATCGCAAAATGGGCGCGAAATTCTACCAATGGAGCTTTGACTATGCTTTTAGTTTAAGTTAGTAATTAAAGAATTTAAAGAAGCTGTTTTAGCAGTGCGAGATTTGGTGGCGTAAAATTTAATGTTGAGAAATTATAAGCCCGCTAAATACGGCGCAAAATTTTAAGGATGTATTCGCGCGGTGCGGAATTTTAGGGTCTGCCAAGCAAGACGTGAAATTTAATCATGCATCGAGCATATCCGGGCTAGAAGTTGGGCGCAAACTGGGATGCAGCTCGCTTGCATCAAAAGTGCTCATGCTGCGTTTAAAATTTAGGTATGCTTACACGCGGGGCAAACTAAGCACAAAAATTCCATGCGTAGCGGTCGCAAATCGAGTGTCGTGCAAGCGCAGGAAGCACGGCGTGAGAATTCTGCGCTTAGCATGCGCAGGAAGTATAAATCGAGTGCTGTGCGAATAGCGAAACTAAAAGGAAATGGATGAAAGACGAAATTTTTAAAGAGCCTATCAAAAAACAGTTTGAGTTCGACGCCAGCGTCGCGTCGGTTTTCGACGATATGATCGGCCGCAGCGTGCCGTTTTACGAGGCGAGTACGCGGCTTAGCAGCGAGCTTTTGGCGCGGATACTGCCGCAAAAGGCACGCGTGATCGATCTTGGCTGCTCGACTGCGACCGCGCTGCTGGCGCTGTTTGCGCTGCGCCCAGATCTACGGCTGTGCGGCATCGACAGCTCGGAGGCGATGATACAAAACGCTCGCGCTAAGGCGGCGGCGTTCGGCGCCGAGCTCGAGCTTAGCGTATCGGACGTGCTGGATGCGAGCCTCGCAGACTGCGACGCCGTGATTTTAAACTACACCCTGCAGTTCATCAGGCCGCCGCGTAGGGCTGCGCTCGTGAGTAAAATTTACGACGGATTGCGCGAGGGCGGGGTTTTGATCTTTAGCGAAAAGATCGTCTACGAAGAGCCTGCGCTGGCGCGCCGGATGATCGAAATTTACGAGGATTACAAGCGCGCGCAGGGCTACTCGCGCTACGAGATCGCGCAAAAACGCGAGGCGCTTGAAAACGTGCTAGTGCCCTACACCGAGGCGGAAAACCGCGCCTTGGCGCTAAGCGCGGGCTTTAAGCGCGTCGAGAGTATCTTTAAGTGGGCAAATTTTATGAGCTTCGCGGCGTTTAAATAAAAGTTCAAATTGCAAGAAGCAAAATTATTTTTAAAAAATTCCAAAAAATGAAATTTTATACTCGCCGTATTTTTCAGGCGATACGGCAAGGATTTTTATCTAAATTCTTTGGAATTTTATAATTAAATTTTGATGCAGATTAGATGATCCAAACAGCGCGAATGTATAATTCTAGCGATATGCGAGACGGCACAGATAAAATTTATCGCCGCTCGTAATTTCAAAATTCCGTCGCGGATGTGAACTACGCAAATTATTAGAATTCGGCAAAATTTCAAAATTTCTATGAAATTTTAAAATTTCATAATCCAAACAGAATTCATAAATTTTACAAAAAATTCAAAAATTGAAAAAGTGTAGCCGTCTAAAATTTCGGGTATAAAAAAAGCGCCCGCCGTATGACGGACGCCGTGTATAAATCGCAGTGACGAAATAAACGCCGCCACGAGCAAAAAAGCTTATTTATCTCTTAAATTTAACTCGCTAACGAGCTTGGAGTAAACTGCGTAGTCTTTGTTTTTAAGATATTTCATCATCCTTTTGCGCTGACCTACTAGCTTTAGCAGTCCTAAGCGAGATGAAAAATCTTTCGGATTTGCTTGCAAATGAGTGGTAAGAAGCGTGATCCTCTCGGTAAGAAGCGCAATTTGCACCTCCGCAGAACCTGTATCTTTCTCTCTTCTAGCGAATTTCGCAACTATCTGTGCTTTTTGAGCCGTGTCTAAAGCCATGATGACCTCCTGATCGGTAAAATAGGAAGCGATTATACTTAATTAACCTAAATTTTTGCTTTCTTTGTGTAAAATGCACGCTTTGACACCAAAGGAGAAAATAAATGCTTTTTACAAAAGCAAGCGAATACGCCCTGCTTTCAATGATCTGTATCGCGGGCAAGGAGGAATCGATGGATGTCGATTCGATCTCTAACGAGCTTGGAATTTCACGCAGCTTTTTGGCTAAAATTTTACAAAATTTGGCTCGCGCGGGACTTTTGAATTCCTTCAAAGGCGCTAAGGGCGGCTTTGTACTCGCGCGCAATGCGGACGAGATCACGCTAAGCGAGATCATCAAAAGCGCCGAAAGACGCAAGGCGACGGTATTTGACTGCACCGCCGAGGGGATCGACGCCTGCCCGAACGGTCGCACGCTATGCCGCGTCAATCTAATGTTCAGCGAGCTTCAAGAGAAAGTCGATGAGTATATGGATACGATCACGCTAGCAGACGTCATCGGCAAAGAACGCAAATGAAAATATATCACCTAAGCCACACCGATCTAGACGGCTACGGCGCGCAGTTCGTCGCGGCGCACTACTTGACGGACGTGGAATTTTTCAACGCCAACTACGGCAAGGAGATAAACGAAAAATTTGATCTCATCCTCGCTAGTATCGACGAGCGGCTCGCTGCAGACGCGGACGAGAAAAGCCTAGTTTTGATCACCGATCTAAATTTGCTGCCCGCGCAATGCGAGAAATTTAGCGGCGAGCTGGCACGTCGCAACGCTCGCATGATCCTTTTAGATCATCATCAAAGCGGACTTGAGTGCGCGAAAAAATTCCCGTGGTATTTTTTGGACTCTTCGCGCTGCGCCACGAAGATCACCTATGATTTTTTCAGCGCGATGTTCGGCGGCAAGACGCGGCTGGATAAACTCGTGCGCGTCGTAAATGCCGTGGATATCTGGCTAAAGGATGAAAGCGAGTTTGAGCTCGGCAAGGTCTGCCTCGGCATGGTCTCGGGCGCGAAAGAGATCAACAAGATCATGTTCGAGCGGGAGAGCAGGGATTATATCTTTTACTTGCTAGAAAAAATTTTTAAATTTCAAGACGAACCAGATGCACACATCGCGCTAGATAGCGCACTGCACGGCATAAAGAAAGAATTTTTTAAAAGCGAGCGCGACGATACGCTAAGCAATCTCGTCTCGCACTTCGTAGTCAATCGCCTAAGCGCGCAAAAGCAGCGCTTCGAGATCAGCTACCTCGATCAAAAGGGCATTTTGACCTACAATATCGGCAACGTAAGCGTCATCGGCAACGACTTTTTGACGCAAAACCCCGATGTCGATTTTTTCATCGACGTAACGAGCAAAAAAACGCTCAGCTTCCGCGCTGACGGCAAGATCGACGTTAGCGAAATGGCAAAGCTGCTCCTGGGCGGCGGCGGGCACGTAAACGCAAGCGGCGGGATGTTTGCAGGCTTTAAGGATGCGAGCTCGTACGAAGCCGTAAAGGCGCAAATCGTGGGTCTAATCGAGAAAAAAACTCAAATTTCAAAGGAAGAAGATGAAAACTAATGACGAAAAAATCGCCGAGCAGGACCTCATCTACGAGATCAACATCCTGCTTGACGCGATGCTGCTTTATGCGGGCATCAAGCGCGAGCGGCTCGCCGATGCGGCGCAGCTATACATCGAAAATATCGACACGGTGCTTGCGAACTCGGACGCTAGCGGTGCAGACGAGGTGATCGCCGTTGTCGAGTTTTTGCGTAGCAAACACGCGGAGCTATTCGAAAACAAGGACTAGCTCGCGAAATTTTAAGCGAAATTTTGCGAGCTAGAATTTTACGAAGCGCAAACTTGCGGAGTAGAATTTCATCGAGCGTAAAATTTATAAAGCGAGAAATCTGCGAGATAAAATTTTACGAAATAGAATTTCTAAAATGCGGAATACGGAATTTTACGGCTTAGATTTAAAATTTTAAAATTTAGCAAGCATGTTTTGCAAATAAAATTTTATGGCATGGCAGTTGCAGAATTTAATTTTAAAATTTTATTCTGTCAAACAAGAGCAAAATTTCAAGGCTTAGAATTTAAGCTAAGAAATTCCGCGCAATAGCAAATTTAAAATTTTAAGTGCATTTTGCGGCACGGAATTTTGCAAAAAATTTTAGACAACGCGTGGCAGCTTTGCTTAAAATTCTAATCTAGGCTTCGCGCAGAATTTGCATCAAAACTCCGCGCGGAATTTTGTGCTCAACTAAGGCGCAAAATTTAAATATAAAGGCTAAATCTTTGCTTGCCAGTGCGGCGCAAAGATTGCGCAGATTGCGGAATTTTAAATTTAAAAGCACGATTCTGCCGTCTAAGGTCAAAGAAATAGCATAGCACCTAAGCTTGCTGAAATGACAAAGCTCGCTTTGAAAGAAAAGGAGAATTTTATCTGCAAAAGCGCAAAGATGGCATTTTAAGATACTTTTATTGTTTCTAAGCGAAAAAGATCCGCGCTGGAGGCTTTTAAGCAAGCGCGCTTGATAAAATATTATCGCTAGATATGGCGCAGGTGCAAGTAAATACGCCCAAATGCGGCGAATAAAACTAACGTGGCGCTTCTAACGTCGCAAAGCCAGGCATAGTAAAATAAAAAGCTTGGGCTGAGCGTTTAGAAACAAAATATCGCGAAATAAGACGCCTGCAAAGCAAGGTGCCTATAAGATGAAGCGTCGTAAAATAGAATAGAAAGCAATGTGTCGATAAAATAGACACCGCGAAGCAAAATTTCGTAGCAGTAACGCAGGACGCGATTAAATTTTAAGCAGACGTCGCACTAAATTTTGAAATTTTATGAATTTAAAACTTTATGAAAGGATAGAAATGAAAAAGATTTTTTTGTTTGCATGTCTCATGCTTTTGGGTTCGCAGCTTTTCGGCGACGATAAGGTATATCGCCTAAGACTTGCTAGTACGTGGGAGGCGACTACGCCCGTTTTGGGCGCTGCCGCCGAGGATTTTAAAAACTATGCCGAAAGCCTTAGTGGCGGCAGGCTTCAGATCCGCATCGATACGCCGAGCAAGCACAAGGCAAGCTTTGGCGTATTCGACTTCGTCAAAAGCGGTCAATACGATCTAGGATATACTTCGCTTTATTATTATAAAGGCAAAGACGCCAAAACTATGCTCTGGACGGCGGTGCCTTTCGGTATGACTACTGATGAGCAGCACGCGTGGTATTACTATGGTGGTGGGCGAGAGCTTAACGATAAGATGTTCGCGCAATACGGCATGAAGACCTTTTTGATGGGATCTACCGGCATGCAAATGGGCGGCTGGTTTAAAAAAGAGATCAACTCGGTCGCAGATTTGCAAGGGCTTAAATTCCGCATACCGGGGCTAGGCGGAGAGGTGATGAGCAAGCTGGGTGCCACTATAAACACGGTGCCTACGGGCGAGCTATTTATGGCGTTAGAAATGGGTACGATCGATGCGGTCGAGTGGGTAAGCCCTGTCTATGATATGCCACTTGGATTTCATAAAGTGGCTAAATACTACTACACAGGTTGGCAAGAACCCATGGGAGACTGCCAGCTGCTGGTAAATCAAAAGGCGCTAGAGAAGCTGCCTGCGGATCTTCAAGCGGTCTTAGAGGCTGCAGCAAGACTTGCCGGAGAGAACTTCCAAAATAAGGGCTTTTACGAAAACGCTCGCATTTGGGCGGAGCTAAAAGCGCAGTTTCCGGACGTGCAAGTGCGTGACTTCCCTGCGGACGTGATAGCCGCGCTTAAAAAAGCAACGAATGAAATCTTAGACGAGGAAGCGGCGAAAGATCCGATGTTTAAAGAGATCCTAGACAGCCAGCGCGCATTTTTGAAAATCGGTAGAGAATGGAATAAAATAAGCACCGTAGCCTACATAAATAACGTAAGCGGTATCGCGGGCGAAAGCATAGCAAATCCAATCTCCGCAGGCTCTAGCGGTGCGACGAGCTCAGATTCTGCAAGTAGCGAAAATCACGGCGCTGCGAGCGATTCTAACACGACGGACGGCAAAAATTTAGGCGCGACAAAGTAAAGCGGGCGCTGCGAGCGATAAAAATTAAGGCGCGACGAACAGACCGGCACAATAAGTAACTCAGGTGCGACAAGCGGCTAAAATTCTAACTACTTTTAATAAAGTAGATGGAATTCTGCCGCAGCAGCTTTGGCGCAATAGCTTTAACATCGCAAGCGGCGCGATCTAGCGCAGCAAAGGGCTCCCGCGTGAAATAGAACGCCAAAAATACGCGATAAAATAAAATTCTAAAAATTCCTAATTCCAAGCACGACAGAATTCGGAATTTTAAATCTAAAATTTTAAAATCAAAATTTATGGATTTCAGACGAAGCGCGAAGCTACTCAGCTATGCTAGAAACCGGCATTTGCGACCATTAAGACTAAAAGCCGCGTCTAGCGCTTTAAAAGCCCATGAGCCTTTTGCATTTATATATTAAAATCACAAAAATTGCATTTGCGTTATTAAAATTATGGCATTTATTGGCAATATAGGCTAATTCGCATAAAATCAGCCTGCGCGCGTTAAAATTTAATCAATAATGTAATTTGGCAAGACTTGTCGCGATAAAATAGTCTTATTATCATGCTTATCTTTAAAATTTACTCTATTATGCCGCTCTGATTAAGACTAAATTTATTAGGATTTGATAAATCACGAACGGCTGATCTCTTGCAGCCGCATCTATTAACGCAATAGCAGATAAATTTCAACTGCCCTCTTATCGATAGTGCAACTACGCAAAAAAAGCGTATTAAAATACCGCGAAATTTATTGAATTCTTGAAATTTTTGATCTTTAAAATACTGCAAGACGGCTAGATCGCCAAAATTTCATATTATTTGAATTGATTGTTAAAAAGTAGATTCGGGAGCATAGCCCCGAATCTACGGATAAGATTAAATTCTTAGAATTTAATCGGATGGTGGTGGAAGTCGTCGTAAACGACTTTATTGGTTTGAAATTTAATGCGCTTAAGCTCGCGGATACGCAAAAATTCCTCTTCGTCGATCTTTTTGATCTGAATCGCTGCCTTAAACGTAGGCGTTTTGGCAATTAGATCCCAGCCGCCGCTGGTTAGCTCGTTGCAGCAGCTTTCCCAATAGTGATAAGACATCTGAATGATACCATCCATTATACAATCGGTGATGTCCGCCTTGATCGCGATATAGCCGTAGCGGCTCCACGCGACGATGAAATCGCCCTGCGAAATTCCATATCGCTCGGCGAGTTTCGGATTCATTTCCGCAATCGGTCCTATCGCGTCGCCGCCCTGCTCGACGGTCTTAGAGCGCCTAGTCATCGCGCCTCCCGCGTACTCGTAAACCTTACGCGTAGTTAGAAGCTGGATTGGGAACTCTGCATCGGTCTTCTCGTCCACGGAGCCCGCCATTACAGGATAATCTTTCGGCATATTCATACGCTTTGTGAATTCCTCTTTGGCGCTTTCGATCTTGCTCTTATCATCCACAAATAGAACTGGGACGAAATTTCCTTTACCGTCCGGGGTAAAGAATTTTTTATCAAGGTACAATGCAGGTCCGCCCATAGAATTCTCATCAGGGCACGGCCAGTGAAGTCCGTGGTATTTTTTGATGCGGTAATAGCTCATTCCGCCGTAGTTGTGTGGAGCTACCCTGCGCACCTCTTCCCAAATCTGCTCTGGAGATTGGAATGTGAAATAATCCCCTAGTCCTAGGCGTCTGGCAAGCTCGCAGATGATAGCCCAGTCTTGTCTAGCTTGTCCCGGAGGGGCAACTACAATCTCACTATGCTGTACGCGGCGCTCGGCATTAGCATAAGTGCCCTCCTTCTCGCCGCTGCAAGCTCCAGGAAGCACGACATCTGCTTTGCGGCTCGTCTCGGTTAAGAAAATATCTTGGATCACATACATCTCTACCTGCGAAATCGCGCGCAAGAAGTGGTTTGCGTTCGGATCGGTCATAACCGGGTTTTCGCCCATCGTCCAGAAGAATTTTACCCTACCATCAAGAATTGCGTCAGGCACTTCGGTTTTATGAATACCGATCTTGCCATTTAGATGACCTTTCGGCAAATTCCACTGGCGCTCAAACCAATCACGGGCACTCTCGTCGGTTACAGCTTTATAGCCGGTAAATACGTTAGGAAGCATTCCCATATCGCAGCAGCCTTGGACGTTTTCTTGTCCACGGATCGGTAGATCACCGCTTCCAAGCTCGCCCACATTGCCCGTTACAAGCATTAAATTTGAAATGTCGCAGACCGCGCCCACGCCGTGGTTGAAGTGAGTTACACCCATCCCGTGCGTGATAACCGCAGGTCGCGTAGTAGCGTAAATTCTAGCCGCTTTTCTAATATCCTCGGCGTTTAGCCTAGTGTATTTAGCTACGGCCTCAGGCGAATAATCCTTAACCGCCTCTTTTACATATTCAAAACCCTTGGTGTATTTCTCAACGAATTCGTGATTTACCAAATCCTCGTCGATAATAGCATGGATTAAAGCGTTTATAACCGGGATATTATGCTCCGGCTCAAGCTGGAGGTGGATATCTGCGCGATTTGCAAATTCCGTCTTAACCGGGTCAATGACGATGAGTTTGGCGCCTCTATTTAGCGCTCTTTGAACGTGCATAGCTACGATCGGGTGACCATTTTCCGGGTTTGAGCCGATCATCATAATGCAGTTGCTGTGAGTTCCGATCTCCGTGAAGCTATTTGTAGCCGCTCCGTTACCGATTGTTTTGGCAAGACCTGCCACAGTCGGAGCGTGTCAAATGCGCGCGCAGTGATCGATATTATTCGTGCCTAAAATTCTAAGTAGCTTCTGCGCTACGTAGTTATCCTCATGCGTACAGCGTGCGGAATAGTTTCCGGCTATCGCGTCAGCGCCGTATTTTTCTTTAACCTCGAGCATCTTTTTAGCAACCAAATCAAGCGCTTCGTCCCAGCTAGCCTCGACCAAATCGCCATCTTTACTAAATTTGCCATTCTTTTTACGAATTAGCGGAGTAGTAAGTCTATCTCTAGAGCCTACGTAATTCCATCCGTAATAACCTTTCAAACATAAACAACCCTGATTTACGGGGTTGTCGCTTACGCCGGTTGCGGATTTGATATAATTGTCTTCCGCAGTCAGCTCAATTTGACAGCCTGTGCCACAATAAGGGCATATGACCTTGCCTTTATTCGCCATATTTTCTCCTTTCGAAAATACTAAACATGCAAAATTACCATATATGCAATTTCGGCACAATTATATAAATTCTTACCTAAAATAAAATTGAAATTTTGCCTTAAGCAAAAAGAATTTTTTCAATTATAATTAGGAGTAAGTTGGGGTAATTTCAGTAGCAATTTAAATTTTAAAATATACTTTAATACTGATATACTAGACTTTTAAAGCAAATAATCAATGAACCGGTTTAAAAAAGAAATTAGTTTTTAAATTTAAGCTTTTAAAGCAAATTTATCAAATAAATTCCAAATATCGTCAGATAAATGACGGAATTTTTTTACGGACTTAAATATAATTACACCAAAATTTTTAGTAAAAAATTTTTAAAATTCCTTAAGTCAAGGAGAAAGGTATGAAACAACATAAATTTGTAATCTGCGATTACAAACGATGTATCGGTTGCACGACGTGCATGGCAGCCTGTTACTCAAGTGCCTACGAGCGCGGTAAGCTTGCTAAATCGCGACTTACCGTGCTTAGACAGGCTTACGGCGTTATGCCTACGCAGTGCAGGCAGTGCGATGACGGACCATGCGCAAATGTCTGCCCTACCGGTGCGCTTCGCTTCGATAATAACTATATCGAATTACACGAAGAAATTTGCATCGGATGCAAGATGTGTGCGCTCGCCTGTCCTTATGGCGCGATCAGCCCGAATGCCGAGCTTATGCCGTCAGTAAATTATGCGGTCGAACCGAAGTATTATCTCGAGATCGAAAGCCAAGCGGGTGCCAAAAGCACCGCCATCAAATGCGATCTATGCAACGGACGCGAGAACGGTCCTGCATGCGTCGAGGTTTGCCCAACCAGCGCTATCATTATGATAGATCCTAAAGAGGGTAAGCATAAATTGGGCTTTGCGATAGACTACGATGCGGCTAATGCTTTTGCAAAAGACGTATTAAACGGCGAAATCAGTTGCGTCGCCAAAAAAGAAGGAGGCGCAAAATGATAAGCGTCTATACTTTATTTATCGTCAGTGCAGTAATTAGTATCCTTTTATACTGCGCTCCAAAAACTGCCGTTAAGGTGGGATTTGGATTAGGTGCTATCAGCTGTTTTTACGCGATGTGTCATTTCGTAGCCAATATGGGCGTAAGCGATAGCTTCGTTTTGGGCGGCACTTTCTTATATGCGCCAAAATTTGCTTTAAGTCCGCTTGGAAATTTCTTCAGCTTCGTAGTCGTTTTTATAGGCTTTGCAAGCAGCGTTTACGGTATGAGCTATGCTGAGGAATATATCGGAAAGGCAAATATCGGCGTTTTTGCATGTTTATTTAATACCTTCATCTTATCTATGCTTTTAGTCATCAGTGCGGATAATGTATTTTGCTTCGCTGTTTTATGGGAGCTTATGACGCTAATCTCGTCATTTCTAATCATAGTAAACGATGGCAAAGGCACGCTCAAAGCTGTTATGGTATATCTAGGTATAGCGCAGATCGGTGCATTTTGTATAACCTGTGGATTACTCATCATTGCAAACTACGCAGGAAGCTTCGAATTTGCGGAGTGGGGAAAAGTAAATATGCCGATGGGCGCTTCCGTGGCTGCTTTCGTGCTATTTTTGGTCGGCTTCGGCTCAAAAGCGGGAATGTGGCCTTTTCACGTTTGGCTACCGCAAGCTCACCCTGCGGCTCCGTCAAACGTCTCCGCGCTAATGAGCGGCGTTATGATTAAAGTAGCGCTCTTTACGCTTGTTAAATTTACGCTATTTTTGCCACTAAGCATTTATTTTGGGCTTGCAGTTTTGATCCTAGGAGCAGCCAGCTCGCTTTTTGGCGTTTTATACGCGTTGTGCCAGCACGACTTTAAAGCACTTCTTGCGTACCACTCGGTTGAAAATATCGGCATTATCTTGCTGGGTCTTGGCACCGGAATTTACGGCGTCGCAGCAGGCAATGTAACGCTAGCCGCAGTCGGATTTTTAGCAGGCTGCTACCACGTAGTAAACCACGCGATATTCAAAGGCTTGCTATTCTTATGCGCGGGCTCTGTAATCCACGCTACTCATACGCAAAATATGGACGTGCTAGGAGGGCTAGCTAAAAAAATGCCTCTAACCGCTATCGGTATGTTTATCGGTATCATGGGTATCGCAGCGCTTCCTCCGGTAAACGGCTTCGTTTCAGAGTGGTTTACCTATCAAGGAATGCTTCAAGGCGCTAAGGAAAGCGGAATTTTCATCAGATACGCTTTCTCGCTAGCAGTAGTCGCTCTTGCACTTACCGGCGTTTTGGTCGGTATGCACCTTAAGCTTTATGCGGTAATCTTTGCAGGAACCCCGAGAGATGAAAAAATTTGGGAAAATGCAAAAGAAAGTCCTCTTGGGATGGTTTTAGGAATGATCATACTGATGATAGGCTGCGTGGGATTTGGTGTAGGCGCACACTTCATAGTCGATTACATCATGCAGGCGGTAAATTCTATCACTTCCAATAGCGGGTATGTTGCAAGCCTAGGCGCTTCGTCAATCACTTCGCCTTTGGGAAGTATCGTCTCAACTCCTCTTATTGCAGTGATTTTGTGCTCTACAATGCTGCTTCCGTTTATCATCCTAGCAGTTATGAAAGCAAATCGCGACAAACCTCGTGAAACCGATCCTTGGGCATGCGGCTTTAAATATAGCCCTCGCATGCAGATGACCGGCGGTCCTTTTACCGGCGATTTAAGAAAGATTATGGACTGGTTATTTAGAGGTCATAAACGCAGAATAGAGCAAAACAGCTACTTCGGACCGATCGAGTATCACAACCACCCACAAGACATTTGGTGGACAATGATTTATCAACCGGTAATCGATTGGAGTAAGAAGATCGCCGATAAGATAGGAATTATTCAAAGCGGCTATGCAAATTTATATACGCTTTACATCCTAATCTATCTTTGCGCGATACTGGGCGTCGGATATTTCTTGATCTAGGAGGTTTGAGATGCAGACTATACAAACTATATTTTTAATGATATTTCAAGTCGCGGTTATCGTCCTAGTCGCTCCACTCTTCGACGGTATGGCTAGAAAACTTCGAGCCAAGCTTCAGTCGAAACAAGGAAGCGATTTTTTCCAGACTTACCGCGATATTATTAAGCTTTTTAAGCGCGGCAGAACCGTTCCTGCGTGCAGCCACTGGGTATTTAGATGGGCGCCGTTTTTCCTTTTCGCTACTTCGGCGGCGATTTTGGCGGCTATTCCTATTACATACAGCAAAGATACCCTTTTCGGAGCGTATTCGGATATTTTCGTTATCCTATATCTAGGCGCGCTTTTGCGCTTCGTATTCGGTGCGGCATCGCTAGATAGCGGTAACCCTTTTGCGGCAACCGGCGGTGGACGCGAGCAGATGCTTGCCGTTTTTGTCGAACCTGTGATGATAATGTGCCTAATCGTAGTAATGATGGCTGCGGGAACTTCAAATTTAGTTGAGATCCAGCAGATGGTACGCAGCGGTCAGATCGGCTATCAAATTCCAAGCTTTGCTGTCGCTTCGATTGCGTTTTTATGGTGTATGTATGTCGAGACTGGCAGAAAGCCATTTGATCTTGCCGAAGCCGAGCAAGAGCTTCAAGAAGGTCTACTTGGCGAATACGCAGGCAGCGATCTCGGCTTAGTGCAAGCGGCGCTTATTTTGAAGCAATTTGCGATGATCGGATTATTCCTAACGATATTTGAGCCGTGGAATTTTAGCAATCCGCTTTTAGCGATCATAATCTTTGTGCTAAAAACCGGCGTATTTTACGTAGCAGCCGTTTTCATCGACAACTTTGGACCGCGCTTTAGAATGACTTCGAGCATGCGCAAAATTTCATGCGGTGCTCTTGCCATTGCTTTTGCGGCATTAACGCTTTACGTAGTAGGATTTTAAGATGAATAGTATCGATATTTTAGCAATTTGTATGATCGTAACGTCACTTGCAGTATTCGGACTTAGAAATTTAAAACTTTCGATCGGAATTTACGCGATTCAGACGCTACTTTTGGTAAGCATATTTTTTATGCTGTATTCTAACTTCAATGCACCGCAGCTTAGAATTTGGGCGATAGTGGCGTTTTTTACGAAGGTCATTTTCGTGCCGGGAATTTTATTTTGGCTAGTTAAAAAGCTGGATGTGATCAGCGAGGATGAGCCGGTAGGCGGCTTTTTCGTAAGCCCCGTTATTGCGATGGGATTTTCGCTAGCGATTGCGATGACAATCAATCCGATCTTGCTTAAATTCTCTCTTATTCAAGAAAGAATCGTTCTAATAGCGGCGGTAACCGTATTTATGATGGGAATTTTTGGCTTCATGCTAAGAAATTCTTTCATCAAGCAAATTCTAGCCTACTGCCTATTTGAAAACGGCATCCACCTAAGCCTTGCGCTTATGGCTTATAACTCTCACGAGCTAGTCGAGCTTGGAATTTTAACCGATGCAATCTTTGCGGTTATTATTATGAGCGTTTTGGCAGTTAGATTTTACAAAGCTTATGACGGACTTGATACGTCTAAAGCTTCGAATTTAAGGGGTTAATGATGAATAGTTTAGCTTTTATATTAATTTTTCCGTTGCTCGGAGCGCTGATATTATTCTTATGCCCTAAGAATTTCAAGCTCCTAAGCACGCTACACGTTTTGATTTCTGCAGTTACATCTGCAGGGCTACTCTGTAATGTAGACAAGCTTCTAAGCGGCAATGCCGAGGCGTTTTACGCATACGATAAATTCCTATTCCTAGATAGCCTAGGTTGCGTATTTTTAGTGCTAATCGCCGTAACGGGCTTTTTGGTAAATTTATACTCCACCACCTATATGAAATGGGAGATACAGGGCGGTCATTTAGATCTTAGCGACCTTAGAAAATACTACGCGCTCTGCCATGTTTTCGTTTTTACGATGACGCTTAGCGTGATCTGTAACAACGTCGCGTTTATGTGGGCTGCAGTAGAGGCTACTACGTTAGCATCGGTATTTTTAGTCGCTATTCATAAAGACAAAAAATCTACCGAGAGCGGTTACAAATATATAGTTATCTGCTCGATCGGCTTAGCGTTTGCGCTTTATGCGACCGTTTTACTATATGCGGCTACATTCAAAATCACAGGCGACGGCGAGGCTTCGATGCTTTGGACGAGCATTATGGATAATGCCAAAAATTTAAACGGCGATGCCGCTAAGCTTATCTTTATATTCGCTCTAATCGGCTTTGGAACCAAAGCAGGACTTGCTCCTACTCACACTTGGCTTCCTGACGTTCACGCAGAAGGTCCGGCTCCGATTTCGGCACTACTTTCGGGTGTGCTTTTAAAATGTGCGATGCTAGCGATATTTAGATATTACGCTATCACAGCTCAAGCTGTAGGCTTTGACTTCGTTCAATCCGTGATGTTAATTTCCGGTACGATCACGCTATTTATAGCAGGAATTTTCCTCGTTCGTCAACACGACGTAAAAAGGATGTTTGCTTACCACTCGGTCGTTCATATGGGTGTTATTGCATTTGCGCTAGGTATCGGCGGATATTTCGGCTTGCTTGCCGCGATCTTTCACTGCTTGGCTCACAGCTTTACCAAGGCTCTTGCATTCTGCTCTACCGGTAATATCGCTAGAATTTATGGTCACAAAGATATGTCTAGAATGGGCGGTATGGTAAAAATCGCTCCGCTTACTACGATAATGTTTGGTGCTGCGGTCTGCTCGCTCGTAGGTGTTCCTGCGTTTGCGATATTCGTAAGCGAATTTAACGTTTTCAAAGGCGCGATAGCCAGCGGTCAATACATAGCCGTAGCATTATTTGCGATCGCGCTCGTAATTATTTTCATCGCAGACTTCGCGCACTTTAATCTTGCGAGCTTCGGTACGCCTAAAGGTGAAGTGGTTTATGCTAAAGAGATGAGCTTGTTTGAAAATTTACCGCTAATCTTGCTTTGCGCTTTAGTGATAATTTTCGGCGTATGGCACGTAGGTGATTTTTGGATGCTCGTCGAAAACGGCGTTAGAATAATGATGAGAGGTTAAAAATGAGAGGCGATAAATTTATAGAAATTTTAAAGACTAAAGTCAAGGTCTTAGAAGTTACCCGCCAAGCCGAGGATCAAATCACCGTTTTAGTGGATAGAAATGATCTACCGCTTGCGGTTAAGACGCTATATTATGACATCGGCGGTTTTATCAGCACGATGATCCCTAACGATGAGCGCGAGCTAAACGGAAATTTCGCGCTTTACTATGCGATATCTATGGAAGGTGGAAAGATGACCGAAGCGGAGGATTTCGCCGCAGAGGATAAATGCTTCATCACCGTTAGGACGCTAATTCCAGGATCGGATCCGACATTCCCGTCGGTTACTCCTTTAGTGCCTGCTTGCGTATGGTACGAAAGAGAAGCCTTCGATATGTTTGGTTTAATCGCCGAAGGCTTGCCTGATAAACGCCGCTTGGTGCTAAGCGACGATTGGCCAGATGGGCTTCATCCACTTCGCAAAGACGCAATGGACTACCGCTATAGACCCGATCCTGTAGATCATAAAGACGAGCCTAATGCAGAGTTTTTATTTCCTAGCGGCGACGGCGTAGTAGATGTTCCACTTGGACCTCTTCACGTAACTAGTGACGAGCCGGGACACTTCAGACTATTTTGCGACGGCGATGAGATTATCGATGCAGACTACCGCTTGTTTTATCAGCACCGCGGTATGGAGAAGCTAGCTGAAAACCGAATGAATTACGATCAAATGGGCTACTTAGCAGAGCGTGTCTGCGGAATTTGCGGCTACGCTCACGCGATTGCGTGTATTGAAGCAGCAGAGAAAGCCATCAAGCTTGAAATTCCGCTTCGTGCGCAAGCCATCCGCGTCATCTGCCTTGAGATCGAACGCCTTCACAGCCATCTTTTAAATATCGGTCTAGCCTGCGAGGTAACGGGCAACTACAACGCTTTCATGCATATCTTTAGGGTGCGCGAATACTCCATGGAGCTAGCCCAGCTCGTAACCGGCGGTCGCAAAACTTACGGCAACGTCATTATGGGCGGTCTTCGCCGCGATATGACCGATAACGAAATCCGCAAGAGCATCGAGATCATCAACAAGCTCGACGTTCAAATTTCTGAAATTTGGGACGCCGTTATGGAGGATAAACGCCAAATCGGTCGCTGGAAAGGTGTGGGCGTATTAGATCGCAAAGTGGCGCGTGATTTTAGCCCGGTAGGCCCGAATATGAGAGCTTCCGGTTTTAAACGCGACAACCGCTACGATCACCCTTATGATTTCTTCAATAAGATAGAATTCGAAGTAGCCGTAGAGCACGGTGGCGATGTATTTAGCCGCGAAGTCGTAAGATATAAAGAGCTTAAACAATCGATCCACATTATCAGGCAGTGCTTGCATCAAATGCCGCAAACTCCGATAATGATCGATCCACAGACTATGATCAGACCGGAAAACTACGCTTTGGGTCACGACGAAGCGCCACGCGGCGAAAACGTCCACTGGATCATGCAAGGAAACGCGCAGAAGGTTTACCGCTGGAGATGTCGCGCCGCTACGTATAACAACTGGCCGAGCTTGCGATTTCAATTCCGCGGAAATAACATCTCCGATGCGGCGCTAATCGTATGCTCGATGGATCCGTGCTACTCATGCACCGAGCGCGTAACTTTAGTCGATATTAATAGCGGAAAGAGTAAAATTCTAACCGAAAAAGACCTTAAGAAATTTTGCCAAGACGGCAAGGTTAGCAAAAAGGATTTAAGATGATGAAATTATTCGACATTACCGAAAAATATGGTAAGGCGACCTATGCTTATCCGTTTGAGCCATACATCGTGCCCGAGAATTTTCGCGGGCAGCCTGAATACACCTACGAGCTTTGCATAGGCTGTGCTGCATGCGGTATCGCCTGCCCATCCAATGCGATTGAGCTTAAGATGAATGAAGCCCAAACTAAACTAATTTGGGAATTTGATTGCGGACGCTGCATATTTTGCGGTCGCTGCGACGAGGTATGCCCTACGGGAGCAGTAAGGCTAGGCAATAGCTTTGAGCTAGCGGTAAAATTTGATAAAAGCGCGCTTATCCAACACGGCGAGCTTGAGATGGAGAAATGCAGCTGCTGCGGCAAGCCGATGACCCCAAAAAGGCTCATCAATTACACGCTAGAAAAGTTAAGTACTGCAAATTTGCTCCCAGGCAGATTAGAAGAGGCTAAAAAGTACCTCTATATCTGCCCTGAATGCAAAAAAGCTCAAGCGGTCGAAAGAGTGACCAAAGGTATAGAGGAGGCAATAAAATGAGTTTGTATCAAGTCCCCGAAAATATTAAAAATGCAAACGATCTAACCGCAAAATTGGAGCTTTTGAAAAATATCAAACGAAGCTTCAGCGTTTATCGTATCGACTGCGGAAGTTGCAACGGCTGTGAAATTGAAATTTTTGCTTCTATCACGCCGATGTGGGATCCGGAGCGCTTCGGATTTAAACTCGTAGCTAACCCTCGCCACGCAGATATCTTAGTCTGCACCGGTCCGGTTACTCGACAGATGTATTATCCACTGCTTCGCGCTTATGAGGCTGCACCTGATCCAAAGATCGTAGTAGCTCTTGGAGCCTGCGGAAGTACTGGTGGAATTTTTCACGACGCATATAGCGTATGGAGCGGTATCGATAAGATTGTACCGGTAGATGTTTATATCCCAGGCTGCCCTCCACATCCTGCTAGCATCATCTATGGTCTTGGCATGGCGCTTGGCATCATCGATCAAAAGCTTCAAAAGAAGAGCTATGAGCAAGATAGCACTCTTCCGCCACCGGTTAAGAGTTCAGTTATCGGCGATATTTTATTCGAGCGCGATCTGCAAGCTGAAGCTAAGAGGCTGATGAGCTATATTTTCGGAAGAGTTTTATTTGCAAAATATATGGATGCGATCAAAACCTCATCTGACGTTCACGATCCAAAAGCTTCTCGCGAGGCTCTACTTAACGCTATCCACACCGAAGAGGATCCTAGATACGCGGAGTGCATGGCGCTATTACACAACGACGTATATCTAAAATACGCCCGCGCTACGGAGGAATTTAAGATCGATCCGCAAAAAGAGGTCTGGAGCAAACGATGATTGAGGTTTTTAAGCTTACAAAGCGGCATATGGACGAAAACGAAAATTTACCCAAAGAACTAAAGGATATCAAGGTTTTTTCCACCTGCGTCGGTCACGGCGTAGGTACGATAGATTTTAGCGAAAAGGTACTTGAGATAGACGATGAAGAATTTAAACGCATCGTCGAAAACTCGGGCGACTACGTTAAATTTAAGATCGGTAACCTAAGCAAGTATTTCGAGATTGAAATTTTTGCCGAGCACGCAGCCAAGCTAATCCCTCAGCTTTGCGAATGTGAGCTTAAAGATCTGCTAAAAAATATGCGCGAAGGATACTTCGTGCTAAGGAAGGATTTTTGATGCGAAAGGCGTTGCTTTGTATCGGCAATCCCCTTCGCGGCGACGACGACGTGGGCAATGAAACAGGGCGAATAGTCGAGGCGAATCTAAAAGACTGGCGCGTTTTTTATGGGCAGGATGTGCCCGAAAACGAATTTGCAGCACTTAGGGAATTCGCCCCTGAAATTCTGATCGTAGTAGATGCGATGAGCGGCTTTGATGAGGATAAGATAGAATTTTTCGACCTCAGCAACGATCGCGACTATATCTACTCGACGCATAACCTACCTACGCCGGTGCTTCTAAGCTATTTGCGCAAAATTTGCCCAAAGACATTGTTTTTGGGCATAAGCGTGCTGCTCGATAATGTCCTTGATTTTAAAGAAGGGTTAAGCGAGAGCGCAAAAAAAAGCGCGAAAAAAGCTTATGAGCGTATCTTAGAAATTGATTCAAATTTAAATGAGGAGGAGTAAATGTTAAATCCTGCAGAAACCGCGCAAGCGGTGTCTAGTTCGATGCAACACAAGGCGCATACCCCGCTAATTAGCATAATTTTTCTAGCTATAATGGCGGGCGCTGCAATCGCTATGGGCGATATTTTTTGGGCTCACTCGACCGTCGGAATGGCCGAAAAGCAATCTATTGGCTTATCGAATTTCATCGGCGGTATTACCTTTAGCTGCGGTCTGATGATGGTGGTTTTTTACGGTGGGCATCTATTTACCAGCTCAGTTTTAACGGGCGTACCTGCCGCCGATGGCAAATTACCGCTAGGTAAAACTATCGGCTATTGGGCTATCGTTTGGTGCTTTAACTTTGTAGGTGGCGCGTTAATCGCGTATATGTATTATTACTCAGGACTTCCGCTTAAATATGATGGCTACATCTTGCAGCACTTCATTCCTGCAGCAGCAGGCAAAATAAACGCACCTTTTCATGAGCTATTCATCCGCGGAATTTTTTGTAACGTGTTTGTATGTATGTCTATCTGGACTGCGACCAGCGAGAGTAATCTATCGGGTAAATTCTTTGCAATTATGTGGATGATCGGCGCATTCGTAGCTTGCTCGATGGAACACTGCGTGGCAAATATGTTTATCCTAACTGAAGGCATCATCGCTAAAGGCCACTACCTTGCGGCTGCAGGTGGCGATGTAAACGCTCTTGCAAGCTCGCTTCACGGCGTAACGGCGGCTCAAATAGATTCAATAAACTGGGGAAATTTCATCGTTAAAAATATGATCCCGGTTACGCTAGGCAACATCTGCGGCGGTCTATTTTTCGTAGGCTTGGTTGGATTTATGGTAAATAAATACGATATGAAAAAGAAAGACTAATCTATCGCGCTTCAGCACGATATAAACAAAATACGGCGCGGCACTTTGCCGCGCATTTTTAATTTCTTAAATTTTAAAAATTCTCATACATAAAATTTCGTTCGATCCAAAATTTTAGACGAAATCCTAAGCGAAATTCGGGATGAAATTCCAAAACCAAGCTCTTGATAAAAATTTTACGCTGTAAATCTAGGTAAAATCCTGTGCCTTGACTTTAGACAAAATTTCGCGCTTAAGCCGTAACGTAAGCCGCACAATGCTCTCAAAACTCTAGTCCGCGCCTAAACACAGTAGCTAAGCAACCTGTCGTAGTCCAGGATCAAAAACTCGTGCTGACTAATTTTTTGAATTACGTTATCTTTTACAAGCTCGTTAAACGCGGTACTCGCGCTTTGGCGCTTGAGCCCCACGAAGGATGAAAGCACCTTTAGCGAAAAGGGCAAAAAGACGTATTTGTAGCCGTTTTGATGAAAATTCTGCTCGTTTGCAAGCTCGATCAAAAAGCTCGCTATGCGCCCTTTTGCATTTTCAAAAAGTATGGAGCGTGTGATCTTGCGCTGCAGCAGAATTATCTCTGTTAAAATTTTTATATATGCCTCGCAAAAGCTGCGATTTGCCAAGATCTCCCCTAGTCCGCTCGCATCGATCGTGTAAATCTCGCTGTCCTCTAAAAACTCAAGCGCGCAAATTTCATTAAGAATGGTAATATTGTCCTTATTTAGGTAGTTGATGATGAATTCCTCGCCGTCTTCAAAAAACGAAAGCTTCGCCTGTCCGCTTTTAAAAATAAAAACTTTAGGCGCCTCGCTGTAAAAAACATAGCCTTTTTTGATGACTTGGTGCTCGAACATTGCAAGCTCCTCGTCGCTAAGCGTGGCGATAGCCTCGGTTTGCAGTAGTCCTAGCCGCGATTTTTCCATATAACCTCCAAAAGCTAAGAATTATACAATGAAATATTTAGACAAAGATAAAGCTGTGCGGATGAAATTTACTATCCGTACTATGGCTGCGCATCTAGGTCGCCTAAGCTAATAAATTTTATAGCTTTTAAAATTCTAAATTTTGCCCGCGCTTTGCATCGCGTAAAATTTCAAAAATTTATTGAAGCTTTACACGGCAATATTATAGCCAAAACCCGCGGCGCGAATTTAAAATTCTGTCTCTAAATAAAAATTCATATCATTTTATTGAAATTTTATTTAGCAAGGATATAATAATGCATATTAAAAATAAGCGGTATTTTGCTCGCAACGATACCGCAAGAAAGGCACTTCATGCAAAAGTTAAATTTTAAAGATAACGTTTCCGAGACGCTACTAATCAACGTCTATATGCGCCATTTGGATTTCAAAGACGCGGATCCGATCCTAAACGATCCCTTTTCAAGCGCCGTCGTAGAGCAGATCGATTATGATTTTGCGAAATTTAACGACGCGCGCCTTAGCAAAACAGGCACGGTGATCCGAGCGAAATTTTTCGACGACGAGACGCTGCGGCTCGCGACGGAATTCGACCGCCCTATCATCGTGCAGCTCGGTGCCGGGCTCGACACCCGCCCGCTTAGGCTCCAGCACGCCCTACCGAGTGCCCTATTTTACGACCTCGATCTGCCCGACGTCATCGCCACACGCGACGAGCTGTTGCCCAAAACAAAGAATAACTTCAGTCTGCCCCGCTCGATGCTAGATTCCTCGTGGATGAACGAGCTGGTCGCAAAGCACGGCAACGCGGGCTACATCTTCATTTTAGAGGGTGTGAGTATGTATTTTGAAAAGGAGGAATTTAAAAAATTTTTTATCGCGCTTGCGCAAAAATTCCGCGGCTACGTGCTGAGCGACTTTATGAGCGATTTTTCGGTTAAAAAATTCGACTCCAAGCGCCACGACGCGATGCGGCACATGCAAAACGCGCCCTTTAAAATGGGCATCAGCGGCGGTGCAGAGGTGCAGAGCTGGGAGCCTGAGCGTATCCGCTTCATAAAAGAGGTCGCGATGATGAAAATGTATCGCGAGCACTGGAGCCTCAAAGCACGCCTCTTTAGCCTGATCCCTGCCTTTTGTAACGCTTGCAAGATGTTCGTTTTCAAAATCGGCGGTGATGAATAATAAGGCTTAAAATTTCAGTTGATTGCTTTGCAAATTTCGACAGCTAAGGCGCGAATTCTAAGCTGCTTATCTGGCAAGCTGGCATGCAGAGCAAACGGCATATACCGCTTTACTTAATGCTTGAGTAAAATTATAAAAAACGCTTTAAAATTTCGCTTAAATTTACCTCGATTTATAGGAATTTAAGAGTTTTTAAAATATATTTTCGCATCTTAAATTCACGGAAAAGATCATGCAAAATTTTCTCGACAAACTCACCGCCACAATTGACGCAATCAACTCCTTTTTGTGGGGTCCGTACTTTCTAATCGCCCTACTTTGCGGCACCGGCGCGTATTTTACAGCGCGCTTGCACCTGGTGCAGATTTTTAAATTTAAAATGGGCGCGCGCAAGCTTTTCGGCAACTTCTCCCTGCACGGCGAAGCTGCAGGCAAAAGCGGCATGAGCTCGTTCCAAGCCGTCGCCACGGCGATCGCGGCACAGGTCGGTACGGGCAACCTGGTAGGCGCCAGCACCGCGTTAGTCATGGGCGGACCGGGCGCGATATTTTGGATGTGGTGCGCGGCGTTTTTGGGCATGGCGACGAATTTCGCAGAGATCTGCCTGGCTCAAATTTACCGCACCAAGGATGATAGCGGACATATGATCGGAGGACCCGCGTTTTACATCAGCCGCGGACTCAAAAGCCCCTTTGCTAAGCCTTTAGCGGCGTTTTTTGCGCTAGCTATCATCTTTGCTTTGGGCTTCATGGGCAATATGGTGCAGGCAAACTCCATCTCAGACGGCTTTAGCAGTGCATTTGGAATCCCGAAGTGGGTGAGCGGCGCAGCATTGGCGCTCATCTGCTGCGTCATCTTTTTCGGCGGCGTCAAAGCGATCGCGCGCGTAGCCGAAAAGGTCGTGCCTATAATGGCGATCTGCTACGTGCTCGTCGGTCTCGTCATCATCGGCTCAAATTTCGATAAAATTCCATCTGTCATCGCGCTGATATTCAAAGCCGCGTTTGATCCATCCGCTGCCTGGGGCGGCGCTACGGGCGCTACGATCGCCACTGCGATGAGATACGGCATCGCGCGCGGACTCTTTTCAAACGAAGCGGGCATGGGCTCGACGCCGCACGCACACGCCGCGGCGAACGTCAAACACCCCGTAGATCAAGCCGTGCTCGGCATAATGGGCGTTTTCGTCGATACATTCATCGTGCTTAATATCACCGTTTTTGTCGTGCTTAGCACTGACGTAGTCGCCTTCGAAAACGGCAAGGCGGTATTTTCGGGTATCTCACTGGTGCAAGAAGCCTTCGCATCGCAAATTTTGGGTCGCAGCGGCGGCTACGGCTTCGTGGCGATCTGCCTGTTTTTCTTCGCATTTACCACGATTTTGGGCTGGTATTACTTCGCCGAGATCAACGTGCGATACCTCTTGGGCGCAAAATTCGTCAAGCTCTTGCAAATTTTAGTCGTCGCATTCGTATTTATAGGAAGCGTGCAAAAGATCGACCTCGTCTGGGGGCTAGCCGATATGTTTAACGGACTGATGGTGATCCCCAACTTAATCGCGATCATCCTGCTTAGCCCCGTCGTCGTGCGGCTTTTGAGCGACTTTAACGACGGCAAAAGCTACGACGCGAACGACTACAAATGACGCCGCGCGCTAAATTTCAAGCCCGCACTTGGAATTTAGCGCAAAATCGCCGCAAAATTTAGAATTTTAAAATTCTTTTCGAGCTAAAATTCTTGCCTAAAATTTTATGATCTAAGGAGAACGGATGCAAATTTTAAGGAGCGAAAAATGCCCGTTTTAAAGGCATTGCTGACCGGGCAACCGCGCGCTTACGGCGACGAGCGCGCCATGCAGCCTCTAAAAAGGCGCTGGGAGACGGCGATTTTTAAGCAAGCTAGAATGAGTGAAGTGCGCGCGAACGAGCTTGGGTTCGAGGGCGACGCGGTAGCCGACACGCTGCATCACGGCGGAGAGGAAAAGGCGATTTTTGCTAACTCGCTGCAAAATTACGCCGCGTGGGAGAGATTTTTGGGACTTAAAAATCTAGCCTACGGCGCAATGGGCGAAAACCTCACGATCAGCGGACTACACGAACAAAACGTCTGCATCGGCGATGTGCACCGCATAGGCTCGCTGGTACTGCAAGTAAGCCAGCCGCGCAAGCCCTGCTACAAGCTCTCGATGCGCTGGGGCAACGCGGAGATGACGGCAGAGATCGCACGTAGCGGACTTACCGGCTGGTACTACCGCGTGCTGGAGGCGGGCTCGTGCCGCGCGGGCGACGAGATCTACGTCGTAGAGCGCGACCCCGCTATGATGAGCGTGATGGAGCTCAACCGTCTATTTTACGGCGATCGCCTCGATGAAGGGCTGTTAGCAAAATTTAACCGGCTTACGACGCTTACGCCAAAATGGCGCGAGGATATGCGCCGCAAGCTAGAAGGCAGCTACGACGACGGCTTTATGCGGCTATGAAATTTAGCCTCGAAGCGGCGTTTTAAAACAGCAAAGTAGCGCCGCGCTCTATTAGTTTTAAAACACACTCTGGGTGCGGATTTCAAAATACTTTCTAAGCCGCTGGTGCTAGTTTTCAAAACACTTTCTAGCCCATCAATCAACTTATAAAAAACGCTTTCTTGCGAGCCAGCCTACAAAATACTTTTTTGCTTGAGCATTTAAAACATCTTCTAGGCTTTCGGGATCAGCGCGAAAAACCACTTCTTAAGTGCGAGCATAAATTTAGGCTAAATTCCAAAGACGAAATTTTAATTTGATCTGCTCTTGATCGCGCTCTGTTCTCTTGCCCTATTTTATGACATGATACAGCTACAAACGGAATTAAAAATGCAAATTTAACCGCGCCTAGAATTTAATCTATATGAAGTCTAAATTTAATCGCGCATTCAAAGCCGCGTACGCCGCTCTTTGTAAATTTTAAAATTTAAAAGCGGTAAATTTAACCCTTTTGCTGCGCAGTAAATTTTCCATAAAAGCCAAAAAGAAAATTATTTACTCGCGCGACGCACTCATCTCGCGCATTCAGCGACGCAGCTCTTATGTTGCAAACGAGCTCCTAAGCTTTTAGCGCGCCAAATTAAGCGCCAAAGCCTTGCCGACCGCCTTCAAAGCTCATTCATAGCGCTCGCTATAAGTAGAATTTTGCGTGGAATTTTCTGCGGCGCGGTAACAATTACAACCTTTTAAGAGCGCGACCGCAGTTTAAAAGCCTACTTCAGCTTTTTAAAAGCGCGCGCCGTATGGCTCAAAGTCCATTTTCACGCACTTAATCAACTACCTCGATCCCCGCATCCGCACAAGCTTTTCGCGCCTTTTTGGATATGCCGATGCCACTCGTTTCGATTTTTTTAAGATTTTTGAATTGTGCAAGCTCGGCGGCGTCAATGTTTTTGATATCGAAAAGCTCGTCCTCGCCGTCCCAATCAGGCGCGATTTGCAGGTAAATTTCGTTTCCGCCGTCAAGATAGAGCTCGCTCACCTGCTCCGCCAGATTTGTGGGGACCGGATAGTCCTTAAACCACTTTTTAGCTTGCGGCAGGGCGCCAAAATCCGCATATGGATCGATGCCGCGCTCCTCGCAGTACTCAAACACGTCAAATTTGGGCTCCAGCAGGGATTTTTCATACATCAGCTCGTTCATCACGGCGACTTTGAAATTGAAATTTTTAAACGCTAGCGTCTCGCCGGCAGCGCGCGGAAGCTTAAATTTATCGCTCGGCTTTCGCTTTAGCTTTTTCTCTTTTTGATTGATGCAAACGCGCCCTATCGGCATTTTCGCAGCTCGCACGATGTCTGCGATCTCGTCTGTGTCGCGCTTAGCGAAGCGCTCGGCAAAATCCATCGCGCCTATGCGCTCCTGCACGGTCTCGGCTAGAGCTAGCGATACTTCGAATTTGCCCAGGCTAAGCTCCAAAAATATATATGCGCCGCGTAGCTCCTGCTCTGGCACGGCCTCAAGCGGCGGTCTGCCCTCTAGCGTGAACGCGCCGCCGTAGAGCTTGCGCGGAACCTCGTGCTGCACGCCCTTTGCGACCTCAAGCATCAAAACTATCTCGGCAAGCTTCGGCTCTGCGAGCTCGCCCGCGCGCACGAATGCGAAAATCCCCGCCTCATCCCAAAAATAGCGGCTTTTGCCCTCCCCGTCATCGATCACGCGCGGCTGACCTAGGGCTTCATTAAATTTAGCTAGATCAAACCCGCAGTTTACGCCGCCGATGAAAACACCGTCCGAACGTACGTCAACGTCAAATTTATCCTTTTTAAAAATGTCAAACAGTCCCATTTATCGCTCCTGATTTTGCCTTAAATTTCGTCTTAAAATTTTTCCAAAAACCCGTAAAAATCGTCTGCGAAAAGCCTATCCTCACCCTCCGCGTAGTCGCGCACGAAGACCTTGTATTCGCACGGTGCGTCGCCTGCCCGCTCGCTTGCTATCTCATTCATCGCCCCACCTGCCGTCTCGTCTGCCGCTTCGCTCGTTGTCGCGCCCGCAGCTTCGCTGCTCGTTCTCTCCGCCGTCTTGCCGCGCGCCGTATTTGGCGAGCCATCTGCTATGTCGCTTGCCATGCCATTTGCTGGCAAAATTTTAAAATAATACTCCTCGTCCTCGAGCTGCAAAAATACGAGCTCGTCCGCGGCAAATAGGCCATTTTTTAGATTTACCTCATACGTGTAGCAGATGTCGGCGTCGGCGTCCTCCGCAAACTCGGGCGGAGCGATCGTTTTTAGCTCCGTTCCCGCCGCGCTGACGCTAGCATATCTTAGCAGCATCTGCTTGTAGCTCGCAGGCAGCGCAAAACCGAGCTTCCGCTGCGCCTGCGCAATCCATGCGGGCTTTATGTCGCTGCGCCCCGCTGCCGTGATATTTTTAGATTTTTGAATAAGCTTTTCTATCATTTTGATCCCATTTTGAGTGAGAAATTTTAACGCCTTAGCACACCAGACGCGCTGTTTACATAAACCCACAGGCGTTTGGCGCGGCTTTTAAAATCTAAATTTAAAAGCTCGCGCAGCTACAAAACCAAGGCGAGCCGTTTAAAATTTCAGCAGCCCGCGTCTAAATTTTAACCGCAAACACGAACGGTAATATTCCTGCGATCTAAATTTAGCGCTACTTAGCCAGCGCTATTACTTCGATCTCCACAAGCGCGCCCTTAGGGAGCTTGGCGACCTGCACCGTACTGCGAGCAGGCTTATGCTCACCGAACGCTGCCGCATATATCTCGTTCACCGCGGCAAAATCGTCCATATCGGCTAGGAAAATCGTAGTTTTGACGGCATCTTGCAGCGTTGCGCCCGCTTCTTTCAAGATCGCGGCGAGGTTTTGCAAAACCTGCCTCGTCTGCGCCTCCACGCCGCCCGCGACAAACTTGCCGTCCGGCTTAAGCGCGATCTGCCCCGAGGTAAAGATGAGCCCGCCCGCTTTGATCGCCTGAGAGTACGGTCCGATGGCCTGCGCCGCATCGGGAGTCGAGATGATCTGCATAGTAAAATCCTTTGTGAAAAATTTCGTCCATTTTATCGCAAAATATTTTAGCATTGCTTTAGGTGGCGGAATTTTGCGAGCGAGGTTGTGGGTGCAGCGGGCGCGACGGTGCAGCTAAAATTAATGGGCGAAAAAGCGGCGGCACGGTAAAATTAATAAGCGCGGGGCGGCTAAATTTCGTTTATGCAAACACCGTAATGCGGTGAAATTTAAATGGCATAGATGGACAAAATTTCGCCTATGATAGCAGAATGAAGCGGCAGGCACAGCGGTGCGGCTAAATTTAATCGCTGCGAGTGGATTTGGTAGTACGTACGGGCGGCATGGCGAAATGATCTATGGAGGGTATTTTAAAATTTCGTGGGCATAAACATATAAAATTTCATAGCACGGGCACGATAACGCCGCGCGCTCGGCAATACAACGACTCTATCAGCGGCACCGAATGAATGCATGGCGATACGACGAAATAGATACGGGCAGTGTGGCTAAATTTAACCGATGCGAATGGACGAAACTTCATCGGCATCGTTGCGGCAGCAAATCAAATCCTTGCACCATCAAGACCATCAATGTCGCGACAGCAAAACCGAGCCTGCCCACGGTAGTGATACGGGCGACGGGGTGGTAAAAGCAACACCGCAGCGCCAAAATCGCTACCATCACAGCAGAAAAAACAGCGCCGTCATAAAAAAACAGTGCGGCACCGCGCAACGCAATTAAAATTCTCGCAGTAGCAAGCGCGGCAACGAAGTTGTCGATGTAGCGGAGCAAAATCAGCGATATCGAAATAATAAAATCAAAGACCTCGCAACAAGCAAGGTCTCCGACGCAACGGCAGCAGAATCAACATCGCAGCAGCGGGAAATTAGCGTAGTCGTGACAAGATCAGCGTAACACTACGATAAAATCGACACTACAATTAAAATTTGCAGTGTCGCAGTAAGTTTGGTGCGATACTGCGGCAAAATCGACGCCGCAGCAGCAAAATCAGCACTGCCGCGGCAGTAAGATCAGCGTCATCAAAACATATCGGCGAGGGTTCATAAAATTTTACGCGAAATTTTATACGAAATCCTGTATAAAATTCTATGATTTTGACTTTAGATTGGCCTATGATCGGCCCTCAACCAGTCTGTAATTAACTTGCGATCAGCCCGCCAATCAGTCCTGTATTCAGCTTGCGATCAGTCCGTAAAGTAGCTTTAAAATCGTCGCGGCAACGACGAACAGAAGCATCTTGCGCACGAATTTTACGTCGCATCGCATCACCAAGCTTGAGCCTGCGAAGCTGCCCGCGATCTGTCCGACCGCCATCACCGCTCCGACGAGCCATAAAATTTGCCCACCGATGATAAAAACGCCCAAAGAGACGATGTTTGAGGTGAAATTTAAAACCTTCGTGTGCGCGACCGCCTTTTTCATATAAAGCCCTAAAATTCCTACGAGCGCAAACGTCCAAAACGAGCCTGTACCGGGACCGAAAAACCCGTCGTAAAAGCCCAAAACAAGCCCAAAAATCGCGTAAAAGCTATTTTTTGACATCTTGGGTTTGGCGGGCGCTTCGCCTAGGTTTGGCGAAAAAATCATATAAAAGAAAAGCGCCAGCAGCAGGATCGGAATGAGGTAGTTTAGGAATTTCGCATCGATTAGAAGCAGGACATAAGCGCCGACGAGTCCGCCTATGAACGTAAAAATCACGCCGCGCAAGATCTCCGCAGCATCGACATAGCCCTTGCGGATGAAATTTAAAGCGGCGGTGAAGCTTCCGAAGCTGCCTTGAAATCTATTTGTAGCGATCGCTACATGCGGCGGGATGCCCACGGCAAGCAGCGCAGGCAGCGAAATCAACCCACCGCCGCCCGCGATCGAGTCGATAAATCCGCCGAAAAACGCCGCCGCAAAAAGCACCGCAAACTGCCAAAGCTCAAGCTCCATTTTTGTCCCTTTTTAATTTCCAATATTTTACAAAAGGTGAACTTAAATTTTAACCGCCGTACATCGCAATAGCAAATCGTATGCTATAATAGTAAAAAATAAGGATAAAAATGAATAGTTTCAAAAAAATCATAGATCTGATTTTAAAAATTTTCATCATAAGCGTATCTATTTTAGGGGCAATCATCATATTAATAATAGCATTTATTATTGCGTCAATTTATTTAAAACCATATAATGATTTTTGGAACGTAAAGAGCAATAATTTTGAAGAATTGAATATTTTAACAGACAATGCAGATATGGATGGATTACTTTTGTATCGTAGAAAAATTCAACCAAATGCCGCAGATAGTCTAGATGAAATCTGCTATGTTCATTACGTAAAGTTAAATTCTACTAACGGCATAGCAGAAAAAAAACTCATTGAAAACGGCTACAAACCCTCCAATAAATCCAATTGTGTCGCTCAAGATAGCAATCTAACGGAATTCAAAAAAATCACGTTTGCTGCGCCGTTTTTTCATTATCTAGGCTATAGTGATATATTTGATAAAATATATTTAGTCTATGGCTCAACAGCTCACTTAGATGTATCTACCATAAGCGCAAAAAATGGACAAATCTGGCAAAAGCAAGGACACGAAATTATTATCTATCCAGGAGAAAATATAATTCAAAAGAATAGATTATTCTCTGAGTGTTTTGGTCCATTCGGTATGTGCAATTAAAGCTAGAATTAATCAAGCAGTGAAGGTAAAATTTTATCTATCTCGCCGCTCTGTCCGAGGCGATACAGCGCGAAGTCGTATTTGATAGGGTCACTCGGATCGAAGCGTCCTAAGCTTTGCGTAAGCTGTAAAACCGCCTCAAAATCGTAACTCTTGCGATCGATCAGCCCAAGCTTAAGCGAAACTTTATGCGTATGGGTATCGAGCGGGATGAGGAGGCGCGATTTTTCGATCTTTTTGTACAGCCCCAGATCGATGTCGCTGTCGCGCACCGCCCAGCGCAGGAAAAGATTGTAGCGCTTATACGGCGACGTGGGCTTTTGCGCGAAGCCGCGCCCGAAAAAAAACTCATATCCTGGGCTGCGATAAGGATTTAATTTGTAAATCTCGCCGATTAAAAAATTTATCCCATCCTCGATCCGTCCGCTTTTTTGCATGCCGCAAAGCACGCTCTCCTCGATGCTAAGGCTATTTTTAAGCCGCTTTAAAGTTATAAAAATTTCAGCGACGTCGCGCGGGCTTTGAAATCTATATTTTTTGCCCGCAAGCTCCGCGCCAATGCGCTCATCGCTCCCGTCTAAAAGCGAAAAATCAAGCGAGTGGAGGAATTTTAAAATTTGAGCCGCGTTACCGTAAGCAAACAGCGCGCAGATAAGCGCTACGACGTCGTTTCGATGTCCCTTTGCGACCTGCAGCGGATCGGGCGCGCCGAAAAGATCCACGTCGCAATTTTTTAAATCAGCGTAATAATCTAAAATTTGCTTTAAGCTTTTCATTTTGCGTAGTAGCTCATCGTCGTAGCGCCGAATTTGCGCGATTTAAGCAGCGTGAAATCGCCGATTTTCGGCGGCAGCTCAAGCTCGCTCATATGCTCGATCGCGATTAGCAGCTCACACTGCGCGGAGCCTAGGCGCGCTATCAGCGCCAACACGCGCTCGTAAATCTCGCCAAAACCCTGCCTGATCGCAAACGGCGGGTCTAGATATACAAACACTCTGCGCGCGGGATCGGAGATGGAATTTTCTTTGGAATTTGCGGTATGGCTTTCGCTAGAATTTTCAGCAGGGCTTTCGCTTAAACCATTTGCGGCAGCACTTTCACCTAAACTGCAGACAAAATTTTCGTGGGAATTAGCGGCGAAATTTTTTCTTGAATCGTGGGTTAAATTTATGCTTGAATGTAAATTTTCTCCACAACCCGCGTCAAAATTTTCGCTCAAATTTAAGCTTTCTTTCTCTTCACAGCTCGCGCCTAAGCCCGTACCGCGATTTGCGTCAAAATTAGAGCTCTCGCCGCATTTTGAGCTTAAATTTAAGTTGCAATTAGCGGTCTCGGTGCCGCTAGCGTCGTATTTCGAAGCGGAGCTAGCGTCAACCTTTTCGCCAAAGCTTGCGGCGTCCGTGGCTAGCGAATTCACGCGGTATTTTATGCTAGAAGCACCCGCACAATCGCCAATCTGGGCACAATCGCCAAAGCCCTCCACTCCTGCGTAATCATCATTTACGCCGCTCTGCGCGCCATTTTGAGCGCTGTCAGGCACACTGCTTCGCATGCCGCATTTAGCTAAATTTTTTACGCCGCTTTGCGTGCCGCCTTCCATTCCAACGTTTTGCGCGGCGCGGTATCCGTTCTCTCCCTGCTCTACGTCGCTAAAGCTTTTGCGACAGCCCTCTTTTTCGCTGCTTGAATTTTTACAGCAGGTGCCGTCGTCGGCATGGTTTTCGAAATTTTTGCCGCTTAAATTTAACGAATTCGCGCCCGAGTGTCCGTTCACATTCGCTTGCAGCTCGTGCAAAATTTCTGGTAGTCGCTCGAAGCAATCGCCCAAAATCGCATTTGCGCCGAGCCCGAAAAGCTCGAAATTTTTCCGCATTATCTTATGCGCGGCGACGTCCTTTTCGATCGCATAAATGTTTTTTGCGCCGTTGCTTAGCGCTTCAAGCGCCATCGCACCGCTGCCGCCGAAGCACTCGATAAACGCCGCGCCGCGCAACTGCGCTCGCCACGTATCGAAAAACGAGCCTTTTACGATGCTTTTTGTGCTGCGCGTACTCGAAAACGCGGGCAGAGCGAGCTTTTTGCCCCTATAAATGCCGCTTGAGATTTGCGTAAAGAGCATGCCGCCGGATTTGGAAAATTTAGCCATTTTGCCTTCTTAAAATTTCGATGATTTTTGCCTTGAACTCATCAAATAGCGCGCAAATTTCATCTTCCGCACTCGCCGCGTCGTATCCACTAAGATCCACCCGTAGCGAGCTTTGAAAATCCTCTAGCCTCGATAACAACATCTGCTTGGAAAACGGCAGCGCCAAATCCCCGTCCTCGCCGATCAAAAATAGCGGTTTTGCCGAGCTTTGCGGCTCGTCGCTTATCATAAAGTCGCAATCCTGCGCACTTGCAGCATGACCTTTTAAAAACAACTCCAGCGTCTTTTGCAAAATTTCGCAGTCACAATCGATAAAAGCTTTCATCAAAGCCCCTTTTTAAATTTTATCATCTTAAACTTCTCGCCAAACTCAGCGCGCAGGTGATTGAACTCCAAAAGCGCGTTATGATAGCCCCTCTCGCCGCTTTTTTGCATAAAAAGCTCTAAAAGCTGGACCGCGCCGAAGTCTATGAGAGCCGCGATCTGTCTTTTAAAATCCGCCGTCACGGCGCCCGCATCCTCAAACGCTGCGCGCAAAATTTCAAAATTTACGTCGTAGGTAAGATCACTCTTGCCGTAAAAATCGCTTAAACTTTGCACCTCAAAGAAGCTAAAAACCTCGTGGTTTCGGTAGATCCGCAGGCTAAAATCGCCGCTAGCGCCCATCTGTCCGTAATCGAAGGCTATGAAATAAAACCGCTGCGCGCTGGCGCAAATTTCGCGGGCGAAGCGAAAGTATCCGACCGGGATTTCGCCGCGCGAGATGCCGAATCTGCGCGCGAGGGTTAAAATTTCACGTTCTTTTATGGGAGCAAATTTTGCCGCGCCGCTTTCGATAAAAAGCATATTTTCGCCGTCCACCGCCTCGCATTTAAAGGCGTCGAAAAGCTCGTTTGCCACAAAGATCGCATCTTTAAATTTCGCCTCATGCGCGCTTGTGAAATGCTTTAGCGCGATCTCGTCGCCGAAGCTCTCCGCAAAGCTCGCCCGCTGCAGCTCGCGCAGGCGCTCGTGCGGCTCGATAATCGCAAAGCTAAATTTATCAAGCGCCGCCGCGCCGCCCAGCGTAAAGATAGCTTGCGCTATGTCGCAAAGCAGCCGCCCGTCGTGCGAGCCGATCTCTACGATAGCGATTTTGGCGCTATTTTGCGACTTTTTTGCAGGCGCAGCGTCTAAATTTAGCTCGCTCGCCGCAAGATTTTGCCGCGACCTATTTGAGCTCGGCGCCGCGTCTAAGCTTAACTCTTGCGTCGCGCAAAAATCCGCGCTTAGGCGTAAAATTTCGCGCGCGATGCAGATACCGAAGAAGCTCCCTATGCTTACGGCAGTGTAAAAATCGCCGCTCTTGCCGATTTTAGCAGCATTTGCGTAGTAGCTCTCGTTTAGCCAGCCCTCGAAAAAATCGCTAAATTTCACGCCCGCACTATCTCATCCAAGCTCTTGCGTAGACGCGCAAAGCCCTCTTTGATCTCCGGTTTTTTGATATTTAGCGCAGGCAAAAATCTAAGGGTGCGCTTGCCGGATTTTAGGATCAAAAGTCCGTTTTGCAGGGCTTTGTTAAAGATCTCGCCCAGATTTTTTTCATCGCGCAGCACGAGGCCTTGCATCAGACCGAGCCCCACGCGCTTTTCGATCAGGCTAGGATAGTCTGCGGCGATGGCGTCTAGTTTTTTGATAAATCTTTTTATAGTCTTATCAAGCTTACCGCTCGCTTTTAAAAACTGAAGCTGCGAAAGCACCGCAAGCGCCGTAGAGGTCGCCAAAAAGTTACCGCCGAAGGTGCTGCCGTGCTCGCCCGGAGCGAAAATGTTTTGCTGCGCCACGCACGCGCCGATCGGCACGCCGCCCGCAAGCCCTTTGGCAAAGGTGATGATGTCGGGACGGATGCCGTAAATTTGCGACGTCGCAAACTCGCCCGTGCGATATACGCCGCACTGCACCTCGTCGGTGATCAAAAGCAGCTTTTTCTCTTTCAAAACCGCCGCCAGCCTTTGCACGCTCGCCTTATCCAGAGGCTTGATACCGCCCTCGCCCTGAACAAGCTCGATCATCACGGCGACGCTGTTTTCATCGATGTGCGCGATGATCTCCTCGATATCGTCGAAAAATTTAAATCCTGGCATATAGGGCGCAAAAATTTCGGGATGAAATTTCTCCTGCCCCGTAGCTTGCAACGTCGCTAGCGTGCGGCCGTGGAAGGAATTTCGCAGAGTTAGAATTTCAAATTTTTTATTAGGAAAATTTACGGTGCCGTATTTGCGCGCCATTTTGATAGCCGCTTCGTTCGCCTCCGCGCCAGAGTTACAAAACACCGCGTAGCTGCGATACCCCAAAAGCTCGCTAACCTTTTGAGCCAGGGCTTCTTGGGGCAGAATTCTATAGATATTCGAGCCGTGGATGATCTGCGCGGCTTGCGTGCCGATCGCTTCCAGCACGATTTCATTTGCGTGCCCCAGACAGTTTACGCCGATGCCTGCGCCGAAATCCACGTAGTCCTTGCCCGCTTCGTCATAGACTATCGAGCCCTCGCCTCTTACTAGCGCCACGTTTACGCGCGCGAAATTATCCATCAAATAGTTCATTTTTTATACTCCACTTTAGGCAGATGCCAAGATTTGTAATAAGCCATCATGCGAAACGCAACCCCTAAAACCAGCAAAATAAGCACCGAAACTACGCCGCTAAGCCCCAATCCATCAAGCACGAAATATATCAAGCCCACGCCCATACTTATCGTGCCATAAAGCCCCGTATGCAAAAACCACGGCACTTCGTTCAGCAACACGTCGCGCAAAATACCGCCGCCCACGCCGTTGCAAAATGCGATTAGCACCACGCCGAAAACGTTGTGATTGTAGCTTAGCGCGACCATCGCTCCCACGATCGAAAAGCTTACGACGTCGATCGCATCGGTTAGAATAAATAAAAATTTACCCTCCAAATCGCGGTTTTCGTAAAGTTTGGCAAAAATGGCTACGGCGCTTACCGCAAGCACGATCGTTACGGGCGCATAGTGCGTAAACGAGTAGATCTCGCGGCTTACCAAGGTATCGCGCATGATCCCGCCGCCAAGCGCTGTCAAAAACGCCGCGATAAAGATCCCAAGCCAATCGCAGCCCTTCTTTACGCCGAATAAAAACCCGCTAAGCGCCGCCGAAGCGATGCCTACGCACTCCGTAAGCTCCAAAATACTCATATCACAACCCGCTAAAATCCTTTTAAAAACGCATTTTACAACAACTAAATATAAATTTCGGTAAAGCGCGACGGGCTGGAGAAATTTAGGTGCGGCGGTATAAATTTCAGAGCGGCGGATAAAATTTGAGCGTAGCGAATTAAAATTCTACGAGATAGAATTTTGCGAGACAGAATTTCGCTAGGTAAAATTCTACGCGGCAGAATTCTACAAGGCTAACATACGGCGTCGCTTCCGCGCAAATATAAAATTTGGACTTGAAATTTCTTGAAATTTATAAATGCCCGCGGGATAAAATTTCACAGAATTTTATAGCGGCTAAAACATACAGCGTCGTGGCCTGGCGCAAATTTTAGTTTTAAATTTACGGTACGTGCGCGCTAGAAAGAATTTAGCGCCAACGAGACCGGCTTTATATTTGGCAGCTAACGGCGCATAAATTTTGATTTGAAATTGCGCCCTTATTTTGGCGCCGTGCTTTGCCGCTATAAAATTTCATGAAATTTTACGCTGACCTAGCCCGCGCGGAATTCTACGTAAAATTTTAAAATTTAGCGGTCGAATTCTGCATGGAATTTTACGCCGAGCCGCCGTTAAATTAGCGCAGCCGCTCTTTTAAAATTTCCCAAATACCTGGCATTGCCAGCAGTCCATTATGCGGCGCGGCGGCTATTTCGTAAAATAGATCGCCCGCCTTAAGAGATCCCGCAAGATCATACGAGTGGTGCACCGGTATCAGCTCGTCGGCGGCGCCGTGGATGAGCGTGATCTGCGTGCTGCGCGCCGCTTGCAGAAATTCCGCGGTCGGAATCTTATATCGGATCAAAAATTTCGGCACAAAGGGGATCTTTTCGTGCGCGAGCCGCTCGAAGCTAAAATATGGCGCGAGCAAAATCAGCTGCGCCGCATCCCACTTCGCAGCCTGCTGTGCCGCGATGCCGCTTCCGATCGAGTAGCCTATCATCGCGAGCCTCTTGGGCGAATGCTGCGCCAAAACGTAACGGCTCATCGCATCCGCGCTCGCCAAAAGCTGCTGCTGCGATGAAATTTTGCCGTCCGATTTGCCGTAGCCAGGGTAGTCGAAAATATAAAAATCATATCCCAAAGCCGCAAAATCCGCGCCGTATGCGCCCCAGCCGCTCACGTCGCCGAAGTTGCCGTGAAAGAACAAAATCGCGCCTTTAGGCTCTGCCGCGCTAAATTTCAGCCCGTTTATAGACCCGCCCCCAAACGGGATATTGATCTCTTGAAATTTTACTGAAGCGGCGTTTGCGTTATTGCCTGCAGCGCCGTTTCCTACGATGTTTTCTACGCCCTGCTCGCCGCTAGTTTGAGCGCTTTTATTTTTGATCTCGCCCGCAGCGGCGCCGTTTTCCTTTACGTCACCCGCCGCCGAAGCGTTTTCGTCCGCGCCGCCGTTTGTAGAGGCGTCATTTTGCGTAACGGACGCCTGCATATCTAAATGTGCGCCGCTCTCGGGAGCGTTTACAAGTCCTGCAAATTCGGAATTTTCAAAGCTAAATTTGAAGTTTTTATCTAACGGCTCGCCCAAAAATATCAGCCGCTCCTGAAAGATATAAAGTCCCGCCGCGATCGCCGTATAAAGGCACGCCGCGATAACGCACAGCCTAAGTAAAACCCTCATCGCCGTCCTTTAAATTTAAAGCCGAGACGCAAAAATGCGCAGCAGCACGCGAAATTCCGTCTCGCCGCTAAGCTTTAAACTCGCTCAAAAACCATTGAAATGCCAAGATCAGCCCTGGCGCGCGCACGATCTTTTCGTCAAACATAAACTCCCGCGCCTTGGTCGCAGGCAGGTAGAAAAGCTCGATCTTCTCGCCGTCCACGCCGCCGCCGCGACCTAGCTTCATCGATTCGTCGATACGCGCGAAGTATAAAATTTGACGGTTCGCCGCAAAGCCCAGGGCGCTGTAGTAGCTCGTGATAAATTTCAGATCCTTCACGGCATAGCCAGTCTCTTCGAGTACCTCTTCGATCGCCGTTTGCTCCTCGCTGATACCCTTGTCCAAAATGCCAGCGCAAAGCTCATAGGTGTAGCCCTTTTCGGGCGAATTTATTAAATTTTCCTCTTGATAAAACCACACGCTGGGGCGAAACTGCTTAACGAGCAAAAGCGCGTCGCGCTGCATATGGTAGAGCAAAATCGAGACGCTATCGTGCACTTTGACGCAGTCCCACGCGCGCGCTACGCCGTCCATTTCGAAGCTTAAGCGAAAGGGTTTAACGAAATTGGAGCTTTTAAGCTCGGAAATTTTAAAATTTTTTATAGTAGTATCCATGTCGCAAGTCCTAAAAAGCTAAAAAACCCCACGATGTCCGTCACCGTAGTAAGCAGCACGGAGCTACCGACGGCGGGATCGATATTTAATTTTTTAAGCGTGATCGGAATGACGGCGCCGAAAAGCCCCGCTAGCGTTAAATTTAGCACCATCGACATCGCAATCACCAGCCCCAAAAGCTTAATGCCGAACCAAAAATACGCCACCAGCCCCATTAGCGTGGCAAAAATTAGACCATTTATGAAAGCGATCGTGATCTCGCGAAAGAGAACCTGCTTTTTGTCTTTAAATGCTATCTCGCCCAAGGCTAGGCGGCGCACGGTTACGGTAAGCGCCTGCGTGCCGGTATTGCCGCCCATGGAGGCAACTATCGGCATAAGCACGGCAAGTGCGACCAGCTTTTCGATAGTGGCGTCAAAAAGTCCGATGATCGTGGAGCTTACGATCGCCGTGCATAAATTTACCGCTAGCCACACAGCGCGCGCGCGACCCGCCTTAAAGATCGTAGTCTCGTCGTCTTCGGCTTCGTCATCGACGCCCGCGAGGTTGTAAATTTGCTCAGTAGCGCGCTCCTGGATGAGATCGTGGATATCATCGGCGGTGATACGCCCGATAAGCACGCCGTTAGCATCGACAACGGGGATGACGTTAAGATCGAATTCTTCAAAGTCCTTGATCACATCGTCGATCTTATCGGTATCGGTGGCGAAGTGGATTTTATTTTCGGCGCCGAATTTTCGTGAAATTTGCTCCAGCGTGAGCGAAAAATCATATAAAATCAGATCGGACGTCGAAAAGGTAGTAAGCAGATGCCCCTTTTTATCGAGCACGAAGAGCTGAAAGACATTCTCGATCTCATCCTTTTCGCGCATAACGCGTAGCATCTCGACCGCCTGCCCCAGGGTCTGATCCTGCCTCGCGCTAAAGACCTCGGTCTGCATATACGCGCCCGCCTCATCTTCGCTATATTTGGAGATAGTAAGAATATCGTGACGATCGTCCTCGTCAAGCCCATAGAAAATCTGCTCGGCCTTGTCCTCGTCGATTTCGCCGATGTTTTGCAAAAGCTCTGCCTGATCGTCGCTTTCGAGCTCCTCGATCGCTTTGACGATCTTTTCGTGAGGCAGAGTTTCGATGACATCTTCGAGCATATGCTCGGGCATCTCAAGCGCAGCATCGGCAAGATCCTCAGGATCTAGCTTTTTTAAGAATTCTACGTATTTTTCTTCGTCGTGCTTTTTTAGAGTTTTTAAATGCTCCGTAAGATCGGCGGCACTCAGCTCATGCTCAAGCGTATCGTCCAAGTGCGCATCAAGAAGCGCTTTGGCTTCCTCGACGTCGTCCAGCTGCTCTTTATTTTCCATTTTCAGCCTTAATTTATCGTGATAAGCGACTCGTAGTTTTCAAATTTAGCAGGGTTTTTCGAGCCGTCTTTAGCCGCAGCCATTCTGGCGTCCATATCTTTGACGAGAGCTTTAAATTTAAGCTCTTCGGCGCTTATGACGTTAGTTTTTTCAATCTTGACTACCTTGAGCGGATCTATAGCCTGCTTATTTTTATAAAGTCCGAAGTGCAGATGCGGTCCCGAACTAAGCCCGGTCGAGCCTACGTAGGCGATTAACTGACCTTGCTTGACACTAACGCCTGCTTTTGTGCCGCTAGCAAAGCCGCTAAGATGCGCATAAAGCGTGCTGATACCGCCGCCGTGGTTGATCTCTACGGTGTTGCCGTAGCCGTTTTTACGCCCTACGAAGCTAATCTTACCCGCTCCTGCTGCATTTACCCTAGTGCCTTTGGGAGCTGCATAATCCACGCCCAAATGCGCACGATATCGCTTTAAAATCGGATGAAATCTTTTAGGGGTAAAATAGGATGAAATTCTAGTATAAACAAGCGGCGTGATAAGTAGAAAAGATTCGACCTTTTTACCGCTTCGATCGTAGTATTTATCATCGAAAAAATATAGCGATTTGGGCTTTTTATTTTCCTCGATCATTCCTGCGGTGATATTTACTCCGCCAAAAGGCTTGCCAAGGCGCGTTTTTTGCTCATACAAGATCACAAGCCGATCGCCCTTTTGCAGCTTTTTAAAATTTACCTCATTTTTAAAAACAAGCATAAACTCATTCGCTAAAGCCGCATTGCCCGTAGCTTTGATGATGTCTTGATAGGGCGAGCTTTCGATCTGAATTCCTAAAGAGTAGCTGTTTTCCTCATAAACTATCGGAGTATAAACGAATCTAAAAGTGCCGAATTTATCGCGGTAAATGTGGATCTGAAGCTCCTCACTGACGGGGATTAACAGCTGGGAGACGCGACCTGCTGGATCACGCAAAATTTGACACTCCACGCCCGCTCGCACCTCAGCGGCAAGCTCTTGGTCTTCTTTATCCAGGTCGTAATATACAGATGCGGGGATGCCCGCGGTTTCCATAAATTGCAGCAGACTCACGCCATCTGGCCAGGCAAACTTCTCTACGCTGGGGTTATTCGCAAAAACTACGCCTATCCACAGAAAAAGCAATATAAAAATTCTAGTCATATAAAACCGCTTTGAAATATTATTTTAAGGCGGGATTGTAACGAAAAAACTCTTATATTTCGTAAATACCGCGGAATTTTATCGCTAATTTCAAAGTTTTATGTATAATTAGCCGAAATTTTATTCAGGAGTAGAATTTTGAAAAAAGCTTTACTTATTTTAGGTCTATTTTTAAGCGCGGCGATAGGGGCGGAATTTAACATGCCGCGATACGAAACCGCCCTACTTAGCGTAGCGGATGGTTCGGGCGAGATCACAGATAGCCCTACGATTGCCGTAGGTAGCAGCGGAGTGGTGATGCATAATTTCGGTAGCGGCGCAAGCTCCATCATCGCGCGTGCCGTCGTGACACAAAAAAGCGCAGGCAAGGCAAAGGTGCGATTTGAGGTCTTTGATATGTTAGCTCAAGAGGCACTGCCACTGCCTAAAATTTTACCCTCAAGCGGCGATAAAGTGATCTTAAATTTCCTCTATGACCGCGCCATAATCGTCGCGCCTAACGCTGAAATTTACGAGCAGGTTATCAAGGCTTTCCCTAATATAAATTTTATCCACCCAGATCTTGGCGGCGCCTATCTTAGCTACAACCACAAGCCAAATCCCAGCCGAGACGATTTTCGTAAAATTTGCGCGCAAAACAGCGCCGGACTGATTTTTATCGCGATGGATAAACAAGGCGTATTTGCCGACTGCGGCAGCTTCAAGCCTTTGCGCACGTTCGCTAGCGGCAGCGTGGCTTATTATCAGCTGCCGTTTTACTCACGCGTGGGCGAGATAAAGACCGTCATTTGGGACTTTACTAACGGCCCGATCAGCGATTACGACAAGCACTACCGCTATTTGCTGGGCTTAGACGGCGATGAATAGCGCTGCGCGAGCGTTTTTTACAAATCTATTAGGCGCGGATAACGCCTATTTTGACGAGGCTCATCGCACGGCATACTGCTACGACGCGACGAAAAGACGCTGTCTGCCGGACGGCGTGCTTTTCCCGCGAAGTGAGGACGATGTCAGTCAAATTTTAAAATTCTGCAACGAAAATTTAATCCCCATAGTTCCAAGAGGCGCAGGTAGCGGCTTTACGGGCGGATCTTTAGCCGCAAACGGCGGAGTGATTTTAGCATTTGAAAAACATATGAATAAAATTCTAGAAATCGACATGCAAAATCTACTCGCCGTAGTCCAACCCGGCTGCATAAATATCGATCTGCAAAAAGCAGCCGCAGCGCGCGGGCTTTTTTATCCGCCCGATCCCGCAAGCCAGGATTATTCCACGCTAGGAGGCAACGTCGCCGAAAACTCCGGTGGCATGCGCGCCGCAAAATACGGCATCACCAAAGACTACGTAATGGCACTGCGTGCGGTACTGCCTAATGGAGAGGTGATCCGAGCGGGCAAACGCACTATAAAAGATGTCGCAGGCTTCAACGTGGCAGGAATTTTAATCGCAAGCGAAGGCGCGCTTGCCATCATCACCGAAATCACGCTCAAACTAATCCCGATGCCAAAGCTTAAAAAGACCGCGATGGGCGTTTTTCCTAGCGTAGATGCAGCAATGAATGCCGTGTATAAGACAATGGCAGCCGGTATCACGCCCGTGGCGATGGAATTTTTAGACGCGCTGTGCATAGCCGCGGTCGAGGAGAAATTTCATAAAGGCTTGCCGAAGGGCGCGGGCGCGATTTTGATCTGCGAAACAGACGGCAATTTAGAAGCAGTGCTTTTGGAGGAGCTCGCACTCATAAAAGAAATTTTCGTTCAAAACGGCGCGAGCGACTTTCGCATCGCAGAAAGCGAAGAAGAGCGTGCGGGCATTTGGTTTGCGAGACGCAACTGCTCGCAGGCGATCAATATCTACGGCACGCTTAAGCTAAATGAGGACATCACCGTCCCGCGCTCGCAGCTGCCCGAGCTACTGCGCCGTATCGCGCGCATCGGCGATAAATACGGCGTGCGCGTGCCCTGCTTCGGGCACACGGGCGATGGCAACGTCCACACCAACGTCATGGTCGCCGACAAAAAGGACGAAGCTCAGGTGCGACGCGGACATGACGCAATCACCGAAATTTTCAAAGCTGCAGTTAATCTTGGCGGTACGCTCAGCGGCGAGCACGGCATCGGGCTAAGCAAAGCAGAATTTATGCCACTAGCTTTTAGCGCAGCAGAGATGGAGCTATTTCGCACAATCAAAAGGGCTTTCGATCCAAAAGGCATCTTAAATCCCGGAAAAATGGGGCTTTAAATTAGGACTGTCATCCAACTTCTACGGTGATTTGAAATCGATTTATTCCACTTATCTCATCTAAAATTTTACTTTCTTACAATATGCCTACTTAAAATTTATCTTGCTTACAATTTGGTTTATTTGTAAAGTTTTGTCAGAAGTCAAAGTGAGAAAAAATTTGAGATAGTCGCCCAAGGATAGGGATTGGGAGCAAATTTATTCAAAATCAAAGTGGCAAAATTCGATTTAAATTTTTTGACAAAAACCTTACGAAATTTTACACCGCTTTTAACACCCGTTTAAATGGGCATTAAAAGCATTTTATCATTCCGCGCTCTCTGTGCCCTGCACTCTTTTGAGCGTGGCGATAAGATTATCTCTAAATTTATAAATATCTTCGAGCTTTTCGAGCGGATATCTAGTCTCTTGTTTTTCTATCTCGTGAATGCCAATATATTTCTTCGCCGTATTAAAGTGCAATCTAGCTATCCATTTGCGGTTATTGTCGTCAAAGAGTACTCCAAAATAGCTTTGAGTATCCCTTGCATAAATTTTATCAAGCTCCACATATTCGCCCAGTATTGATTTGATGATAAAAAAGCCCTGCAGCTCATCTTGTGTAGTTACAATCTTGGCTTCATCATTACTACTTTCGTCATCCTCGTCCGTGATATTTGCCGTTAAGCCCGCACGTACAGAATTTATCTTTTTTGAGGCAAGATCGGTCACTATCTCACTCAGAGCGGTTTTTGTATAGCTCTTAAAGTCCTCTAGCACACTTCCGGTTATGCGCGTTCCTTGTGGAAGTATTCTGCAGGCAAACATTCTAGCCAAATCATCGCTAGGTTTAGCGGTTTCTTCCTCAAATATCTTTTTTATCTCAAGTATGCGGCGCTGCTTATTCGCCATCTCCAGTATCGAGCTGATATTTAAATCGCTTTTTGTGAAACGTTCAAGGGCCTTTACATCACGTTTATTGAGGTCATCGAGATTTACGATAAGAAAGGGGCTATCGTCGAGCTTGTTTTCCTTGTTGATATCGGAGTAAAAGCGATACTCTACGCCGTTGGTCAGCAATGCAAATTTAGCGTCCGTAACGCCGAAATATCGATAGAGTTGGCTTGAATGATTGTCTAACACTTCGGTGTGCTTCTTGACCTCTACGATGATGAGCGGCTTGCCATCATACATTATGGCGTAATCTACCTTTTCGCCCTTTTTTATGCCTACGTCCGCGGTAAATTCAGGCACTATGACGTTAGGGTCAAATATATCGTAGCCTAAAATTTGAAAAAACGGCATCACAAACGAGTGTTTCGTGGCCTCTTCGGTTTGCACGGAGTCCTTGATGCTCGATATTCGAGCACCCAGGCGCTGTAAATCCTCATATAAATCCATAAATTTATCCTTTTATATTGATTTCATATTACGCAACGTAGGACCTTGCCGACGATATATACTTGCAAATCGCTATCCGGTCCTATCTCGTAGCTATCGTATTCTTTATTAACGCTTTTTATGTGCAGTACGCCGTCGGGGCTCTTTTGTAGCAGCTTCACCATAAAATGGTCGCAGTAGTTGACGATATATAGCCCGTCTCCTTCAAATTTTGCCGTGACGTCCACAATCACCCAGCTATCGGGGTAAAGCATCGGCACCATGGAGTAGCCCTCTACCGGCATGCAGCGGATTCTATTTGTATTTTTAGGGCATACCTTAAAAAGCATCCGAGAGAAAGGCACCAATACATCGGTGTCGTAGATCTCTATGCCGTTTATATCGACGCTTTCGCCGGCGCCTACGGATGAGCTAAGCTTGCGGATAAAAATTTGGTCCGTCTCGGTTTCTTTAAGGTTTGAAGTTTTGGGGGACAAAATTTTTGTATTGAGGGACACTTCTTCTTTAAATTGGATGGTGGATAGAGGGACAGGTTGGGGGACACCTAGTTTTATTCCTTGCTGCGTTAGAGCATCAATATCTAAATTTAATCCTTTAGCGATTTTTTTTATAACATTGGTGGTTAAATTTTCATCGTTTGATTTTTCATATCTTTGTATCGTTTTATCGGATACTCCCGCTAAAGTTGCTAACTCTTGTTGAGTTAAATTTCTTTCTTCCCTAAAAAAGCGAATTTTTTGTCCTATTCCCATACTCTACCCCTTGACAAACAGACAAAATTGTCGTATAATTTCGACATCGATACCAAAATTATATCAAAGGAAGCTTAAAGAAATGATGGATTTAATCGGCAATGTTAAAAAAGGCGGCGTAGCTGAGCAGGTTCAGGTAAAGACCGGCAAAACGCTAAGAAGATTTTGCCGAGAAAATAAGTTAAGCTACGACAGCATTTTAAACGGATACTTCTCTAAAAAAGCCAAAAATACCTTCAAAAAACTAGGTGTGAAAGTAGCCTAAAATGTGGGTAAATTCAAAACGCGCGGCTGAAATTTTGAGCGTAAAATACGATACTATCAAAAAAGCCACTCAAAGAGCTGAGAGGGTAGGCAAAAAATTTTGCATTATTAACGGACAAAATTGTCTGTTTAATAGGATTAGCGGGAATATAGGTGGTGCGGGTGGCAAAACCCTTCAAATTTGGATTGATGATAATTTGATAAATGATAAAAACAGCGAAATTTCGCAGGCGGACAATGCTTCCGTGGTAAATTTGGTTAATACTACCGCCTCCGTCCGTCCGCTAAATTTCACTAAAGGAGAAGATGATGCTCAAGGACTTTATTGTAGATCTAACTACAGAGGAGATCAAGCACAGGATGGAGAGCTTGACGGCTTATGTGAGAGAGTTCGCAATGCTTTTAGGGGACGAGGAAAAGAGCAAAAAGCTAACGCAAATATGCTTGGAAATAATAGATTTATCGCTCGAGATAGAAAAGGTAATAAAGGGGTTTTAAATGGAGATAGCGACGCGAGCGCCGCAAATTTGCCTGCTATCGCTACTTGCTCGGATAAAAAACGCAAGGCCGCTTTTGAAAAATACGACGTAATCAAGGCGTGGGAAGATGCAAAAGGCAAGATAAGTGAGGCTGCTTTTCTGGAGTATATCAACGCTAAAAAGATATGCTGCGTAAAAGTAACCGCAAATAAGCTCTACGACTGGCAACGTAAATTTAAGAAAGGAGGCCTTGATGCGCTAGTGGACGAGCGGGATAATAATAAGACCCTAAAGCTTGACGCGCTAGGTCTTGCGCCGCTTTGCGTGGAACTGATACTCGCATGCAGCGGCATGGGCAAGGTAGATATAACAAACATCTACAAGGCGCTAAATTACCACGCGGTAAAAAATTCTCTCATAAACTTCGAGGATTTTCAAGGCAAAAGAGACGAGATCGTAAGCTATGAGGTCGTAAATCGCTTCGTAAACAACTACCTAAACAAAAACAAGCTGGTAAAAAACATCATCCTTTACGGCGAGGATGGAGCGGTCGGTCGCGGCTTGCCGGCTCTTGGTATCAGCAACTACGCCGTAAGCACGATAAACGAAGTCGTGGAGATAGACGGCAGCCCGCTTGATCTAATCTGCAACGCTAGCGAGCTTTGCGAGCTAATCGGCTGGCAAAACGTCAGCACTATCTTTAAAGACAAAGACGAATTTGAGAGCTATGTAAAAGAGTGGCAAAAGCGCTATACCATCATCGCTCTAATCGATACGTATAGCGGGGTAGCGACTTTTCACATCAGCGATAGTGAAAATTCTCTCTCTATTGCTAGAGCCGTGGCTAAATATATCGTGCGCTACGGCAAGCCGAAGGTTATCAAGGGCGATAACGGCAAGGCGTTTAAGAGCGAATATATGAAAGAGGTTTTGGGCGCGCTTGATATCGAATATAAGGCGGTAAGAGCCTATAGCGGCTGGCTAAAGCCATACGTAGAACGAAATTTTAGAGCTTTGCAGCATAGCTTTAGCGCAAATTTGGCCGGCTTTATCGGCCATAACATCTCGCAGCGCCAAGCGATCGAGTTTTTCCGCTCCAAAAAAGAGCGCCGATTAAAAAGAGGCTACAAAACAAACCTAACGATGCTAAAAAATCTAAGCGAGGTGCAAGAGCTAATGGATATGTACGCGGAGAAATTTCTAAACACCCGCTACCTTGAGCGCCTTGATACTACCTGCGCAGCTGCGTATAGTGCAAAGATAGGCGATGCTGTGTATATGGACGC